>Ga0070741_10000920_pt1 | contig 97123 bp, 69 predicted proteins | sample Coa_R1_4_FD_66440 | JGI IMG/M metagenome (GOLD analysis project Ga0070741, IMG submission 66440) | Surface soil microbial communities from Centralia Pennsylvania, which are recovering from an underground coalmine fire - Coalmine... | ecosystem: Environmental > Terrestrial > Soil > Unclassified ... | reverse complement strand
GCCGGATTGTTGTACTGGTCGGGGTAAAAATAACGCTCCGGGTCCGACCGGTAGATCTCGCGGCATAGACGGATCGCTCCATCTGAGCCTTCGCCCGGATCGCTGAAGACCATCTCCGCGCCATACGCCTTAAGAATCCGCTTCCGCTCGACAGAGGCATTTCCAGGCAGGCAGAGCTTCACGCGATAGCCGCGGGCAGCACCGATCATCGCGTAGGCAATTCCCGTGTTGCCGCTGGTTGCATCCAGGATCGTGCGGGTGGAATCCAACCGGCCGGAGTTTTCTCCCTCCAGAACCATATTGAGCGCCGGCCGGTCTTTGACGGACCCGCCGGGATTGAAGTACTCCGCTTTCGCGTAAATTTCGATGCCCGGAAAATCGCGCGTGACCTTCTCCAGGCGTAGCAGCGGAGTGTTACCGATGGTTGCGAGCAGCTTCACGGCATGCGCGCGGGTCGACTCTGCAACGGGAAGCGCTGGCGCCATAAACACCCCATTTGATTACCGGCAGCCATGCCAGGTTGCATGCTCTGCATCTCCCTGTCTCCAAAGGAATTACGGCCGGTTTGGGTTCCCCTTCATTCTAGCATCCTCTCAATCCCTGTCAAGAATGGGGGATTCAGCAGGGCCAGCCGGCCTGCGTGCGACCGCCGGGTCGCGTGCAGCACTGGTCAGTGAAGAATAGCCCAATCAGATCTGGTTTTTGTTTACGACATCGCAATCGAGGGTTGCGGTTTATCGGCATCGGCGCGCAAAACGAAGAGACAGGGTCCAAACTATGCCAAATCTTCTTGCACGCACTGAGGGGGTACTTCGTTGCGCGCTCATAGCTTCGTTCGGAGCCGTGATTGCGCTGGCGCAATTCAACGCCAGCATCACTGGCACAATTACGGACGCAAGCGGCGGCGTTGTGCCGGGAGCTAAAGTCACTGTCAAGAATGTGGGTACGAACCGCGAGCAAACAGCACTCACGGGAGATGCGGGAACCTACCGGATCTCACAACTAGCGCCCGGTTCTTATAGCGTGGAGGCCGAGGCTAAGGGCTTCAAAAAGGCACAGGTGGGGCCGATTTCGGTTCGAGCTGAAGAACCACACACGGTCAATGTGCAGCTTGAGCCCGGCGATATCGCGCAGACTGTGACAGTGACGGCCGAAGCTGCAGGCACCCTTCAGACCGAGGACGCAAGCATCGGCTCAACCATCAGCACGCAGCAGGTGCAGACGCTCCCCCAGTTCGGCCGCGACCCCTACGAGCTGCTGCGTACCATTCCTGGAATCATGGGCGACGCTGCCCGCAGCAGCGCCGGGGGCGCCATTGCGCTGCCCAACACAACAGGGCCGGGTGGCTCGAACGCATCCATCTTCCAGACTGAAAACCAGGTGCAGATCAGCGCCGCGGGACAGCGCGTGCACTCGAACAACTATATGGTGGATGGCATCAGCGTAAACAGTTTGAACTATGGCGGGGCAGCGGTGATTACGCCCAACCAGGAATCCGTCAGAGAGATCGATGTCACATCCATGTCCTTTTCGGCTGAAGACGGCCGCAACACCGGGGCGCAGGTCCGGGTGGTCTCGCAAAACGGTTCCAATGAGTTCCACGGCAGCGCCGTCTTCAAATACAACACTCCCGGCCTGAACGCCTATAACAAATACGGAGGGTTCAATCAGGCTCCGGTAACTCGCGTGGATCAGAAATTCCGGCAATTCGGCGGCAGCTTCGGAGGGCCGATCCTGAAGGATAAACTGTTCTTCTTTGCTTCCTATGAGGGTCTTCGGAACCGCACGTCAACCTATCAGACCTCATGGATGGAAACGCCCCAATTTCGGCAGCTCATCGCGAGCCAGCGCGCAGGCAGCGTTACCGCAGCGGTAATCAGCTCACCCGGAATGCAGCCGCGCACTACTGCAATCCTTCCCGCCGACTGCGGCATTTTCAAGAATGACTCTTCGAAATGCCGCGTGGTTCCAGGCGGTCTCGATATAGGCTCGCTGTATGGCGCGGTGGGGCAATACGTGCCGAACAACTCTCTGCTCGGCGGCGGTTTGGACGGAATTCCGGATATTCAGTACGGGCAGCTTCGGCTTCCCCAGTCACTCCGAGGCAACCAGTATAACGGCCGAATCGATTACTACCTCACGCCGCGCGATCAGCTCGCGTTCGGAACCTACCTCACGGCGCTGTCACAGACTACCGCCGAAGCAGACAGCCAGTCACGCCCTTCCGGTGATGTTCCGTTCAAGCCGCTTAACACTCTGATCACAGCTATCTATATCCATACGTTCTCGCCGACGGTAATCAACGAGCTGCGATCGAACTTCACCCGCTTTGCTGCCGATAGTGTCGGCAGTACTTCTGTGAACTTCGGAATTCCGCGCGTCGAAGTGGAGGGATTGCCGTTTCCCAACGCGCAGCGCATCCGCTTCGGCCCGGCGGCAAACGACACGACGCCGGCCAAGCTGGCTCAGAATACTTACGAGATCCGGGATGCGGCCACGTGGGTCCGCGGCTCCTGGACCCATAAGTTCGGCGTAGAGACCCGCTGGGAGCAGGACAACAGCAACTATATCGGCGGAGCACGCCCGGATTATTCTTTTGTAGGCCTGTTTAATCTTGCCAATGATACTCCGGTCTTCGAGGGTCTGATCGCCGATCCTCGAACCGGCGGTCTTCCGCAAGTGCAACGCTATTTCCGAACCCGCTACTGGGGCGGATTCAGTCAAAACACGTGGAAGGTCACGCCGAATCTCACGCTGAACCTGGGGCTTCGATACGAATACTTTGAACCCATACGCGAAAAACACCAGACGCTGAGCAACTTTATTCTGGGGAGGACACCGGGCCGCGAAATCATCGACGGGAAGGTTGTTCCCGGCTACAACCATCTGTATGACTCCCAGTTCGGCAACTTTTCTCCCAAACTGGGCCTGGCATGGAGCCCGCCGGCCTTTCACAACAGCCTTGTCATCCGGGCCGGTCTCGGCATCGCGTACAACAGGCTGGATGACGTGCTCTTCATCAATGGACGCGCGAATCCGCCTTATACGGCCCGGTTCAGCCTCTGCTGCGGCGGTGCTGTCACAGATCCGAGTAATCCGACAGGAAGCGGTCCATTTGCCGGCGGAACCATTCGTTATACGCTGGGCTCCAGCCGCTCCGCGTTAAGCTATCCGGCAAATCCAAGTCTGGCGGTGGGTATCGATCCTGCAACAGGAAGCGTGCCCAACCGCGCCGTTGAAATCTATGGCGCCCCCAGCTATATGCCAAACTCGACCGCATACCTGATGGCGTTCGAGATCCAAAAGAACCTGCCCGGAAACGTGACCGTGGTGGCCGGATACCAGGGAACCATGGGCCGCAAGGGAATTCGACTTGTAAACCAGAATTTTCTCTACGACACGGGAAACGATCGCAACTTTAACGCGATTTACTTCCCTACGCCGGACGTAAATTCCAGTTACAACGCGCTGAATCTCGCCGCCCACAAGAGGATGTCGCACGGTGTGCAGCTCGATGCTGCCTATACCTGGAGCAAGAGCCTGGACCAGCTCTCCACCGAAGGACCCGGTTCCTCCAGCAATCAAACGAATCCGGCTTTCCCCGCCACGGAGCGCGGACCTTCCGACTACGACGCCACACATCGCGTCAATTTTTCGGGCACATGGAGCCTTCCGGTGTTCTCGAAGCGGCGGGACTGGGTCAATACGATCTTCGGCGGCTGGCAACTATCGAGTATTCTTACGTTCCACACCGGATTTCCCTGGACTCCCGTCACAGGGAGAATTCAATCCGTTCAGGTCCGGAACGCCGACACAATCAGCCCGACGCGTCCCACGCAGTATTTCGGCGGCGCCGGCGATGATCAGTCGAGTGACGCCTTTATCGCAGGCTCGAACTTCCCGCTGGGCGGCCCGGCATACTTCGATATACAGACTCGCGGGCAGCCGGGGATCGGCCGGAATTCCTTCCGCGGCCCTCGCTATTTCGGCGTGGATGCATCATTCTTCAAAGATTTCGCCATTACGGAGCGATTCAAGCTGCAACTTCGCGGCAACGCGTTTAATGTCTTCAACAAGCTCAACCTGGTGCCTTTCTCGTTCGGCACCGAGAGCACCACCATAGAGAATCCAAACTTCGGAAGGTCTTCAGGGTCGCTCGCCGGCCGTGTGATCGAATTCCAAGCAAGAGTAGTCTTCTAAAAACAGCTGATCCAGGCTCCCGCGTCGGCCGGCCGCGGGCGGCCGGCCGATGCCCTCCAGCCCGTAAAAAATCTGTAATTTGTCAAAAATAAATAGATCAATTAGGTCAATACTGATTTTTTAACGATCTATATAGTTTCCTTGAACCCTATAATATATGCATGCTGTGCGGGTGGCAATGTGGTTCAATATTCCATTAAATCGGCATCATTATGGGCATTAGTGCGCGGAGAATGGTGGAAAGTGGCCGTTTTTTGCCTGGTCTTCGCGATTGGCATGGAGGGGCAGAAACCGGATCAGGAATCGGAAGTGCGGCTCAAAGGTTTGAGCCTGGAAGAACTCGGCAACATCGAAGTCACCACCGTTTCCAAAGGTCCCGTTAAGATCACCCGAACTCCCGCCGCCGTTTACGTCATCACTCAGGATGTGATCCGCCGCTCCGGCATCACCAGCTTCCCCGAAGTGCTCCGGTTGGCGCCGGGCGTCGAAGTGGCGCGCATCGACTCGGTGAAATGGGCCATCGGCATTCGCGGTTTCAGCAGCCGCCTTTCCAGGGCCGTGCTGGTGATGATCGACGGCCGCACTGTTTATTCCCCGCTGTTCCACGGCGTCTATTGGGAAGTACAAGATACGATGCTCGAGGACATCGACCGGATCGAAGTCATCCGCGGCCCGGGCGGTACGATCTGGGTAGCGAACGCCGTAAATGGCGTCATCAACATTATCACCAAGAGCTCGAAAGAGACTCAGGGCGCACTCGTCTCGGCCGGCGGCGGCAACGTAAATCAGGGTTTCCTGAGCGCCCGTTATGGAGGCGGCAATAACCGGAACTTCAGCTATCGGATCTACGGCAAGGGATTCACTCGCGGTCCTGAATTTCATTCCGACAACAGACAGTTCGACGACTGGCGCAGGAGCCAGGGCGGCTTTCGCACGGATTGGGACGTGACCAACCGCGATACTTTCACGATTCAAGGAGACATGTACCGCGGTGTGGCGGGAGAAAGCACGAGAGTCACGCTCCAGTCGCCGCCATCTGCGGCCATCATTGACGAAAACGCCGAGCTTTCCGGAGGGAATCTTCTCGCCCGCTGGAGACGCGTCCTTAGCGGCGGCTCCGATTTCCAGTTGCAAGCCTATTATGACCGGGCAAGCCGCCGGCAGGCCAACCAGGCTGAATTCCGCGATACCTTCGATGTCGATTTCGTGCACCACCTGCTGCTGCCGCATCAGCAGGATTTTATTTGGGGATTCGGAGCGCGTATCAGCCTCGGAAAGCTGCCGCCCGTCGTGCCGACCTACATCTTCACCCCCAGCCGGCGCACAGACCAGCTTTACACCGGATTTATCCAGGATGAAATTCCACTGGTTCGGGAATCCGTCTGGCTCACCATCGGCTCGAAGCTTCTGCACAGCTCGTTCGCCGGGTTCGATATTGAGCCAACGGCGCGGCTCCTGTGGACGCCTTCCACCCGCCAGACCGTCTGGACGGCAGTTACCCGCGCCGTCCGCACGCCCTCCGATATCGAGGACACGCTTCAATCGACGAGCTTGCGAACAACAAACCCGTTAGCATTCAACCGAGTCATGGGTGACGGGCAATTCACAACGGAAACCATGCTGGGTTATGAAGCCGGCTACCGGCACCTGGTGAATCCGCGCTTTTCAATTGACGTCGCGGCTTTCTATAACAACTATGACAATCTCTTGAGCATTGAACCGGGCGATCCTTTCACCGAGAATTCCTCAACGCTTTCGTATCTGGTTTATCCGTTCTCGAACCGAAACGGAGTGCAGGGGACTACTCAGGGTATCGAAATCATCCCCAATTTGAAGCCAGCCACGTGGTGGCGCCTGGAAGGTTCTTATGCCTACTTAAACGTCAATTTGAAAACGAGTCCGCGCAGCCAGGATGTCTCTACCGTTAATTCCATCCAGGGGTCGAACCCGCGCCACCAGGTGGTTATTCAATCCTATTTTGATTTGCCGCGGAAAGTCGAATTCAGCCAGGTTTATCGCTACATAAGCGCGCTGCCATGGCAGCAGGTGCAGAGCTATAGCACGGCGGACATGCGCCTGGCCTGGCGTCCTGTGCCGCAGATTGAATTCTCTGTCGTTGGGCAAAACCTGTTCCAACCTTATCACTTCGAGTACAGCGGCAATCCGGGAGCGCTTGTAGGGGTTAAACGCAGTTTCTATGCGGGTCTGACATGGAGACAATGACGGCGCCCGTGAATTCGTTGATTGTCATGCTTGCGTGGGCGCTCGGCGCGACAATGAGCCTGCAGGCGGATGGAGCGAAACCTACAGAATATCAGGTTAAGGCAGCCTACCTGGCGAATTTCGGCAAGTTCGTGGAATGGCCAGCCAGAGCAGCCGGACCCGACAATCATACGTTTCACATCTGCGTACTGGGGCAGGATCCCTTCGGTCCTGCTCTCGATGAGGCTTTTGCAGGAGAGACCATCGATCGCGCGCCGCTCGCCACCAAGCGCATTACGAAAGTGCAGGAATCGGGAAACTGCCGCGTACTTTTCATAAGCTCGTCTGAAGATGCTCAACTGAAAACCATTCTGGAAACGCTGGACAAGGAAAGCATCCTCACGGTCAGCGATCTGCCTCAGTTTGTCAAGCGCGGAGGCATGATTCAGTTCGTTCTGGACGGGAACAGAGTTCGATTCGAGGTGAACCTCGTCGCTACCCAGCACGCTGGACTGATTCTCAGCTCCGAGCTGCTGAAGCTCGCAATCGCGGTCCGGCGGACCCCCTAGGAGCTCCGGATGCTGAAAGCGCGAAACTACTCGATCAAAAAGAAGCTGACGTGGATGAACATGCTGGTGAGCGGAGCCGCCCTCCTCGTCGCCTCCGTCGCATTTATCGTTTATGAGCTCACTACGTTTCGCCTGACCATGGCGCGAAACCTCTCCATCCAAGCCCAAATCGTCGGCGCCAATAGCGCTTCCGCAATTCTGTTCAACGATCCCAATTCGGCTGCCAACACGCTATCCGCTCTAAAGGTCGCTCCCAACATTCTGTCGGCTCGCATTTATCTTCCGTCGGGTGAGCCCTTCGCGGTCTACTGGCGGGATCGCCGGGGCAGCGCGCTGCCCTCTCCTTCGATCCCTCCCGGACAAACCGAGGCGCATTGGTTCACCAACAACGCCCTCGTACTGGTTCGCTCGGTAGAGTTCCAAGGTAAATCGATCGGCACCGTCTATATTCAGTCGGATTTACAGGAGCTGAAGAATCGGCTTCGGCGATATGAGGGGACCGTCGCGGCTGTCCTGTTGATATCTCTGCTGGCGGCGTTTGTTCTTTCCTCGACGTTTCAGCGTGGAACGAGCAAACCTATTATGCAATTGGCGGAGCTTGCGCGAATTGTGTCACGCGAGAAGAAATATTCGGTGCGTGCGCCCGAAACCGCCAGTCGCGACGAAGTGGCCGTTCTGATCGAGGCTTTTAATGAGATGCTGGCGCAAATTCAGGAACGCGACGCAGCTTTGCAGCAGGCTCACGAGCGTATAAATCTGGCGCTGAAGGGTTCCGGCGTTGGTACGTGGAGCTGGAGCCTCAGCGACAACACAATCACTTGGGACAACTATATGTTCCCTCTATTTGGCCTGGAACCAGGCGGGTTCTCTGGAACGTATGAGGACTTCCTCAATCTCGTCCATTCGAAGGACCGCGAGCGTGTGCGGACCGCCGGCATCGCTTCAGTGGAAAGGAATACGCCGTACGACGTCGAATTTCACGTGATCTGGCCTGACGGCAGCATTCACGCGCTAAGCGCTCGCGGCAAGGTCTACCGGGAATCAGACCGGCCGGTGCGGCTGGCCGGAGTGTGCTGGGATATCAGCGAACGCAAGCGATCGGAGGAGGAGCGGCAGAAGTTCGTCTCCTTGGTTGAACAGACCGACGATTTCATCGGGATGGTAGCGCTTGACGGCAGGATTCTCTATCTGAACCGCGCGGGTTGCAGGCTCGTCGGTCTGGAGCCGGAAAAGGCGGCCGGCACAGATATTCGCGATTTTTACCCCGAAAGATGGTGTCTGGCATTAAGGGATGAGATATTTCCCGCAATTGTTCGCGGGGAAGGAACCTGGGTCGGAGAAGCCCAGCTTTGCCATATTGAGAGCAAACAGCCGGTTGACGTGCTCATGAATGTCTTTCCGGTAAATCACCCGGACACGGGCCAATTGCTCTGCTTCGCCATGGTTGTGCGGGATATAACAGAGCGTAAACGCGCGGAAGAGCAGATCCGGGAGCTGAATCAAAGCCTGGAGCGCCGCGTGGCGGAGCGCACTGCTGAGCTCGAAGCCGCCAACAAGGAACTGGAGGCCTTTACCTATTCGGTGGCGCATGATCTGCGCGCTCCGCTGCGCCACATCCAGGGCTTCTCAAATGCACTTACCGAGGATTTCGGCTCGCAATTGGATGCCGATGCCAAGGACTACCTCAAGCGCATCGTTGAGGGCACCCAGCACATGGGCCACCTTATTAACGATCTATTGAGCCTTGCGCACATCGGCCGCCAGGAATTGCGGCTCCAGGTGACCGGCCTCGATTCGCTGGTGCGTGAAGTCGTGCGTGATTTAAAACAGGAGGCAGAACACCGGAATATCGACTGGCAGATCGGTGAGCTGCCGTTCGTCGATTGCGATCCCGGCCTGATAAAGCAGGTATTTTACAATCTGCTCTCCAATGCCTTGAAGTATACGCGTCCGCGGAACCCGGCGCGGATCGAGGCCGGTCAGATGTCCATGAACGGCCGCCCGGTGATTTTCGTCCGGGACAATGGAGTCGGCTTCAATATGAAATACGCCGCCAAGCTTTTCGGTGTCTTTCAACGCCTGCATCGACGCGAGGATTTCGAAGGTACGGGCGTGGGATTGGCGACCGTTCAACGAATCATTCATAAGCATGGCGGCCAGATCTGGGCTCAGGCTGAGCTTGACAAAGGCGCCACTTTCTTTTTCACGCTCGGTTCCACTGAGAAGCAATCGTTATGAAGCAATCTTCGTAGCGCGAGAAATTGTCAGGTGCGCGATGGGTGAGAAGATCCGAGTTCTGATCGTCGAAGATAATCCCGCTGATGCCGAGCTGATGTTGCGTGAGCTTCGGCGCGGCGGATTTGCCCCGAACTGGGTGCGAGTAGAAACCGAAGGCGACTATTTGTCCGCTCTGGAACAGACGCCGGAGGTTATCCTGTCCGATTCTAATCTTCCGGAGTTCGGCGGGCTCCAAGCGTTGGAGCTGTTGCAGAGACGCGGGCTCGATATTCCTTTTGTCCTGGTGTCGGGCCGGATGGGCGAAGATCTGGCCGTCGACGCGATGAAACGGGGCGCCTATGACTATCTGTTGAAAGATCGGCTCGCCCGCCTGGGCGAAGCAGTGAAACGAGCTATCGAACAGCGGCGCCTGCGCAGCGAGCGAGCTTGGGCCATCGAAGCTCTGCGTCGAAGCGAAGAACGGTATCGCCTGGTTTCCGAGATCACCTCCGACTATGCCTATTCTTTGCGCGTGGAAGCGGATGGGACACTCACGTGTGAATGGATTACGGAACCGTTCACCCGCATTACGGGTTTCGCTACGTCGGAGGTCAATCTGCGCGGTTGGGCCACGCTGTATTTTCCGGAGGATCTCACGATCTCTGAGCAGCACCACCGAACGCTGCTCTCCAATCAGGCCGATTCGATCGAGGTCCGCATTGTTACCAAGAGCGACGAGGTACGCTGGGTGCGGGTCTACGGCCGGCCGATCTGGGACGAAGCACAGCGGCGCGTGACGCGTATTTACGGCGCCGCGCGAGATATCACTGCCCAGAAACAACTGGAGCAGCAACTGTTGCAATCGCAGAAAATGGAAGCGGTCGGCCGCCTGGCAGGCGGTGTTGCGCACGATTTCAATAACCTTCTTACGATCATCACGGGTTACGGCCAGATTTTGAAAGACCAGTCCTCCTCGGGTGTATTCAACGTGGAACACCTGAACGAGATCCTGCAGGCTGCGAGCCGGGCGTCGCAGTTGACCAAGCAACTACTCGCCTTCAGCCGCCAGCAGGTGCTTCAGCTCAAAGTCATCAGTCTGAATACGATCGTCGCCGACGTCGAGAAGCTGCTCCGGCGTTTAATCGGAGAGGACATAGAGCTACACACCGTTCTTCGTCCGGATTTGGGGCTCGTCAAAGTCGATCCCGGGCAGATTGAGCAAGTGATTATGAACCTGGCGGTAAACGCCCGCGATGCCATGCCGACCGGCGGCCGCCTGACCATTGAGACGGCGAATGTCGAGCTGGATGACGCCTACATTCGCCAACATGCTCCGATTGAAGCGGGCCCTTACGTGATGTTAGCCGTGAGCGACACGGGCATTGGAATGGATAAAGAGACGAGCGCGCGGATCTTCGAGCCTTTCTTCACGACCAAGGAGGTGGGCAAGGGAACAGGCCTGGGACTCGCCATGGTCTACGGCATCATCAAGCAAAGCGGCGGGAATGTCTGGGTCTATAGCGAGCCTGGCCACGGCACTACGTTCAAGGTATACCTGCCGCGCGTCACCCAGGAACAGAAGCCAGTCGAGTCCCTGCCGCAACGCCTGCCTCCTCCGTCAGGCTCCGAAACAATTCTGGTAGTTGAAGACGAAAACGCTGTGCGAGGACTGGTCCGTAGCATTCTGACGCGCAAAGGCTACACCGTTCTCGATACGGGTGATGTGGACGAAGCGCTCCGGCTTTGTGAGCAGCATAGCGGCAATATCGCCCTTCTGATTACGGACGTGATCATGCCTAAAATGAGCGGGCCTCAGGTGGCTGAGCGAGCTCTGAAGCTGCGTCCCGGCCTGAGGATTCTCTATACATCGGGCTATACGGATAATGCGCTGGGTCATCATGGAGTTTTTCAGCCGGGAGTCACCCTATTTGAAAAGCCATTTACGCCCGACGCCCTTGTACGAAAGGTTCGCGAGGTGCTGGATGCGCCAGAAAATGGTTAGAATTACTAAATGAAAGTATGTGCGTTTGACATGAATTTCGGTCTTATTTCCACTGCTTTGCCGGGCCTTGCAGGGCGGCCGGCCGGATCGATTTCTTGATTCCATGGCAGAACAGACGGCGCTTATCGGCTCTTACGACTACCGCCTGGTTGCACTCTCGGTAGTGATCGCGATACTCGCCTCGTATGCTGCGCTGGATCTTGCCGGGCGGGTCGCGGCGGCTCGGGGAAGTGTCTGGTTCCTCTGGTTGACTGGCGGGGCAACGGCCATGGGCATCGGAATCTGGTCCATGCACTATATTGGGATGCTCGCCTTCAGCCTTCCAGTGCCGGTCCAGTACGATTGGCCCACGGTATTGCTTTCGCTGCTGGCGGCCATCTTTGCGTCCGGCGTTGCACTGTTTGTTGTGAGCCGCGAACAAATGGGACTGCGTCCGGCCATCGTCGGCAGCATCGCGATGGGCTGTGGAATCGCAGCCATGCACTACATAGGCATGGAAGCCATGCGGCTGCCCGGAATGTGCCACTATTCCCCAGCACTGGTCACTCTCTCCGTGTTGCTGGCCATCGGGATTTCCCTCGCCGCGCTGTGGCTGACCTTCCGCTATCGCAACGAGACCAGCGCCGCGGGCTGGCAAAAAATCTTGAGTGCCGTCGTAATGGGGGCGGCGATCCCGGTCATGCATTACACCGGAATGGCCGCGGCCCACTTTACCCTTTCCAGCGAGGCCCCGGACTTGACCCACGCCGTGGATATCTCCTCGCTGGGTATCGCCGGTATCATCGCCGTCACCTTAATGGTGCTGGGCCTTGCTGTCTTGACCTCGGTCATTGACCGCCGATTCGCGGCGCAGACTCTCGAACTGCAGGCGAGCGAGCAGCGCTACCGGCAATTAGTGGAGTCTGCCCAGGTAGTGCTGTGGCGGAGGAATATCGAGACCTCGCAGTTCAGTTTCGTCAATAAGGAGGCCGAAGCGCTGCTCGGTTACTCCATAGAAGAGTGGATGAGCAATCCCTCGTTTTGGAGGGAGCACATCCACCCCGAGGATCGTGCCACGGCCGAGTTGAGTTGCATGAAGGCCGTGGAAGACGACCGGCCGCAGCAGTTCGAGCATCGCATGATCACTGCTGGTGGAGGAATCGTCTGGCTGCGCAGTTCCGTTTCCGTCGTAGCCGGAAAGGAACATTCAAAAGAACTCGTCGGCGTCATGCTGGACATCACGGAGCGGAAGCGGGCAGAGCAGAAGTTCCGCGGACTCCTGGAAGCTGCGCCGGATGCGATGGTGGTTGTCGACCGCAACGGGAGGATGGTTCTGGTCAATGCCCAAGTAGAAAAGCTGTTTGGATATCAACGCGAAGAACTCCTTGGGCAGGAGATCGAACTGTTGGCGCCCGAACGATTTCGAAACAGGCATCCCGCCCACCGCGATGGCTTTTTCAAAGAACCGCGCGTCCGTCCAATGGGAGCCGGCCTGGAGTTGTACGGACAGCGCAAGGACGGCACGGAGTTTCCAGTCGAAATCAGTCTGAGTCCGCTGGAAACCGAAGAGGGAATCCTGGTCTCCAGCGCAATCCGCGATATTACACAGCGGAAGCGAGCTGAGGAAGAGATACGAAAGCTGAACAGCGGACTGGAGGCCCGCAACGCCGAGCTGGCAGCCTCGAACCGGGAACTGGAAGCCTTTACCTATTCCGTGGCTCACGATTTGCGTGCCCCGCTCAGGCACATCCAGGGTTTTTCAAAGATGCTCGCCTCGGATCTAGGCTCCCAAATGAGCCCTTCAGCCCAGCAGTGTGTGCGGGATATCGTCGAGAGCACCGAAGAGATGGGAAGAATGGTCGATGACTTGCTCGCACTAGCACATGTGGGCCGGCAGGAGCTGAACGTTGAAGTTACAGGTCTGAACAGCCTGGTGGCCGAAGTGCTGAAGGACCTAAAACGCGAAACCGCGGATCGCGAAATCGAGTGGCACATCGGTGAGCTGCCCTACATTGATTGTGACCCCGGCCTGATGAAGCAGGTATTTTTCAATCTTCTATCGAATGCCGTAAAGTACACACGGCCGCGCCGGCCGGCTGTTATCGAAGTAGGTCAGACAACACTCGACGGCCAATCCGTGATTTTCGTCCGGGATAACGGAGTGGGCTTCAACATGAAATATGCCGGAAAATTGTTCGGAGTATTTCAGCGGCTGCATCGCCGGGAAGATTTCGAAGGAACGGGAGTTGGCCTGGCGACGGTCCAGCGGATTATTCAGAAACATGGCGGCCGCATCTGGGCCGAAGCGGAGCTGGACAAAGGCGCGGTTTTTTATTTCAATCTGGCAATCTCGGAGAAAATCGAGGAGCTAGCGAAATCGACTCTCACCGTGGGGGCGCGACCATAATGGAAGATACGATGGAAATTCTCCTGGTAGAAGATGATCCCAGGGATGTCCGGCTGACGATGCGCGAGCTGCAAAACGAAAATCTGAAAAATCGGATTGAAGTAGTGCGCGACGGGGAAGAGGCTCTGGACTTTTTATTCTGCCGAGGTATTTACAGCAACCGCTCACTTCACCACCCGCCGCACCTCGTTCTGTTGGACCTGAAGCTGCCGAAGGTGAACGGGCTGGAAGTGTTGCGGGAGATCAAAGCCAGGCCGGAAACGCAGAGCATTCCGGTGGTAGCCTTGACTTCCTCGCGGGAGGAGAAGGACATGGTGGATAGCTACAAACTGGGCGTCAACAGCTACGTCCAAAAGCCGGTGAATTTCGAGCAGTTCCGGCAGACTATAAGAACTTTGCGGCTCTACTGGCTGGCTGTTAATGAGCCCCCGCCCGAGAAAGCCTTCGACGTCGAAGCAGGATGAAGTGCACATTAGTAGAAGTCGACCGGACCGCCAGCCGGCTGATTTGCGCCGCGGGCCGCTTCTGCACCGGCTTTGCCTCGCTCACGGTCTGACCTCCCATCCGGCCTCGGCGCCGCGCGCCAGCATACCTCAGTCTTCGACATATGAATGCAATATGCTGGACATGTAAAAGCGAGAGGCATATATGTCATCGTCCCGCCTCCCCATCCCTCAGGGCACACTCGACATGCTCATCCTCCAGATTCTGTCTCTAGAGCCGGCACATGGTTACGGCATCGCACACAGGTCCGGGAGGAGGTGCGCGATGCCTGGCTCGGTCGGTGGCTCCGCGATTTCGTCTACGATCTCCGCTTCTCTGCGAGAGCGTTTCTCCGCAGCCCGTCATTCACCGCGACGGCAGTGATTTCGCTTGCTCTGGGAATCGGAGCCACGGCCACGATCTACCCTCGCTCGATCAGGTCGTGCTGCACGCGCTGCCCGTGCGGGAGCCCGAGCGGCTGGTTCTCATCGACGGGAAAGGCGATCAGGCCAGCATGAACGCATTCGGCAGCTACAACCTGATGTCATACCCGATCTGCCGCGACCTCCAGAAACAGGACCGGTTTTTCGAGGTCGTACTCTGCCGTGCTCTCACTACCGTTACGTTCTCCGCCGGCGAAGAACACATTCCCGCGGCTGCCGAGATCGTATCCGGCAGTTACTTTTCCGTTCTCGGCATCAATCCGGCACTCGGCAGATTGTTCACCATGGACGACGACCAGCCGCCGCATCAGAACGCCGTTATCGTGCTCTCGTATGACTTTTGGAAAAATCAGCTCGCGGGCGCTCCGGACGCCGGCTGCAACCCTGGTTTAAAGCGACGCTTGATCAGGATCTCCGCAGCGCAGAGTTTCCAAAAGGGATGCCCGCGCGTCGGCCATCAACCCGGCAGACGCGCTACGTTTCGAGTAGCCAGTACAAATCTACGGCGTCTCCAGCACTGGAAGCGGCCCTGGCGCACGTTTCACCACTCCGGAATAGGCTTCGTCGATCGAGATATTGTGATTCTTGAGGACGTCTCCTGTGTACATCTCCAGAGCAGCCTTCGCTCTTATATAGATGTTGAGCGCCTGGACCTCGGCGGCCTGCCGCGTCACCAGGCTCTGCTGGGCCTGCACCACATTCAAAAACGTGGCGGTACCTAGCTGGTATTTCCGGCGCTCGCCGGCCAGCGCCTGCTCCTGCAGAAGGCGGGCTTTCACGGCAGCGTCATAACCCGCGCGCGCCTGCTCCAGCGTCGTACGCGCATTGATCACGTTTAACCGGATTCTGTTTTGCAACTGCCGGTCTTCGATCTGCTGCTGCCGGTAGTTGAGCTGGTCGCGAATCAGGTCGGCCTGCGCCGAGCGATTGCGCAGCGGAATATTGAGCGAGAATCCGACACCGTAATCCGGAAAATGGCGCCCGAATAGCTGCCCGAGCACCGTCCCATATCCTCCCAGCAGCGACGAGTTCAGGGCGCTAAGATCGGACCCGCCCGAGACCAGCCCTCCGGCAGGCGACACCTGAGGAATCGTATTCACCTGCCCGGCGAGTGCATTGTTCTGCAAGGCCAGCCATACGTCCAGCGTCGGGAGCAATGCGCTCTTCGTGCCTCGCATGCTGATCCGGCTATTTTCGAGCTGAACCCGGCTGATTTCGATTTCGGGCCGGTTGGCCATGGCATCGGCAAGCAGGTCCTGCACGGGCCGGATCGCTTCCTGTTCTTCCAACGGAATCCGGTCAGTCGGCACAATGCGCGCATCCACAATGCTCAGCGTGTCGGCGCCGGTGCGTGTGAGCACGTTCTTAAGAATCGCCTCCTGTTGCAGCACCTGAGTCTGGGCATTGGTCACTTCCTGTTGGGCTGCGGCGACCTCGGCCTCGGCCTGAACCAGGTCAATCGGCGCGATGGCTCCGAACTGGGCCCGTTTCTTGTTGTCGTTGTATTGCCGTTGATTCAGTTCCAGTGCCGCCTGCCTGACCCGCAGGTATTCGTTTAGAGAAACCAGGTCCCAATAGAGGCCGATCACACTCGAAACCGTGGCGATCACCTGCGCCTTGAACACGAGGTCCGAGACATGCCGGTTGTTCTTCGCAATCCGGATCGCGCGGTTGTTCACGGCCAGGCCGAAACCTTGCAGCAGGTGCTGGTTGATCTGCACCCCTAGATTCGTGCGTGTGGTCGGATTGAAGTCGTTGTTCGGTGAATTCTGCCGCAGCAGCGTATTGTTCATTCCGAGCGATACTGTTGTTCCAGTGAGAAAGCCCTGCTGCACGCCGAAGTTTGCCGTCTTGTATTGCGAGATGAGGAAGTTCGTCCCTGTCACTACGCTGCTGGTCTGAGGACTCGTCTGGTGGTACCACTGGCCGTTGGCGTAAACTACAGGATCGAGATTCGGAATCGCCGCTCCCGCTAACTGAACATTCAAACCACTCAGAATCCCTTGCTGCCCGTTCGAATCCGAATTGGAGTTGCTATTGCTGCTGCCGAGCGCATTCGCTCCGGCGAGCACACCGCTCGAAGCCGAAGACGGCCCCTGGTTGACCCGCGTATCGATGTTCCGGAGAAGACTTCCGGCACTCGCGCGTAGCTGGTCCGATTCGGCAATCCTCGGTCCCCAGCGCGCAAGCTCAATATCGAGGTTGTTTTCGAGTGCGAGCGCGATCGCGTCCTGAAGGGACAGATAAATCCGTCCGGCGCGCATTAGTGCATCCAGCCGGTTCGAATTCGCGAACTCCGCGGGCGGAACGTAGCGCGGGAGGTAATCGCGCTTCAGACCAGAGAACCAGCCCGTCCCGTTGTAAGGCCGTATCTCGGGAGTCTGAGCGAGCGATGTTCCGCAGAGGGAAAATATAACGGCGAAAACGATTGCGGTACGCATAAGTTAACCTCAGGTTGGCACGTGGGCTGCCAGCTCTCAGCCCTTTGACGCGGAACAGTTTGCTTGGTTAGACGGGCCCGCCGCGCGTTCCGGAACTGTTCGATTTCGGAACGGGTTTTGCCGCGACCGGACAGCTCGCGGTACCAGCGGAACCTATCCGGCGTTAGACTAGTCCCAGAGGATATGAGGCTTTTCGCTGCCCTCTGCCTGTTCGCCGTCGCGGCTTGGGCCGCGAATGTCAAGCTTTACTTGAAGGATGGCTCCTATCAGCTTGTCCGCGAGTACCAGCTTAAATCCGATCGCGTGCGGTTTTATAGCGTCGAACGGAGTCAATGGGAGGAGATCCCGCTTTCTTTAATCGACCTGAAGCGAACGGAGGCCGAAGTCAGCGAACGCAAAAAGACGCTGGAGGCGGAAGCCAAGGTTCTCTCCGAAGAGGATCGCGTCGAGCGCGAGTTGCAGGACGAGATCGCACGCATCCCGCAGAACCCGGGTGTCTACTATATGGTCGGCAAAGAAGCCAAACCGATGAAGCTGGCCGAATCGACCTATCGTAATGACAAAGGGCGCTCCGTCCTGAAAGCCATCTCGCCGATCCCAATCGTTTCCGGCAAGGGCACGCTCGAAATCGCCGGGCCGCACGCCGCTACCGTCTTTGATAATCCCACCCCCGAGCTCTATATTCAGCTTTCCGCCGAGCAGCGATTCGGCATTTTCAAATTAACCGAGTCGCGCGGCGCCCGCGTCGTGGAGAAGGTCAGCATTGTGCCGGTCACGAAGGAAATTATCGAAGAACCGACCGAGGTGGAAATCTTCCGGAAGCAGCTCACTGATAACGGTCTGTACAAAATCTGGCCGCTCAAGCCGCTCGAGCCGGGCGAGTACGCGGTGATGGAGTATACGCCAGGAAAGTTGAACCCTCAGATTTGGGATTTCGCCTACAAGCCCGAATCCGGGAAGTAGGCCGCCGCGATCTCAGTTCAGGAAATAGGTGCGGTACAGCGTGTCGCGCTGCTTGGGAATGAATCCGGCATCGCGGATGATCCGCCGCAGCTCCTCTTCGGAAGCCCGGTGATGGGCGCCGGCGGCGGAAACGACATTTTCTTCAATCATGATGCTGCCTACGTCATTGCCCCCGAAGCGGAGGCCGAGTTGGCACGTCTTCAATCCCTGCGTAACCCATGACGACTGCACGTTATCGATGTTGTCCAGGTAGATCCGGGAAATAGCGAGCGTCTGCAAGTACTCCACAGCGGTAGCTTCTTCTTTGATAAACCGGCCGAGCGACGTATTCTCGCGCTGAAACGTCCAGGGAATGAAAGCCGTAAAACCGCCGGTCTCTTCCTGGATGCGGCGTATAATTTCAAGATGGTTCATGCGCTGCTCTAACGTTTCGCCGCAACCGAACATCATCGTAGCGGTAGTTCGCATGCCAAGCAGGTGGGCCGTTCGATGCACCTCAACCCATTCCGACGTCGAACACTTCAGGCGACTGATACGGTGCCGCACCGCGTCATCCAGAATCTCCGCGCCGCCGCCGGGAATGGAGTCCAGGCCGGCATCGCGCAACCGGGCAATGGTATCGCGGATCGTGAGCCCGCTCACCTCGGCAATATTGGTGATTTCGGGTGCGGAGAAGCAATGCAGATGGATTCGGAACCGCTTCTTAATCGATTGCAGAAGGTCTTCGTACCACTCGATCTTCAAGTCCGGGTGCAGCCCGCCCTGCATCAGTATGCCCGTACCCCCCAGATCGATCGTTTCCCGAATCTTTTCGAAGATGACCTCTTTCGGAAGGATGTATCCGTCCGAGTGCCCAAGCGGCCGATAAAACGCGCAGAAACTACAATATTCGGTACAAAAGTTCGTGTAATTGATGTTGCGATCGATGATGTAGGATGCGACTCCTTCTGGGTGCAGCTTCTTGCGGACCGCATCGGCGGCCATACCCAAACCGATCAGATCGTCGGAGCGGAACAAATCGAGCGCTTCAGCATAGCTGATCATAAATTCAGGGCCGTACGCTCTTACGATACAGCGATTCAGGCGCCCATAGCCAGCGCCTGCGACTGGATCTCTTCGGCGAAAACATAGAGGCCGAACAGCGGCTTGGGGTCGCCCCGTCCCCAGCGGCGAACCTGCCACTGCGCTCGCAGATATCGCACATCGGGCGTCTCCCGGAGGTCCAAAAGCAACTGGTAAGTCCCGCAATAGAATTTTTGGGGGAAAGCGGCCAAGGGCTTCGAGCCCCAGTCCTGCTGATCAGCGGATCCCCAGATGGCAACATCGAGGCTTTCCTGTTCGATGATGCGGGTGATTCCGAGTGTCACCAGAACCAGCCCTCCGCGGGCGGAACCAAGATCCAGACCAGGACCCGTCCCTCCCTCCCGGACTACGGTGTCCGAGAGAATGAAGCTTGGTAGCATTCACATACTCCTTACCCGGCACGTTCCTCCGCATCGCACCTGGCTTGATTCGAGACTAGGGTCTCACATCGGGAAAGAAAGTGGAAGGGCCGGCCGCCGCTTTCCCTAAAGATCGGGCCCCTAGGTTCGACTATTGCCTGAGCCGGTGGCGCGATTAGCAGATTGAGCCTTGCGGCGTGTTCCAGGCTTCGCCTTCCGGGCAGCGGTACTTCGGGAACTCACTTTCCGAGCTCTCGCTTTTCGCGCCGGCGCGGCAGAAGGGGAATCATCCGCATCGGCAACACGGACCAGTGCCTGCTTCTCATAAAGCTCCCTGTAGAGAGCCGCATTGCGTAACACGGCCTGCACGTAGTCCCGTGTCTCGGTAAATGGGATGGATTCCACAAACTCGGCCGGCTCGCGGTAATGATTCCATGTAAGCCAGTCATCAACCCGGCTTTTGCCGGCATTATAAGAGGCCAACGTTTCTTCCCATTTCCCACCCCATTGGTCCAGCAGACTGCGCAGATAATAGGTGCCCAGTTTGAGATTCGTCGACGGCTGGAAAAGCGCCCTGTTCGGAAGGCGCCGTACTCCGACGCGCCGGGCGATCTGCCTGCCGGTGGAGGGCATCACTTGCGTCAGACCATAAGCCCGTTTATGGGAAAGCGCATGCGGATCAAATTCCGATTCCTGGCGGATCAGCCCGGCGACTACAAAAGGATCCAGGTTGTGCAGCCGCGCGTTGCGCATCAGGTCAGCACGATATGGCAACGGGAACAGCAGTTCCCAGAAACCAGCCGGCGCGCCGGACAGAGGCATTGAGAGGTAATCGGGAACTGCGCTCTTCATATAGCGCAGCCGCTCGTGCGGGGCTGTGCCAAATCGCGCCAGCTCGATTGCGAGCCACTGCGGCTGCCCGTCATGGCGAACGCCGAAGCGCAGCTCCGATTCAGCCATCTCGGCGAGACCCGCCGATTTCAACAACTGGGCTCGCGAAATACGTAGCCGCGTCTCTGCGCTCGGCGTACCTTGAGAACCGACGCGGCGATTCGTCGGAAACGGAATGCCGGCCAGAAATTCGGTGATTTTCGGCGAGGGCTTCGCTGCCACAACCCGCGGCTGCGCCAGCCTTTCCCGCGCAAGCACACCGTAGTAATAGTTGGGAAATCGCGCATTCAGCTTATCGTAATAAGCGCGCGCGTCCTCGTAGTCTTTGCGAGCCTCGGCCAAACGGCCCAGGAAATATAAGCTCGCGCTCGCGGTCACGTCATCGGGAAATCGCTCGACATGCTGTTTCAGCAGCTCCTCGGCCTCGCTCGCTCGCTCCAGGTACGCGCTCCAGGTGAATTTCCAATGGCAGGAAGGTGCAGTGACGTCCTTCGGGAAGCTTTCGTAGGCCGCCCGATACAGTGGCGCGTACTGGTCGGGACGATTGATGAGGAGGTATTTCCGCGCGGCGGTGATCAGCGCCTTCAGACGCCACGGCGACTCGCGATAATCGTGCTCCAGCCGTTTGACGGCGTCCATCATTTCGCCGTCATCGCCCAGACGCCGTCCGCATTCGGCAATGTAATACAGCCGTTCGGCGTCGGCTTCCGATTTCGATAGTCCAAGCGAGCGCAGCGACTGGCACGCAGCTTGGATGGAACCCCGGAGAAAATCGGTTTCCGCAATGCGGACACGCGCCTGGTCGCGTTCCAGCCCGCCCAACTGGGGAAGCAAGGCTTCATATTCAGAACGGGCGCGAATGTAGTCGTGCGCAGCCGTTAACTGGTCGGCACGATCAAGCATCTGTCGCGCTGTGGCCGGCGGGTAGGCTTGCCCGAGAGCGCTGCGCAGGTTCATCAGAGCTGCGCCTGCCTGACCCGCCATATCGCTCGACGGATACCGGTAATAGACCCGCTGGTAATAGATGACAGCGTTCGGCTGGTCGCCGGCGGATTCATACGCCATGGCCAATGCCATATCCGCATCCGGCTGTGGCAGGTCGGCGTAGGCTTGCTTCAAAAGCCGGATCGCCTCCTGAGGAGTCTTAAGCACCGTGCGCGCGCGCGCCTCCAGAACCAGCGCCTTGCCTGCCAGGGGGGAGGCGATCGGTGCCGACTGGATGGCAGCCAGAGTCTCAGCCGCCTCTGCATAATGGCCTCCCTGGTGGAGAGCCGCGCCAAGATAATAGTTCAGATAATCGGAGAGCTTGGGGAGGCGTGTGCGGGCGGCTTCGAGATCGGCCGCGGCCGAAGCAAAGTCGCGCTGCTCGTAAGCTGAGATGCCAAGGGCCAGCCGAGCAAGCGCGCCGTCGGAATCCTTCGAGTGCGCCGCCGCGAACCGCGTGAGCTGCGCGCGCAAGGCGCCTCGTTTGGAAGCTGTTGCCGATTCCCGATAACTTCGCGCCAGGGAGGCGAGACTCTCCGAGCCCGCCCAGACCAGGGCGGCGGCAGCCAGGAAACCGCCAGCTAGCTGCGCACTACGCCAGAGGCCCCGGATAGTCTTCACCGAGCAGCTCCACATTGTCGTTGGCCAAAGTGCGTACGAGTTCCCAATGGAAATAGTCGATCATGGTGGGAGTGGCGCTCAGGAATTGTTGCCGAAACGCCGCGCGCCCCGCATCAATCGAATCGCGAAGCACCGAGTACAGCTTCGCTCCAGCGCGCCCCACTCTGACATCCTCAGCCCGGAACAACCGCATCTCGGCGACTTGTACACGGGCGAACCGCTGGGCGCTCAAGTGCGCGCGCTGTTCCTCCGCCGTAAGCCGTGACCATACGGCCGCCTCATTTCTCGGCGCGGCCGGCTGAATCGTCACCAAGTCTTCCGCAGGAACGGAATTTGGCGGCGAAGCTCCCGGGAAGGAATCGAGCACCGCTCCGGCCGCCTGCGCCAAGAGTTCGAGCGGCGCCATTTGGACGTTACCGGAGGCATAGAGCAGCGCGTGGACGCGATCGGACCCAACCAAAGGAAACACACAAATGCGATCGCCCTCGGCATGCCCGAACAAGTTTTGGAGCCGCGGCGAAATCTCCCCCGCGCTGACCACAGCCACAACCGGATCTCTGGTTTCGAGCGCCGCGCGAATTGCCGGTGTTTCATCGGTGGAAAAGGATAGCCCTGCGGCCTGCTCCTCGGAAACCCCGTTCGCCCAGCCGCGCACACTTCGCGCCCAGACCGCACCTTGATAGACGGTGAACACGGCCGCGCCGTTGCAAAAGTCGCAGGCTCCGTCAGCCAGGATCCGATAGATCTGCTCGGCGGCCACAGCCTGCCGCAACCGGCGCACTGACTGATTCAGTCGCTCGGCCGTTTGACGTTCCGCCGCTTCCCGTTCGCGCTCCACGGCGGCGTGGATTGCCTCTTTCAGGCGCGCCGAGACCCTCTCTTCGACCTCGGCCTCACAACACGCTTTCAGCTCGTCAAGGAACGGCGGCAGCCGGTCGTCAAAGAATTGACGCAAGGTGAGGCCCCGCACAGCCAATGTCATGCCTGTGCTTATTTTATCAAGCGATTGCACAGCAGGTGGCAGAAATGTTACGTACTGCGCCACAAATTGTTTCATGCTCATGGATATGAATAATGTGCTTTCAGGAAAGGTTGCAATCGTGACCGGTGCGAGCCGCGGCATCGGCCGGGCAATAGCGGAGCGGCTTCTGACCGAAGGCGCACAGGTCGCCATCTGCGGACGTGACGCGAAAACCCTGTCGCGGGCTGCGAGCGAAATGGAGGCTAATGCTCGCGGCCGTGTTCTGGCTGAGGTCGCCGATATCGCCTCCCCGGATCAGGTCCGGAAATTTTTCCAGAGCGTGGACGCACGCTTCGCTGGGCTTGACATTCTCATCAATAACGCCGGCATCGGAATTTTTCGCAGTGTGGCGGAACTCAGTCTCGAAGAGTGGCGCCGCACTATAGACGTGAATTTGAATGGCGCCTTCTATTGTTCGCATGAAGCTTTGCCACGCTTTCGCGCCCGAGGTGGCGGATATATTATCAACATCAGCAGTCTGGCCGGCCGCAACCCCTTCGCAGGCGGCGCCGCATATAATGCGTCGAAATATGGACTGAACGGTTTCAGCGAAGCCATGATGCTCGATCACCGCTACGACGACGTGCGCGTGAGCTATGTCATGCCAGGGAGCGTAGATACCGAGTTCAGCTCGCGCACCGCCGCAGCGCCCTGGAAGATCGCACCGGAAGATGTCGCCGACATAGTTTTGACACTGCTGCGAATGCCGGCGCGAACGCTCGTGAGCCGCGTCGAGCTGCGGCCTTCTAAGCCACAGAAATAATTGGATCTGGACACCGCCTGGCGGCATCCCTCTAATTGGCAACCATATTGCTCATCCAAGAGTGAGGCGATGAGTTGCTAGGCATCGCGCCAGAGGGAGCAGAAGGACTTATGGGGAGGCTGAACAAGCAGCTCGATCCGACCTTGACAGGTTTTGAGGCTGAAAGATTGGAATCGGACCTACATAAACGTATCGTGGGTCAGGACGACGCCATTCAGCAAATCGTCAACATTTATCAGATGTTTCTAGCGGGTATGTCGAGCCCCGGGCGGCCGATCGGGAATTTCCTGTTTTTGGGACCGACGGGTTCGGGCAAGACGCGCCTGGTAGAAGCCACAGCCGAAAGTTTGGTCGGCGACATGCGAGCTGTCATCAAGATTGACTGCGCGGAGTTTCAGCACAGCCACGAAATTGCCAAACTCATTGGCTCGCCTCCGGGATATCTCGGTCATCGCGAAACTCATCCTCTGCTCAGCCAGGAAGTATTGAATCAGTATCACACGGAAAAGATGAAGCTGAGCTTTGTCCTTTTTGACGAGATCGAGAAGGCCAGTGACGCCCTCTGGAATCTTCTGCTTGGAATTTTGGACAAAGCCACACTGACTCTCGGCGACAACCGCCGGGTGGACTTCTCGCGGGCCATGATCTTCATGACCAGCAACCTGGGGGCTGCCGAGATGAATTCGATCATGCGGCCGAATCTCGGATTTGCCGCGTTGGAGCTGGAACGCCGGCGTGCCGAGGGTGTGGTCGACGAAGCCTTGTCGGATAAAGTTACACGCGCGGGTGTGGAAGCTGCGCGCCGCAAATTTACTCCCGAGTTCATGAATCGGATCGATAAGACCGTGGTGTTTCGCCCGCTGGGCGAGCCGGAGCTGCGCCGCATTCTCGACATTGAGCTGAACATGCTACAGCAGCGTATTTTCAATTCCGCCAATGGCGTTCCGTTTGTTTTCTCGCTTACCGATTCCGCGAAGTACTATCTGCTGCGCGAAGGCACGGACATGAAATATGGCGCGCGGCACCTGAAGCGAGCCATCGACCGCGGCCTGGTTCACTCACTCTCAAACCTGATTGCAACAGAGCAGGTGCGGGGTGGCGATCTGATTCGAGTGGACTACGATGAAGATCTCGGCCGGATGACCTTCTTCAAAGAGGCCGAAGACATGCCGGCGTACGCAATGATGCAAATGGTGGATATGTCGCTGGCGTCGCCATCGTCGGGCGCGCTGTCCTCTGGTGCGGCCGCCGAGGTTCCGCGCGTTATCAATGCACGCACTTCCCGGCGCTGAAACCGGGCAAAGGCGGTTTCCGGAACCGGGACAGAGTCATTCATAACGCAGCGCAAACACGGGGTCGATCCCGGTGGCGCGCCGCGCAGGAAACCACACAGCGAAGAACGATACGAAGCTCAGAACGAGAGCTACGGCTGCAAAGATCGCTGGATCGAAGCCGCTTAACGCGATCGGAGTACGGATTAGAAGCGCCGATCCTACCAGCAGCACCATCGCAAGAGCCACTTCACTTACGACCAGCAAGGTCCGGACCTCGTTGTGACGGAGCCCGGTCCCCGGACCGTCCGCCGCTTTCTTTCAGTGTGGCGCTCAGGTCGGGACGCGAGGCCTGTAGCGCGGGGATCAAGCCGAGCAGAAGGCCCGTGACGGCGGCAGCCAACATGGTGAAAGCTAGTACTCGCCAGTCCACCACAACCAGCGAGCCTTCCCGCCCGACGCGCGGAAGATCGGCCGTATTCACACTGAGCAGCGTCCGGATCCCAACGATGCCGAGCACGGTCCCAGCCAAAGCGCCCGCGCTTGAGAGCAGCACGCTTTCGGTAAGCAATTGCCCGATGATGCGGCCCCGGCCTGCGCCGATCGCCGCCCGAATGGCGATTTCGCGCCGCCGCGTGACGGCCCGCGCGAGAAGGAGCTCGCGACATTCGTGCATGCGATCAGCAGGACCAAGCTCACCGCGCCCGCGAGCACCAGCAGCGACAAACGGACATTGCTGACCATGGCCTCTCGAATCGGTTCCACGCTAAGCTCTGGCCGCCCGGCAGCGCGGACGGGTACTTCCGACGGTAATCCGCCGCGGAGGCATTCAGCCTTTCGCCTGCTCCAGCGTGACTGCGGGTTTCAAGCGGCCTGCGGCCCTAAAGTAGTGGCCCTGATTCGAGAGTCGGCCCCGAAAGCACGGAGAAAATCGCCGTGTTCGTCCCGATGCCGAGCGTCAGCGCGGAGACCGCTGGGATCGTGAAACCAGGACTTTGCCGGAACATTCGAAGCGAATGCTTGATGTCCTGGACGAGCGTTTGCATGCCCAATTAGACGACGCCGGCAACGATCTGTTCCAGGAGAATCGCGATGCCGCCGAACCGCAGAACCCGCCTGAAGGCGCCGCCGCCGCAGTATAATGGCGCGTTCAGGAACAGCCATGTCTGCCACACGCCGTCATGTCATCGCGAGCGCATTCGCAGGCCTCGGGGCGCTCACCCGGGCTGAAGCAATGGCGCAGGAGCGGGCCGGTAAGTCAGCTCCGATTTCACCCAAGGACAATCTGAAGGTCACAAAGCTGGAGACCTTTCTCGTCAAACCGCGGTGGCTGTTTCTCAAAGTGCACACGAACGCGGGAATTGTCGGCCTGGGAGAACCGATCACCGAAGGGCGCGCGCTCACATGTGCGCAAGCCGTGAAGGAAATCGAGCCGTACCTGGTTGGCAAGGACCCGCGCCGGGTCGCGCATCATTGGCAGGCGATCTACCGGCATGCGTTTTACCGCGGCGGACCGATCCTGACCAGCGCGCTCAGCGGCATCGACCAGGCGCTCTGGGATATCAAGGGAAAAGCCCTCGGTGTTCCAGTCTATGAGCTGCTCGGCGGCCCTACGCGCGACCGCGTCCGTGTCTATGCCCATGCCGGCACTCCGGAGGCAATAAAGCGGGAGCTGGCCCGCGGTTTCACGGCCTTCAAAACCGGACCTGCCAAAAAGCGGCCTGCGCGCTATATTGAAACGCCCGCAGCGGTGCAATATGCCGCCGAGAAATTCGCCGAGCTGCGGAACACTGTGGGAAATGATGTCGACTTGGCGATTGATTTTCACGGAGCAATCAGCCCGGCAACGGCTAAGCTGCTGATCAAGGCTATCGAGCCTTATCAGCCGATGTTCGTCGAAGAGCCGTGCCAGGCGCAGAATCACGACGTAATGGCCGAGATCGCGCGCGGCACGTTCCTGCCAATCGCTACGGGCGAGCGAGTCTTCACGAAGTGGGGTTTCCGTGAGGTGCTCGAAAAGCGCGCAGCCGTCGTGTTGCAGCCGGATCTCTGCCATGCCGGCGGAATCACGGAGGTGCGGCTCATCGCCGGAATGGCGGAGGCCTATTACGCCTCGGTTGCGCCGCATAATCCGCTGGGCCCGATCTCTCTGGCGGCCGGGGTCCAGATCGCAGCCTCCATCCCAAATTTCTTATGCCAGGAGCAGGTCTCACTCGGCGACGGCTACCTGAAAAGACCGTTTACCGTACATAACGGCTATCTGGATCTTCCGACCGGCCCCGGCCTTGGTATCGAGCTCGACGACAACGCCATAGCCGACAAAATTCATCACGACTGGCGGAATCAGGAGAGCTATGATGCCGATGACGGTTCGGTGGTGGACTGGTAACGCCGCGCCCGTGAGGCGCCCGCGCTGCATGATAACGTAGGAACAATGACGCAGAACGAAATTTTGGCTTCCATAGTTGACATCGGCATTGTGCCGGTGGTGCGCACGTCGAGCGCCGAAGGTGCAATTCAATCCATCGAGGCGATCTATCGCGGCGGCATCCGCGCTGCGGAGATCACCATGACGGTGCCGGGCGCCCTGCGCGCGCTCGAAAAAGTGGCCGATCGCTTCGGCGGCAAGATCATGCTGGGAGCCGGAACAGTGCTGGATCCTGAAACGGCCCGTGCATGCATGCTGGCCGGGGCGGAGTTTTTCGTGACGCCAAGCCTGAAGGTATCGACGATCGAGATGGTAAAGCGCTATTCCAAAGTCGTCTGTCCGGGCGCGCTGACCCCGACCGAGGTGCTCACGGCCTGGGAAGCGGGAGCCGACGTCGTAAAGGTATTCCCGTGCGGCAATGTTGGCGGACCGAAGTACATCAAGGCGCTGAAAGGTCCGTTCCCGCACATCGAGATGATTCCGACCGGCGGCGTAAATCTGGAGACAGCCGGCGAGTTTCTAAAGTCCGGAGCCTGCGCAGTAGCGGTCGGCGGCGAACTGGTAGATGCAAAAAGCATAAAAGAAAACCGCTACGATGTCATTGAGGAGCGCGCCCGCCAGTATCTGGCAGTCATCGCCAAGGCCCGCTCCGAGATAAAAGCCGCGGCCTGAACAGCGTGGCGCAACGCTGAACACATTTGGGGGTACATTATGGCCGTCAGCAAAGAGCTATTGGAGATTCTCGTTTGTCCTATGTGCAAGGCGACTGTGGAGCTGAAGCCGGACAATAGCGGCCTCAAATGCGTGAAATGCCATCGCGTCTATCCGATCCGCGATGATATTCCGGTAATGCTGATCGATGAGGCCAGGATAGAAGAATAATCCGGATGGCGAGTGTTCTGGATCGTCTGCCGCACGGGGGCCGCGTGGCCGTCATACGGCTTCGTTCGCTCGGTGATTGCGTATTGACTACGCCGGCTCTGGATCTTCTCAAGCGCGCACGGCCGGACCTGAGCATCGCCGTTGTGGTGGAAGACCGGTTCCGCGAGATTTTCGAGGGCAATCCGGATATCGAGACGCTCCTGGCTCCGCGCGCGCGGCAAGTACGCGCCTGGGCTCCACAGCTTGCCCTCAACCTGCATGGCGGCGGGACCAGCGCGTGGCTCACGGCGGTTTCAGGAGCAAAGTTGCGCGCGGGATTCGGCCATTTCCGCTATCAGCCGATATACAACGTTCCGCTGCCCCGGGCGCAGCAGGTGCTGGGTGTAGAGCGGAAGGTGCATACAGCGGAACACCTTGCGTCTGCGGTCTTTTGGCTGGGCGTACCGCCCGCCGACATACCCCGCGCGAAATTGTTCGCGGCTGAGATGCCCTCTCTGCCAGGCCCTTACGCGGTCATTCACCCCACGGCGTCGCGTCCCGCCAAGACGTGGAGCGCGGAAGGGTTCGCCGCTGTTGCCGCGCATCTGGAGCGCGCGCACGGGATCGAACCGCTCTTCGTGGCAGGCCCTGGTGAGGATCTCGAAACGTTCCGGCGCTGGCGCAGGCTCACAGGAGCGCGGCTCAGCGTAATCAAGTCGCTCCTCAGCAATGCTTCTTTTTTCATCGGGAATGATTCCGGACCGGCGCACATGGCTGCGGCGTTCGGCCTGCCGCTGGTGGCGCTGTTCGGATCGTCCGACGCAGAGATCTGGTACCCGTGGAAAACTACCAGCGAAGTGATTGCCGCGCCTCCGCCATTAGCCGCTCTGCCGCTATCCCGGGTATTGGATGCGCTCGATAGGGTACTGGTCCACGCATGAACGAACTTCTCCGGCTGCTGGGCTACACACGCCGTTACTGGCCGCATCTGATCGCTTCCGTGGTGCTGATGGCGTGCGTGGGCGCCATGCACGGAATGATCGCGCTGCTGATCGGCCCAATCTTTGACCGCGTCCTGAATCCAGCATCGGCCGATGCACCCGTTCTGTTGTTTACGGATCCGATTTTTCATTACCGCCTCTATCTCGACCAGATCGTCCCTGACCCGATCCACAACGTGTGGACCATGGTGGCGTTCGCCATCCTGGCAGTTTTTCTGGTCAAAGGCGTTTGCGACTATTTGGCGAACTTCCTGGTAAGCTACGTAGGCTTTTCCGCCGTCACAGACCTGCGCAACAGCATCTTTGACAAGGTGCTCAGGCAAAGCACCAGCTTTTTCGAATCGCACTCGACGGGACGGCTGATGTCGTCGGTGATGAGCGATATCGAAAAAATCCAGGTGGCGACGTCGCATATCCTGGCGGATCTGCTGAGGCAGAGCTTTGTGGTGCTGGGCCTGCTGCTTGTGGTGATTCATAAGGATTGGAAGCTGGCGCTAGTGAGCCTCACGGTGCTTCCCTTCGTGCTCTACCCGACGGCAAGGATCGGACGCGGCATACGGCGCACCAGCCGACGCTCGCAGGATAACGCCGCGGAGTTGACGCACATTTTGCAGGAAGCCATCAGCGGCCATACGGTCGTGAAAGCCTTCGGCACCGAAGAGTACGAGTCGCGGCGATTCCGGGCGGCAGCGCACCGAATGCTTCGGACCAATCTGCATTATGTGCTGCAACAGGCGATTGCGTCGCCATTGATCGAGCTATTCGCGGCGCTGACGATCGTCGGCCTACTCACCTACGCGCGCACACAGATCAAGGCCGGCGATCTGACCGCGGGCCAGTTCACGAGCTTCGTCATCGCGCTGCTGATGATGTATGAGCCAGTGAAACGGCTCACGGGGATTCACAACATTTTCGAACAGGCGATCGGAGCCTCGCAGAAGGTTTTCGACTATCTGGAGCGGTCCGAAGAGATCCAGCAGCGGCCGAACGCGATTGTTCTCGGAGGATTCACCCGCTCGATCCGGTTTCAAGATGTAAGCTTCCAATATCCCGGCTCGACCAATGGGCCGCAGTTGCAGCAGATCAATCTGGAAGTTGCGGCAGGCGAAGTAGTGGCGCTCGTGGGCCCGAGCGGAGCCGGAAAAACGACTTTGGTTAAACTCCTGCCCCGTTTTCACGATGTAACTGCTGGCGCCGTTCTAATCGACGGCCGCGATGTTCGCGACCTGACGCTCGCATCCTTACGGAGCCGGATCGGCATTGTCGCTCAGGAGACGTTTTTGTTCGACGACACGGTAGCGGCCAACATCGCCTACGGCCGCCCCGACGTTCCCATGCGCATCATCGAGGAAGCCGCGCAGACAGCGCTCGCCGACGAATTTATCGCAATGCTGCCCGACGGCTACCAGACGCGAATCGGCGAGCGTGGGATGAAGCTGAGCGGCGGACAACGCCAACGGCTGGCAATTGCGCGCGCCCTGGTAAAGAATGCGCCAATTCTGATTCTGGACGAGGCGACTTCTCACCTCGACAGTGAATCCGAGATGCTGGTCCAAAAAGCCCTGGCGAATCTGATGGCCGGCCGCACCGTCGTTGTGGTAGCACATCGGCTTTCGACGATCCGCCGTGCCGACAAAATCGTAGTGCTCGAACGGGGACGCATCTGCGAAACCGGCACGCACGAGCAACTGGTTACCGGCGGGGGTATCTATCAGCGGCTCCATGAGCTGCAGTTCATTGAGGCGGGAACGGTGACGGGGCTGTGAGCGCTCGCAGCATGACCGGCTTTGCCCGAGTTCGGAAGCTGCTGCCGGAAGGCGAGGTGGTGCTGAGCATCAAGAGCGTGAATCATCGTGGCCTCGATCTGCACTTTCATTTCCCCACGGAGCTCGAATCTATCGAAGCAGCCGTCCGCAATACCGTAAAAAAGCACGTAGCGCGCGGGCACGTGCAGATTCACGCGGTCCTCAGCCGGAGCGGCGGTCCGGAGAGCTGCACGCTGAATCAGCCGATGCTCGCGGCGTGGCTGAGTGCCTTTGAGCAGGCAGCGGAGAAGTTTGGTCTTCAAGGCACGCCGGATCTCAACTCGGCTTTGAGGCTCCCCGGCATGTTTCAACCAGCCGCTCCCCTGCAGGCCGATTCCAAAATTGAAGAGACGGTGCTCGAAGCGGCCCGGGAGGCCCTCGTGCTCCTTGATGAATCCCGGGAGCAGGAAGGCGCGGCCATGGCGCAGGAGATGAAAGAGCGTTCCGTCGCCATCCGCAAGCTTGCCGAGCGCATGGAGGAGATTCGCTCGCGCGCATTGCCGGCCTTTCATAAACGGCTGAACGACAGATTGCGTGAGCTGCTGCGAGGAGTCGGTCTGGAGCCGCAGCGCCTGGCACAGGAGGCAGCCCTGCTGGCGGACCGCAGCGATATCAGTGAAGAGCTGATCCGGCTGAAGACCCACGCTGCGCAGGTAGAGGCCCTGCTCGATTCCTCCGGCGAGATGGGCAAACGGCTGGACTTTCTGCTCCAGGAGATGAATCGCGAAACCAATACAGTGCTCTCCAAGACAGGCGGTATCGGTGAGCTCGGGCTCACCATTACGGAACTGGCGCTTGCGGCCAAATCTGAGATTGATAAGATTCGGGAGCAGTCGCTCAACCTGGAATAGACTACATGAGCACCGTGTTTATTGTTTCGGCGCCGTCCGGCTCGGGGAAATCAACCCTGGTGACCCGCCTGTTGCGGCGCGTGCCGAATCTCCTTTTTTCGGTTTCCTACACGACCCGGCCTCCGCGGGGAAATGAACGGCAAGGCGAGAGCTACCACTTTATTTCGCGCGAACAGTTCGAGCGGCTGCGAGACCGCGGCGAATTTCTAGAATGGGCCGAAGTGTTCGGAAACTACTATGGCACGCACCAGGGAGTGCTGGAGCGCGCCCGGCAAGAACAGAAGGACCTGGTACTCGACATCGACGTGCAAGGTGCGAGACAATTAAAATGTAAAATTCCGGAAGCGGTCACGATTTTCATTCTGGCTCCCTCACGGGAAATACTGGAAAGGCGGTTGCGCGCCCGCAGCGAAGATGCCGATGCGGTAATCGCGCGGCGCCTGGAGAAGGCTGCGGAGGAGATTCGCAGCTATACAGCATACGATTACGTGCTGATCAATGACGAGCTGGCGAGTTCGGAGGAAGCTTTGGCTTCGATCGTTCGCGCAGAGCGGCTGCGCCGCACTCGTATAGAGGACCGGATCCGGCCCATATTGGAGAAATTCACGACGCGCTAAAGAGCTTACGGCGCGTCCAAGGTGTGAGAGCATGTCTGAGAAGAGCCCCCGAAATAACGCCCATTGCACGATCCCGGACGATCCGGAGCAGAGTATGTACCGGTTTATCATCGTGGCAGCGAAGCGCGCCCGGCAGCTACAGAGTGGAGCGAGACCGGTCCTGCCGACTTCGTCGAAGAAGCCGACCGTCATCGCCATGGAGGAGGTAAGGCGCGGTCTGGTGAAATACGACATCCCCAGCGACCAGCCCGAGGAAACGGCACCGGAAGTCACGCTCTAACACCCGCAATGAATATCATTCTCGGCATCGGCGCGGGCATTGCGGCGTACAAATCCGCTGAGCTGACCCGCCTGCTGGTGCAGAATGGTCACGCCGTGCAAGCGGTTATGACCGAGGGAGCGCAGGAGTTCGTGCGTCCTCTGACGTTCGCGGCGTTAACGGGCCGCAAGGTCATCACCGACCTGTTCTCGGGAGCCACGCCGGAAGGCACGCTCGCCAGCGCGGTCGAGCACATACAAGTGGCGCAGGAGAACGATCTGCTGGTCATTGCGCCGGCAACTGCGGACCTGTTGGCCCGCCTGGCCCATGGCATCGCAAACGATTTTCTCGGCACGCTTTATCTCGCTTTCACGGGGCCGGTGGTGCTGGCGCCCGCAATGAACACCAATATGTGGCAGCACCCTGCCACGCAGAGCAATCTGGAGTTGCTGCGAAGGCGAGGCCACCGCATCGTTGAGCCGGAAGAAGGATTTCTGGCGTGCGGGATGGTCGGACCAGGCCGGCTGGCGGATCCCGAGCGGATTGCCAGGGCCGTGGAGGCCGAAATCGGGCGCCGGCGCGATCTGGAAGGGGAAACCGTGTTGATCACGGCCGGTCCTACGCAGGAGCCGCTCGATCCGGTCCGGTTCATCTCCAATCATTCGAGCGGCAAAATGGGTTATGCGTTGGCCGAAGCCGCAGCCGCTCGCGGCGCCCGCGTGATCCTGATTTCCGGACCCGTTCATCTTTCAACGCCTCGCGGCGTGGAACGGATTGATGTGCGCACTGCCGTGCAGATGCGCGAGCAGGTCATGGCGAATCTAGAACCCGCGTCGATCATCATCAAATCGGCAGCTGTAGCGGATTTTCATCTCAGCAAGGTACCGGCGCAGAAGGTGAAAAAGACGGCCGCGCGCATCTCCCTGGAGCTGGACCCCACGCCCGATATTCTGGCGGAGCTCGGGCGGAAGAAGGGAGACCGCCTGCTGATCGGTTTCGCGGCAGAAACCGAGAATCTGGCGCAGGAGACGCGGCGCAAGCTGGAAGCAAAGAATTGCGACATGGTGGTAGGCAACCTGGTTGGCCGCGATGATGTCGGGTTCGAATCGGATCAGAATGAGGTGCTGCTTGCGCTTCGTACGGGAGAAACGATCTCCGTGCCCAAGGCTTCCAAGCGCGAAGTGGCCGATCGGATCTTCGATGAGATCCTGAAGCTGCGCCTGGCCCTCTACGCTTCGAATGAACGCTGACCTGCTGCGGCGCTATCTCTCCTTTTACAGCGATCTGGGCGTGCGGCACGTTTATCGCCGGCCGGGAATGCCCGCGCCTCAATCCGCGCCTGCCGCCCCGCAGGACGAGGCGACTCCCGCGAAATCAGAATTCGACCCTCCTATGCCTCCGGCCAAAGTGGAACTGCCCGGGCTTGCGCCGCCCGATGACACTCTTCTGAAAATTCTTCAGGATATTGGCGACTGTAAACGGTGTAGGCTTCACGAAGGCCGAACTAAACTCGTGTTTGGTTCAGGAAACGAGCAGGCGCGCCTGGTCTTTGTGGGAGAAGGTCCGGGGGCCGATGAAGACGAGCAGGGCGTGCCGTTCGTTGGACGCGCGGGCCAGCTACTGACTCAAATGATCGAAGGCACCGCGCACAAAGAGGGCATTCCCCTGCGCCGTGAGGACGTCTATATCTGCAATGTGGTCAAGTGCCGGCCGCCGGGCAACCGCACACCGGAACCGGACGAGATGGAGATCTGCGGTGAGTTTCTTTATCGCCAATTGATGGCCATACGCCCCAAGGCGATCTGCGCTCTGGGCGGAACCGCGGTGCGGGCTCTTACGGGAAGCCGCGAAGGCGTGACACGCCTGCGCGGCCGTTGGCAGCACTGGCGGGACATACCGCTGATGATTACTTATCATCCATCCTATCTTCTGCGCCCGTATAACCAGTCAGCGAAGCGAGAGGCGTGGGAAGATCTGAAAAAACTTCTGCACTACGTCTACGATTGAAGCGCAACGGCAGGGGCAACTACTTTGGGCCTCCCGAGTTCCTTGACGCCTCATCGCGATTCGTCGTATAGTGCCTCCAATCCACTTATTTCCAGGAGGAGGGGTTATGAGATTCCGGTTCTCCTTCGCCGTGTTCCTGATCGCCGGCACGGCTGCGAGCCTGCGCGGGCAGACTGCCACGGGCACAATTATGGGGCGCGTCAGCGATTCTTCGGGGTCCATATTGGTGGGAGTGGAAGTCACCGCTCTCAATCCTGAAAAGGGAATTACGAAACGAACGGTCAGCGACGAGCAGGGCATCTACCGTTTCTTTTACATGGATCCGGCTACTTATACCCTGACATTCACGAAGTCGGGATTCAGCACGATGCAGCGCACCGGCGTGCCGCTGCGTTCGAATGACACGGTATCGATCGATGTGCAGATGGCGGTGGGCAACGTAGTAGAGAAGGTGGACGTAACAGCCGCGCCGCCGCTGCTTGAAACCGCTACCTCCACGACCGGCACGGTGCTGGCCGGAACCCAGATGAACGCTCTGCCCATCATGCAGCGGTATACATGGATGACCATGTACCTCATGCCGGGCGTTACCAGCATGAATGGATTCCACATCGCCGGGCAGAGGGATCGCGGTCTCGGATATTCGATGGACGGAATCGCCGGTACCGAACCAGTGCGGGGAGGCGTGGCAACCAATCGCATCATGTCAACAACGCAGAACGCCATCGAAGAAGTCAAGATGGTCACGACCGTTCTTCCGGCAGAGAATGGCCATTCGGCCGGCGGGATGCTTAGCGCCACCTATAAATCGGGGACCAATCAATTACACGTTGAAGCGGAAGATCGGTATATCAACAATCCGCTGCTGCATCGGGCATACTTCAACTTGAACCGCCCGACCAGCCCTTTCAGCTACCACGAGCTTGCAGGGCTGGTGAGCGGTCCTGTTGTTTTGCCCAAGCTCTACAACGGAAAGAACCGGACATTCTTCCTGTTCGGCTGGTCTCGGCACCACGAAAAATATAACCAGCAGGTGTTCACGGATGTGCCCACGCCGGACATGCTAAACGGTGACTTTTCCTTCGGCGGCAAGGGTTACCCGATTTTCGACCCGACCACAATCCGGCAGGATGCCAGCGGGAAGTGGATTTCCGATCCGTTCCCGGGCAACATCATCCCGAAAAGCCGCTTCGATCCGGTCTCTCAGAAGTTCCTGTCCTACCAGCCGTGGCTTCCGCCAAATAACCTGGGCGGCTCGGGGTACATCGATGGCACGGGCCCGCATCAGAACTTCGGCGGTGAATCGAAATACCGTTCTTATAGAACGCGGTATGACGCCAAGATCGACCACAACATCAGTGACAAGAATCGGATCTTCGGCCGCTACTCACACGTGAGGAACCGGGCGCAGGGAAATCAGATCGGGCTGAACTGGACGCTGCTCGATGGCAATTTCGTCCTTCAGCCTTCGGACCAGATCAACGCCGTGATCTCCGACACGCACGTTTTCAGCCCGAGCCTGATTAACGAGTTTCGCCTCGGCGCAAATCACCGCAAAGAGTCGCGCACCCCGCCAGGCCTCAATGAGAACTGGGCACAGCAACTGGGCATTCCAGGTGTGAGCCCGGCGACGTTTCCTTCGTTTTTTGATTCGAATGGAACCATGTTTTATGGCGCAAGCATGCCGCGCGGCCAATGGTACCAGGTGACAGAGAACTACACGCTCCAGGACAATGTGACGCTCATTCGCGGCCGGCACAGTTTGAAAACCGGCTACGAGCTGATGCGCACCCGCGCCAACAGCCTGGCCGAAGTGTGGCCGTCGGGCGTCTACCGGTTCGGCGCCGCCGGGCTGCCTTTCACGCCGGGAACAGGCAATGATTTCGCCGCCTTTCTGTTGGGTTCGGTAGTTCGTGCCGACTATAGCACCACACTTGCGAATTGGCTGCCGCGCTGGTGGAGTCATGCTTTGTACTTTCAGGATGACTGGACGGCTACGCAGAAGCTGACCTTGAATCTCGGATTGCGCTGGTCTTACGAGTCTCCCTTCGATACAAAGTACGGGCAGCAGAGCCAATTTGATCCGAATGCCATCGATCCCATCAGCGGCATGCGCGGTGCGATTACGCATCCCAGTGCGGCGCTCGGAAGGAATCACTGGCGCAACTTCCAGCCGCGGGTTGGACTGGCGTATAAATTCAATGACAAGGTGGTCTTTCGCGGCGGCTTCGGCCTCACCACAATCGATCTCTTCACTGCGGTGCTGAACCAGAACTTCGAGGAATATCTCACCACGGTCAGCAAACAACGGCCTGTGGGCGATCCCCGGCCTGCATTTTTCCTCAGCCAAGGCCCCGGTCCGATCAGCTATAACATCCTGCCCAACGGCACCTCGCCGTTTGTCGGGTCCAACTACAGCGGCCGCAATGCCACCTGGTATGACCCGGCTCTGCGGAATCCGTATGCGATGAACTGGAACGGCACGGTCCAATATCAGTTCGCGCCAACATGGGTCCTCGATCTTAGCTACCAGGGATCCGCCGGTGTCGGACTGCTGAATGCCTGGGATATCAACACTGTGCCGCTCAATGTCAGTAACGACTTAGCCACGCTGGATAGAATCTATCAGAACTATCAAAGCTATAAACCATTCCCAAACTTCGGCCAGGTGAATATGTGGAGTAACTTTGGCCATTCGACGTTCCATTCAGGGACGGTAAAAGTCGAGAAACGGTTCTCGCGTGGCTTAATGCTGACCTCGTTCTACACGCTTTCAAAGGCCATAGACGACGCTGATGGCGACGAGACCTATCCGGTCCGGGCCGCCACGTTTTATAACCGCAGCCTGGAAAAGGCGCGAGCGGGTTTTGATATCAAGCACCGCTCAGTAACCTATGCCACATACGCACTGCCTGTGGGCAAAGGACGGCGATGGGTAAATAGCGGCGGATGGAAAGACTATCTGCTGGGCGGCTGGAATATCTCGGTTATCCAGACCTTCCAAAGCGGCACGCCGGTCAGCTTTTCACTCGATACGGCAAACATTCCCATCCGTTATCTGCCCGGCAATGGACTCGTCCGGCCGACCCAGATTCTGCCCAATGATCAGTTGCTCGTCCAGGACTGGACAATCGGAGACCGCTTCAACAACAGTCTGAAGCACCCGCTCTGGAACATTAATGCATTCGCCTATCCCGCGGCATATACGCCGGGCATGCTGGGGCGCAATACCATTGAAGGGCCGGCGCTGATGTGGACTCAGGGATCGCTTTCCAAAAACATTCCATTCCGCGAGAAATACAACTTACAGCTTCGCTTCGACATCAATAACATCTTCAAGGAACCGAACTTCGCGAACCCGGTAAACTCGACGACGGGTACCGCCATCGTCAACCTGGCAAATCCCGGGCAATTCGGCAAGCCCACGGCGACCGTGGGCGGCTGGTGCTGCCTGGGCGGGCAGTTCACGGGAACCTTCGTAGTAAAACTGTGGTTCTGAAAACTCTAACCCGGCGCGGCTTTCTTGCGCAGAGCGGCGCCTGGCTGCTTGCCAAAGAAAAGCGTCTCATCATCGACACACACCTGGAAGTCTGGACGCTCGATCCGCGCTTTCCCTTTCATCATCCGGAACGGCCTGACTTGAAAGTTTCCATGGCCGCGCCGATTGAGAATGAGGTGGAGGTCATGCGCGACTTCGGCCTGCGCTATGCCGTGCTGATCAATCCGCGCTATTACGGATGGGACAACTCCTATATCAGCTATTCGCTGCACAAGTACCCGAAGCTGTTCGTAGCACACGGGCTGATTAATCCCGAAGATCCGAAAGTTGCGGAACGGCTGCGGTACTGGGTGAAGGAGCACGGCTTTCAGGGGATGCGTTTCAGCCCGATCTATCACCCAAACTCGACCTGGCTTAATTCGAAGGAGCACTATCCGCTCTGGCGCGAAGCGGAAAAGCTCGGCGCTGTGTTCAACTACTACATCCTGCCGCACCAGATGCCGATGCTCGAAGAGATGGCGGGAAAGTTTCCAGGTGTAAAGATCGTGGTGGATCATCTTGGCAAGCCCGATCTGAAATCGCCAGATCCATGGCCTGAGTTCCGGAAAATGTTCCGCTTGAAGAAATTTCCGCAGGTATGGATCAGCGCGTCAGAGCCGTATGAGTTATCGCTGACCAAGGAATTTCCATATCGCGACACGTATCCGTTCTTCAAGGCGGTTTACGAAGAATTCGGCGGCAAACAATTGGTGTGGGGCACTGGATACCCGCGCCCGCGCTGGGAACTGCCGATGGATAAGGAACTCGAGTTCGTGGATTCCGCGCTCGATTTCTATACGCCGGAAGACCGGGAGCTGCTGCTCGGCAAAAACGCGCTCCGGATCTGGAAATTCCCGGGCGCTTAGAATCCTCCCACCGGAAGCTCGCCTGCCTGCTAAGCTGAGCGTTCGCAATGCGCGGAACACGCCGGGAATGCGGAGATCAATCATCATCCTCAGTTTGGGGCTATCTTCCAGTAGCGTTGGTTTTCTCCATGGTCTGGATTCAGGGAATCGTTTTCTCCCAGACGCGCGGCCGGTTGCAGCTTCGTACCGGTAAGGAAATTTTCGAGGCCGGCTGCGCAGCCTGTCACGGCCACGACGGCAAAGGAATGCCGCAGACCACGGTCGGCTTCGAGCGCCCCTCGACATTCCCGGACTTTACCGACTGCAAATCCACCAGCCGCGAGGCGGACGCGTTCTGGAGCGCGATCATTCACGATGGCGGTCCGGCACGAGGCTTCTCGCCAATCATGCCTTCTTTTCGCGAGGCTCTCAATGACGATCAGATCAACCAGGTAATCCGGTACCTGCGCGGCTTCTGCACACAAGACTCATGGCCAGCCGGCGAGCTGAACCTGCCTCGCCTTCTGGTTACCGAAAAGGCTTTTCCGGAGGATGAGTGGGTCCTGAGCACCTCCGTGAACGCGGTGGGCAATCCCGGCCTCACCAGCACGTTCGTGTACGAAAAGCGGTTCGGCGCGAGGAACCAGATTGAAATCCAGGCGCCCTTCACTTTCGAGCGGCCGGCGCCCGGCACCTGGTATGGCGGCGCCGGAGATATGAGCCTGGGCCTGAAGCGAGTGCTTGCAAGCAGCAAACGCACCGGTTCCGTCCTTAGCTTGTTCGGAGAGGCGAACTTTCCGACCGGAAATAAAGCTCGGGGATTAGGGACGGGCACTACCGTATTTGAAGCCTTCGCCGCGTACGGGCAACTGCTGCCCAACAACAGTTTTCTTCAGTTCCAGGGCGGCATGGAGCTGCCCACGAAGACCAATACGACTCCGCGAGCCGTGTTCTGGCGTACGGGCGCCGGCACCACCGTCACGCAGAATAACGGCCTGGGCCGCGCTTGGTCCCCGATGATGGAGGTACTGGCGGATCGGGAGCTGGCCACAGGTAGAAAGGTCAATTGGGACATACTCCCGCAGCTCCAGGTAACTCTGAGCAAGCGGCAACATATTCGCGCCAATATCGGCGTTCAGATTCCGGTGAGCAATACTGCGGGCCGCCCCACGGCGGTTCTGTTCTACCTGCTTTGGGACTTTTTCGACGGGGGCCTCCTCGATGGCTGGAAATAAAGCGGCCCTTTCACTGTTGTTGTTTTGCGTGCCCCATTTCGGCGTGGCAGCCCGCAAACCTTCTGTCCCGCACTTTCAAACTTCCGACCGGTGCATGGCCTGTCACAACGGAATTACTACGGCGTCTGGCGAGGACGTTTCCATCGGCTTTGACTGGCGGGCCAGCATCATGGCCAATTCGTCACGCGACCCCTATTGGCAAGCCAGCGTGCGCCGCGAAATCACCGATCATCCTGAATCGCGCGCTCATATTGAAGATGAATGCTCCATCTGCCACATGCCGATGGCCCGCTACGAAGCGAAACAGAAAGGCCGCGAGGGGGAGGTCTTCGCGCACATTCCGTTCGACTCGGGCGATTTCGCCGACCGGCTTGCGGCCGACGGTGTTTCCTGTTCGCTGTGCCACCAGATCAGCAAAGATAAACTGGGCACGCCGGAAAGTTTCGTCGGAGGCTTCGTCATCGGCCCGCCCAATGCCGAGGGTCATCGGCCTGAGTATGGCCCCTACCGGATCGAGCGGGGCCAGACCAGAATCATGCGAACCTCGTCGAGCGGCTTCCGGCCGACGGAAGCGGAACATATCCGGCAGTCGGAGGTCTGCGCTACATGTCACACGCTGTACACGAAAGCCCTGGGGCCGGACGGCAAAATCATTGCAAGGCTGCCGGAACAGGTGCCGTACCAGGAGTGGCTCCATAGCGAGTACCGCGAGAAACAAAGCTGCCAATCCTGCCACATGCCGGCTGTGAAGGAGGATGTACCGATCGCGAAAGTGCTCGGAGAGCCGCGGGAGGGCCTCTCGCGGCATACTTTCGTGGGCGGGAATTTTTTCATGCTGCGGCTGCTCAACCGGTTTCGCGGCGATCTCGATGTTGGCGCTCTATCCCAGGAGCTCGACGAGGCAGCGGACAGCACAATAAGGCACCTGGAGTCCAAAACCGCGCGCATTCGCATTGACTCGGCAGCCATACACACCGGCCGTCTGGAGATACAGCTTGCAGTCGAAAACTTGAGCGGCCACAAGCTGCCTACAGCCTATCCGGCGCGCCGCGCTTGGCTGCATGTCCTCGTTCGCGATCGCGATAACCGGACGATTTTCGAGTCCGGCGGCCTTCAGCGGAACGGCTCCATTCAGGGCAATGACAATGACGCGGCTCCCAACCGTTTTGAACCGCACTACACCGAGATTACCGCCGCCGATCAGGTTCAGATCTATGAATCGATCATGGGCGATCAGGAGGGCTCGCCAACCACAGCCCTCCTCTCCGGCATTCGCTATCTGAAAGACAATCGCTTACTGCCGCGCGGCTTCGATAAGCACAGCGCAGAGCCGGATATCGCAGTGATCGGCCGCGCGGCTCAAGATGAAGACTTCACCGGCGGGAGCGATGGCATTCGCTATTCGGTGGCGGTCGGCGACGCTAATGGGCCGCTTCAAATCGATGCCGAGCTGTGGTTTCAACCGATTTCATACCGATGGGCCTCCAATCTCCGGCCCTATGCTTCCTCGGAACCACAGCGGTTCACTGCTTACTACGATTCGATGGCATCAGCCTCCGCAGTAGTTGTGGCACGATCCTCAGCACACACCGGCCCCTAGCTGCGGGTTGTGTATGAGGAGCCAGGAGCGCAGGAGCGCCTTACAGCTCCAATGCGAGGAATAGTGCACCTGGAACAGGATTGAACACGTAGGGCGCGATGGGTTTGAACCCCAGCGCCGTGTACAGCTCGATCGCGGCGGCCATGGTTGGCAGCGTGTCAAGGCAGATGCGCGAGTAACCAGCCGAGCGCGCCTCCTGGCAGATGCGTTCGGCCAGCCGCCGTCCAAGTTGCTGACCTCGTGCCTGAGGGCGCACATAGAGGCGTTTCATTTCGCAGGCGCCACGTTCCAGAGGCCGCAGTGCTACGCAGCCGGTTGCTTCCGTGCCGCTCCAGGCGAGTAAGATTCTCCCTTCGGGCAGTTTATATTTGCCCGGCAGGCCGGCAAGTTCGGCCTCGAAGTCCTGGAATCCGAGATCGATATTCAAGCTGTCGGCGTATTCGCGGAACAACCCTCGCACTTCGTTGAGGTCTCGCGGTAGTTCGACAAGTCGTATATCGGTCATTGGTCGTTGCCGGCCCGCTACGCCAGGATTTTCCGGATCACATTACCGCCCACGTCTGTGAGGCGGAAATCCCGCCCCTGGAAACGGTAAGTCAGCCGCGTGTGATCGAGTCCCAGACAGTGGAGTATCGTGGCCTGCAGATCATGCACGTGAATAGGATCTTCGACGATCCGGTACCCGAACTCATCCGTCCTGCCGACCATGATACCGCGTTTGATGCCTCCGCCCGCCATCCACAGAGAGAATGCAAAGCGATGGTGATCGCGGCCTTCACGGCCGGGCGTGTTTCCACGGCGCACCTCGTTCATCGGGGTCCGACCGAACTCCCCGCCCCAGACCACTAGGGTAGTGTCAAGCAAGCCGCGCTGCTTCAGATCGTGGATGAGCGCCGCTGTGGGCTGGTCGGTCATGTCGCAGTTCTTCTTCAGGTTGACGTTAAGATCGCTGTGGTCGTCCCAAGTGGAGTGATAAAGCTGTACGAACCGCACACCCCGCTCCACCATGCGCCGCGCCAGCAGGCAGTTCGTGCCGAACGCGCGTGTGGTGTCATTGTCGATGCCATATAGCTCGCGCGTGGCTTCAGACTCCTTAGAAAAATCCAGCAGCTCCGGGGCGGCAGCTTGCATGCGGAAGGCAAGTTCGTACGCGGCCATGCGCGCTGCGATCTCTGCGTCGCCCGTTGCTGCAAGGTGATTCTGGTTGATATCGCCCAATGCATCGAGCCGGAGCCGCTGCGTCTCCCGGCTGATACCCGGAGGATTGGACAGGTACAACACCGCATCACCCGCGCTGCGGAATGTCACACCGCGGTAGTTGGAAGGCAGAAAGCCACTCGACCAGTTTGAAGCGCCGCCCTCGATGCCCTTCCCGGATGTGGATGTGAGCACGACGAATCCGGGCAGATTCTGCGACTCGCTCCCCAAACCGTAGGTTACCCAGGACCCCATACTGGGCCGGCCCACCAGGTTCGTGCCGCAATTCATCAGCATCTGCGCGGGGTGGTGGTTGGCAATCTCGGTGTGCATGGAGCGAATCAGGCAGATCTCGTCGGCGCAGGTCGCGATGTGCGGAATGTAATCGGAAAAATCCATGCCCGCGCCGCCGGCTTTCTTGAACTCGCGCGGGCTTGCCATGATCCGGGCAGAGCCGCGGATCAGATTGTCGTTGAGATCCTTAAGCAGATAATCGGGCACGGGTTGGCCGTGCCAGCGCCGCATCTCGGGCTTGGGATCATACAGATCGAGCTGGCTGGGCGCGCCGGCCATAAACAGGAAAATGACGCTCTTCGCCCGCGCCGGGAAGTGCGGCGGTTTCGCCTGGAGAGGATTCAAACCGGGAGCGGTATCCGCCGTCAAACGATCTGCGGCCAGCAGCTCCGCTAACGCGATGGTGCCGATGCCGCCGGCGCAGTTCCGAAAAAATGCGCGGCGGCTTTGAATGGCTCGAAACTCCTGGTGGTTCATCTCCTTCTCCTAGGCAAGCAGCTTCTTCATCACTTGGCCGGAAACATCGGTTAGACGGAAGTCGCGGCCCTGGTGGCGATATGTGAGCCGCTCGTGATCCAGACCCAAACAGTACAGGATCGTAGCCTGCAGGTCGTGCACATGCATCCGGTCTTCCACCGCGTGAAAGCCGATATCGTCCGTTTTGCCCACTACCTGCCCACCTCGAATTCCGCCTCCTGCCATCCACATGGTAAAGGCCAGCGCATGATGATCACGACCCTCTTTGCCGGGGTCAGGGCTGGCGAGCCGAACTTCGTTCATCGGTGTGCGGCCGAATTCCCCGCCCCAGATAACGAGGGTCGAATCCAGGAGACCGCGCCCCTTCAAGTCCTTGAGCAGAGCCGCCGTCGGCTGGTCCACCATGGAACAATTTTTCTTGATCTTGGCATTGAGGTCGCTGTGATCATCCCAGCTTGAATGATAGAGCTGTACGAAACGCACGCCTCGCTCCACCATCCGGCGGGCCAGCAGACAGTTGGTGCCAAAGGCTCGGGTCTGCTCCGAATCGAGTCCGTAGAGAGCGCGCGTTTCGGCTGTTTCCTTCGAGAGGTCCACCAGCTCCGGTGTTGCCGTTTGCATGCGGAATGCAAGCTCATAGGCGGCTATTCGGTATGCGATCTCCGCGTCGCCGGTATCGGCCTGGTGCTGGCTATTGATATCTCGCAGCGCGTCAAGGCGCAGCCGCTGCGTTTCACCGGTCACGCCGGGCGGATTCGAAAGATAGAGCACCGGGTCGCCGCTTGAGCGGAAGGTGACCCCACGATAGTTCGAAGGCAGAAAGCCGCTCGACCAGTTGGATGCCCCGCCTTCGATACCCAGTCCGGAGCTGGAGGTCAGCACCACGAACCCCGGCAGATCCTGCGATTCGCTGCCCAGCCCGTATGTCACCCAGGAGCCCATCGAGGGCCGGCCGAACATGGTGCTGCCGCAGTTCATCAGAAGCTGCGCCGGGTGATGGTTCGTGATGTCGGTATGCAGCGAATGAATCATGCACAGATCGTCGGCACAGGAGCCGGTATGAGGCAGCAAGTCGGAAAAATAGATGCCGCTCTGACCATAGGGCTGGAACTGGCGTGGCGTCGCCATGATACGGGCGTTCTTTTTGAAATCGTCCACCAGGGCCTGCCGCATTGAGTCGGGTATCGGCTGCCCGTCATACTTTTTGAGCGCGGGTTTGTACTCGAATAGATCAAGCTGGCTCGGGGCGCCCGCCATGAAAAGGAAAATTACGTTCTTCGCGCGCGGCGGAAAGTGCGGCTTCCGGAGCGTGCCATTCCCGGCGCGTCCTTCCTTTTCGAGCAGATGAAAGAGCGCAATGGTCCCGATGCCGCCGGCACAGGTACGGAAGAAACGGCGCCGGTTCTGGATTGCGGCAAACTGATTCTGGTCCATTTTCGGCCTACTCTCTGCTGAGAAACTCGTCCATGTTCAGGAGCAGACTGCTCACACCGGTCCACGCTCCGGCCTCGATCGGATCGACACCCTCCACCCGGTTGGGGAACAGCTCCGCAGCCGATTTTGGATCGCGCTTCAGCAGTTCCATCTGCCTTTCAAGATAAGCAGCGAGCCGGTCCTGCTCGAATCGGCTGGGATCGCGCGCCACGCTGAGCCGGTAGCCGAAAGCCAGCCGCTCCGTAGTTCCGCCCCGGCATTCAGTAAGGATGCGGTTCGCCAGGGCTTGCGCCGCTTCAAAAAAAACCGGATCATTCAGAAGATTCAGCGCCTGCAATGGCGTATCGGAGCGCTCGCGGCGGCTGCACGTCCGCACAGGATCCGGCGCGTCAAAGGTCACCAGTTGCGCGTATGGCGCCGTGCGCTGAAGCCAGATATATAGGCCGCGGCGATACCGGTCCGGACCTTTGCTTTCCGGCCATGGCATTTCGAACGCCTGCATCGTGACCGAGGGCGGCTGCGGCGGGTGAACGCTTGGCCCGCCTATCCGGGTGTTGAGAAGGCCACTGACCGCGAGCGTGCTGTCACGGATCAGCTCGGCCGGGAGCCGGAATCGGCTTTGCCTCGCGAGCAGACGGTTATTCGGGTCGCGGCCTTGCAGCTCAGGCCTCGTGCGAGATGACTGGCGGTAGGTGGCCGACGTCACGATCTGCTTCTGCATTCGTTTTACATCCCACCCGTTGTCGACGAAGTCGGTAGCAAGCCAGTCAAGAAGCTCCGGATGGGTCGGCCGCTCACCTTGCGTTCCAAAATCCTCCGAGGTGAGCACCAGCCCCGCGCCAAATAATTCCTGCCAGATGCGATTCACGGTTACACGAGCGGTCAGCGGATTTTCGGGCGAGACCAGCCAGCGCGCCAGCGTCAGCCGGTCCGGTTTCATTCCCGAAGGCAAGCGATTCAGCACAGCGGGCACATCAGGCTGCACCTCGATGCCGGGAGACCGAAAGTCGCCGCGCAGCAGGACATGGGTCTTTCGCGGACGAGGATTTTCGAACAGAACGGGCGCCAGCGTCAAGCCGGGATAGGCTTTGTGCAGTTCATCCAGCTTAGTCAGCGTCTCTTTGACGTTGAGCTGCTTAAAACGTTCCGGGTCGATGATGCTGGCCTGCCGTAGGAAATATTCGAACAGGCGCTCCTGCTGGGCGCGCGTGCGCCTGGAAGGCTCCGTTTCCAAAATAAAGCGGCCTTCAAGCTGCCCGCCGCCCTTGTTGCCTTCCCACACCAGACCGAGGAGCTCCCACTGACGATCCCAGTGATGATCTTTTGCAGGGTGTGCCGCGGCGTCCAAGACCCGCTTTTCCCATTGCGCTTCGAGCGATGCAAGCTCGGTTTCCAGCTTACCGAGCAGCTCCTGGCGCTTCCGGACATACTCGGGCTGCCTGCGGAGATACTCGCCCATCTCGCCCGGCAGCGGCGCCGGAATGTTGATCTCATCCGCGTTGTTGAAGAACGCGTAAAGCTGATAAAACTCCTTCTGGCTGATCGGATCGTATTTATGATCGTGGCAGCGGGCGCAGCCAATAGTCAAGCCAAGCCAAGCCGTCCCGATCGTACTCACCCGGTCGATGACCTGCTCGACCCGATATTCCTCCACATCGGCTCCGCCTTCGCGGTTGCTCAACGTATTGCGATGAAATCCCGTTGCTGCGCGCTGCTCTACCGTCGCATTCGGTAGAAGATCGCCCGCAATCTGCTCGATCGTGAATTGGTCGAAAGGCATGTTGCGGTTCAACGCGGATACTACCCAATCGCGATAACGCCAGGCGTAAGGGCGCAATTGATCTGTCTCGTAGCCGTCACTATCGGCATAACGGGCCAGGTCGAGCCAGTGCCGCGCCCATTTCTCTCCATAGTGCGGCGACGCGAGGAGGCGATCCACCAGCCGTTCATAGGCGTCCGGGCGGTTGTCGGCGAGGAATTCCGCGGTTTCCTCCGGAGTGGGCGGAAGGCCGATCAGGTCGAGACTCAGCCGCCGAATTAGAGTGCGGCGATCCGCTTCCGGCGAAGGAGCAATGCCCTCGGCTTCCAGCCGCGCCAGCACAAACGCGTCAATCGCATTGCGGACCCATTGACCGGCGCGAACTTTCGGCGCGGGCTGACGGCGTGGCGGTTGGAAGGCCCAATGGGCGCTTTTACCCGGCTTTGCAGAAGATGCCGTACTCTCTGAACTCTCCGGCCAGTTGGCGCCCTGGTCGATCCACGCGCGAATGAGGCCGATCTGTTGCGGCGTCAGCCGTTCGCCGGCAGGGGGCATCACAACCTTCCCCGCGCCCGAAACCAGCAGCACAAGCTTGCTCTCCGCGCTATTCCCGGGTTTGATTACCGGACCCGAATAACCGCCGGCCAGCGCGGCGGCTTTTTGATCGAGCCTCAAACCGCTCGTCTGCACGCCGGGTCCATGGCAAGCGTAGCACCGCTGGCGAAATATCGGCTCTATGTCGCGAGCGAAGTCGGCGCGCACAGAGGCGGAAGCGGCGGGCGCCTGAGGAGCGGCAGGCTGAGCCCAGACCCAGATCAGGACGGCGGCGATCGGCAGCCAGGAGCGGATCAACACGTTGCCCCCTCCCTAAGGGATAAGTTGAATTTTAATTAAAGTGTGCCTAAAACTCAAGCCTCACGCGAACCTCCATTCTACGATTCGCCGCCTTCTCCAGGTTGAAGTCATCGCCGCCGCCGTATGTCGAGCTGATAACACCGGCTGCGCCGGGAGCCGAAATGTTTGCGGCCGGGAAATGAAAATTGGGGTGATTGAACAGGTTCGAAATGGCCAGCATGGTTTGCAACGAGAGCCGCTCGGTGATCCGGTGACGCTTGGAGACGGTGAGATGGTGAACATGAAGGCCGGGGCCTTCCAGAATATTGACACCCGAGTTGCCGAACCGGCCGGGCGGAGGCGGAGCGAACGCATTCACATCAAACCAACGATCAATGCTGCGCTGGCCGGTAGGGAGGTTGCCATCGGCAATACGATCCGGCAGGCCGCCTACGGTGTTAGTGTTGGAGGGATCGGCGCCGGAATAATACGGCGTGAACCAGGAGCCGGTCTGAAAGAATGCCAGATAATACAGGGTCCAGCCGCCGAGCGCCTGATCGATCGCACGCGGTGCATTCGCCATGAAATGCCGTCCGCGGCCGAAAGGCAGCTCCCAGGTGGCATTGAGCGACACGCGGTGCCGCGGCGTATATTGATCGCGGTTCCAAAGCAGCGGCGCATACGGGTTCTCGATGTTCACGGTAGTGCTGCTGCTTGTCCCGTCGCCGAGGTAGTTCGCCATGCTGGAAGCCATAGTCCAGTGTCCCTGGAAGCGAATGCCGCGGGTGAATTTCCGCTGAACCTCGAAGCTCATCGCGTTATAGTTCGCCTCTCCGTTTGAGCGCCAGAATCCTGCATTCACGAACTGTGGATAGGGCCGGCGGTCTGAACTGAATGGAATCAGGCTGGGCTGCGGCTTGTTCAGATTCGCAATCTGGTAGTTCAATCCGCGCGATCGGGAGCCTATGTAAGACAGACGAAGTCCGACATCGTGAATCTGATGCTCGACGCTGACGTTGAACTGATGGATCCTGCCGTTATCAGCATCTGCCGGAAATCCGCTGATGCTCTGCGATGGTATTCGCCCGGAACCCGGAGGGAATGGATTCGGAAACGCGTATAGGGTCGAGCCGGGCGAGTTGAAAAAGGTTTCACTGATCTGGTATGGCCCGGTGCCCTGGAGCCACGCATAGCGGTCGAGGGCCTCCGTATAAATTCCGTATCCGCCGCGCAAAACCGTTTCCGGTAGCAGCCTGTAAGCCAAGCCTAAGCGGGGTACGACGTTCGTCTTTTTGGGGCTGTAGACCACGTCACCCGGGACCACTTTGATCGTATTGGTTGGATAAAGCGGGTTGATCTTCTGGATCGCGCTCTGCGGGACGATCACATTGCCGGTCATGGGATCCCAGTCATACATGAGGCCGTCTTCAAATGTGGGAGCGCCGAAATAATCCCAGCGGATGCCGTAGTCGAGCGTAAGCCGCTGGCTTAATTTGTAAGTATCCTGAAAAAACAAACCGAGCTCATACGCCCTTTTTGTTCGATTGGTAAGCGGGTCCAAACGCTGGCTGCTCTGCGGAAGGCCGAGCAGAAAGTCGGCATAAGCGTTTCCGGTCAACGCGCCGTTGAAACTGAAGACTCCATAGGTGCCCTCCGGCACCGATCCGTCAAACCGGGAAAAGGTCCGCAGCGCCAGGCCAAATCGCATGACGTGGCTGCTCCTGGTCCATGTCATCGAGTCGTTGAAAGACCAGGTGCGATCGTCCCAGATGAAACCGCCGGGCTGCACCCGCAACGTGCTATAGCCTGTAATATCCATGCGCGGAAAGCCTTGCGCGCTCAGGCTTCTCGGATTTACACCCTCCAGGCCAATCGCCTTCACGACAGCATCTCCGCGCTGCGGTGTAAAACCATTCACGGTATCGCCGTCGTGTATCTTCTCCTGATAGATGCCGAAACGCGCGGTGTTTACGAGTGACGCCGAGAAGATATGTGTATCCTCAACTGCCAGATGATGATTTCGTCTTAACCTGGTCCATTCAAGTCCGGGATAATTACCCGGAAGCACATAGAAGAACCAGTTCGTCACGTATCGTCCGGTGAGAGTATTGTTTTCGGAGATCTTATGGTCGACGCGGCCCATGAGATATTCCGCGCGATAAAGGTCCGCGGGGTACGGAAAGCGGAAACCGAAATTATTGGTCAGTGCGTCGGGGCCGCCGAGATTCGCTTTGGGCAAGTATTGGTCCTGCACCTTCAGCGAAACCGGATTTAAGCGGCCCGACGGGATCACGTTATTCGGGAAAGGGAGGCCCGTCAGCGGGTCCTTGATCACGACGGGATTGGCAAGCTTCAGCAGTTGTGTAAAATCGCCGCTTCGAAAGGCGTTTGTGGGCACCGCTCGGAGATAGAACGATGAACTGGGAACCCGCATACTATTCCAAGACCCATAAAAGAAGGTCTTATCACGGCGGATCGGGCCGGAGGCGCTGCCGCCAAAGGTGTGGACCAGCGTTTTCGTTTTCTCGGGACTGAAGAAGTTTCTGGCATCCAGCGCCGAATTGTCTTGATAATAATATCCGCGGCCATGCAGCTCATTAGTCCCGCTTTTGGTCGTAAGATTGAAGAACCCGACACGGCTGTATTCGGCGGAGTTATTGACCATGACGGCCTGTAGCTCCTGTGTGTCTTCCATGTTATTAATCTGGTTGACGATGCCATCATTGACAACCCCGTCCATACCCTCTTGGATCTGAGAGGGCTGTTGTCCAGCGAATCGAACACTATAACCGCCCATCGGGGATTGCACATTAGCCAGCGTGGCCAGTGCCGTGTTGGGATCGAAATATACGCCAACGATGGGAAAGTTATCGTATCGCTCATTTGTGAACCCGCCCTGGATTTTGGCGCTCTCCGTTTCAATGACCGCAGCGTTTGCAGATACCTTGACTTGCGATTCCAACTGACCCAGCTCCAGAATTACGTCAACACGCCTGGTTTGATTGCTCTCCAGAATAATGTTGTCCGCAACAAAGCCCCGGAACCCGGCGGCTGTCGCAGATAGCCGGTAAGTGCCTCGTTTCAGATCCGGGAATTCGAAATCGCCGCTCGTGTTCGAAGTGGCTGAGCGCTGGAGATTCGTCCCAAGCTCGGTGATAGTAACCGCGGCATCAGGTACGACCGCACCGGATGCGTCCTTGACCGTGCCGCGCACCGTCGAGAGGTTCGTTTGAGCTGCCGCAGAGACCGCAAGCAGCGTGCTCGCGGCCAACAGAGCGCAATAGTAAATTGGAGACCGGTGCCGTCGCAGCGCCTCGTCCATGTTGGGAAGCCTCCTGAAGAAGATGTGGATGGCAAATCATGGCATAGGCTACCTTTGTTTGTCAATTAAAAAATCGGCAACTTGCAAGAGCCTTGACTGAAGTGATCGCTCTAGGCGGCAGTCCAGCCGCCATCGATGGTGAGAATGGAGCCGTTGACGAATTCGGCTTCCGGCGAGCACAGGTAGAGCGCCATATGTGCGATCTCGTCAGGACGGCCCAGCCTGCCAACCGGCTGGCGCTGGTTCAGCTCTGCCCGGACCTTATCTTTTTCATGCTTGTGGTACCTCTCCAGGTAGGCCTCCACGAACGGCGTGTCTACGGTGCCGGGGCAGATGCAGTTCACGCGAAGCTCGGTCGGGTAATCGACTGCGAGTTGACGGGTTAGGGCGACCACGGCGCCCTTGGTTGCGCAGTACGCGAAACGCTTTTTCACACCTACGAGACCAGCGACTGAGCCGATGTTCACGATCGAGCCTCTGGAGGCCAGCAGCAGCGGCATCGCAGCGCGGGTTACCAGAAACAAGCCCTCCACATTGACCCGGAACAGGCGCTGAAAATCGGCAAGCTCGGTCTGCTCGATTCCCCCGACCAGGCCGATGCCGGCGTTATTGATCAGAATGTCCAAGGCAGAGAGCTTCCCAAAGGCTTCCTGAACTGCCAGTTCGTCGGTAATATCAACAATGAGTACAGACGCGCAAGGAAGTTCGCGAGCCAAGGATTCGGCCCGCTGCCGGTCAATATCGGCGATCATCACCTCGGCGCCGGCATGCGCCAACGCCCGGCAGGTGGCCTCGCCGATTCCGCTGGCGCCTCCGGTAATTAGGGCCTTGCGTCCATCCAAACGAAAGGGAGTTTTCATCGGTTGAATTGTACCGCCCTGAAGGTTCTCATTAACGATGTGGTGAACTGCCGACTATGCCCCAGGTTGATTGCATATTGCCAGGAAGTTGCACACGTGAAGCGGAAGGCATATCGCGACTGGGTTTATTGGGGCAAGCCGGTACCGCCCTTCGGAGACGCAAGCGCGCGGCTGCTGATTCTGGGCCTGGCGCCCGCGGCACACGGTGCGAACCGGACGGGCCGTATGTTCACCGGCGACCGCTCGGGTGAATTTCTCTATCGGGCGATGTACCGGAGCGGCTTTGCCTCGCAGCCGACGAGCGTCGCAAAGGGCGATGGACTGCGGCTGTCAGACGCGTACATCAGCGCCTCGGTTCGTTGCGCCCCACCCGATAACAAGCCGCTGCCGGCCGAAATTCGCAATTGCCGGCGCTACCTGGAATGGGAGCTCGACATGTTGCCGCTGCGCGTCGTCATCGCGCTCGGGCGAATCGCCTTCGATGTGTATCTCTCCGTGCTCCGCGATCGAGGCATTATCCGCAGCCGATCGGAATTCGTCTTCGCGCACAATCGCGAGTTCACAATCGCGCCCGGCCAGCCTGTGCTGATTGCTTCGTATCATCCGAGCCAGCAAAATACGTCGACCGGCAAGCTCACCGATGCGATGCTGCTCGCTGTCTTTAAGCGCGCGCGAAAGCATCTGGAGTAAGCGCGCTCGTCAAAAAGAGAATTTCATTGCAAGCTGAATCTGCCGCATCGGAGTGTTGAACAGCAGGCTTGAAATCACTCCCTGGTCAGAGGCGCCGAGGGTCCTGCCCGGGGTGCCGAACTGCGGATGATTCAGCGCATTGAACATCTCAAAGCGGAATTGGTGCTCAAAGCGCTCCCCGAAACGCGTCGCTTTGATGACAGAAAAATCAACGTTGACCTGGTCAGGCTGCCGCAGAATGTTTCTTCCCGCATTGCCGTATGTACCGGTGTTGTCTGCGGTCTGTATAAACGCGCTGAGGTCCCACCAGCGATCCGGGGTCGGGGTTGAAAGCATCCCGGAGCCGATACGGTTGGGGCGATTTTGAGTTCCGTTCGAAAGCAACCCCTGCTGCTGGAGAATGGTGAATGGAAGGCCGCTCCTGGCCAGCAGCAGCATATTGATCTGCCAGCCACCGATCAGCTTATTCATGGCGGACCCTACGTTTCCGCCCAGCCGTTTGCCCCGCCCGAAAGGCAGCTCATAAGTCAGCGAGGAGGTAAAATTCTTGGAGATATCGAAATCGGAGACGCCACGGTCGTATTTGAAATTGTAAGGATTGAGTGTATTGCCCTCGGTATCGGAAACGATATCGATCGTCTTTCCCCACGTGAACGAGTTGATGAACGAGAAGCCGCTCGAGAGCCGTTTGGAGAATTTGGCCTGTAAGGCATGATAGTTTGAGTAACCGCGGCTTTGGACCTGGGACAGGCTGCGCACAAGCGGCACGACTCCGATAAACGGCCGGTTCACGTCCGAATTTGTAACTCCGACAACCGGCGGCGCCACGTTGATATCGTTCTTGAGCACGAGATGATCGCCGCGTGAGCCCGCATAGGCGATCTCTACCAGATAATCGCGGCCGAACTGCTGCTGGATATTGAAGTTCCACTGCTGCGAGCGGCCATCACCGAAGCGCGGATCGAATATCGACCGCGTGGATCCGGACGGCGGACGATTCGGATCGACCGTAGGCGGCGGAGGCACACCATCGCTGAGCCTCAGTGTCGGCAGCAGCGTTGTGCTGAAGGCTTGCGCCAGCAAAAACGGAGGATTGCTGGGTTTCTGAGACGACGTACCAGTCAGCGGATTGTTGTAGAACATGCCGTAGCCGGCACGCAGCACTGTGCGGCCGTTGCCTCGCAGGTCATAGGCGAATCCGATGCGCGGCGCAAAGTCTTTCTTCGGTGTAAGCTGCAGTTTGCGGCCCACTTCGAGTCCATTGATCACGGCATTGTCGGACGCTACGACAAACTTACCGGTACTCGTGTCGAAGTTCGATTGGCGATCATGCTGTTCGACGAAAGGAACAAACAGGTCGTAACGCAGCCCCAGATTTACGGTCAGCCGGGTGGTCACTTTAAAATCGTCCTGGACATAGGCGCCGAATTCGGGCTTCCGTTCCCCGACAATGCCTGGCGAAAACGTACGGGTGACGCTGATCGGATAACCAAGCAGCAGCGAGGCGCCAGAGAAACCGGTCGTCGGATCGATCCGGCACCCGGGCGCCGTCACGCCGGCACAGTTTGAGGTCAAGTTCGAGTTGAACTGGAAGGTTCCCGTAATGTTATCGACATTGAAGACGTTGCGGCGGCGGCGCGTGTAATTGACGCCGGTTTTGATGGTGTGCCTGCCGCGAATCAGGGTGACGTTATCGTAATACTGGAACGTATCGAGGAACGTCAGCAGCGGCTGGTTCCCATTGGCGCCCACGTTTCGCAGGTCACCCGGCGTGTTGGCGGTAGGCGAGAACGTAATTTGCGACATGGCCGTAGCCGTGTCGGCCACGTTGATTCCCGGAATTCCCACCTTCGAGGCCAGATTTGTTCCGGCATCGATCGACAGTACTGTAATGGCGAACCGGCTGAAGCCGAATCGAAATTCGTTCAACAAATGCGGAGAAAACGTATGCGTGTCATTGATGGCCAGACTCTGCGCCCGAACTAAACCGGTTCCAGCGCCGAATGTGAATCCTGCGTCGCCGTTCGGCAGCGTCGCCGGCAGGAACCTCTCAGTTCGCTGGAAGCTATAGCGCACGAAAGCCCGATTATTAGTCGAAATATTGTGGTCCACCTTCACGTCAAACTGGTCGTCGTTGCGCGTTTGCGAAGGATTGTAAAGAAAATTATTGATCGTTTGACCGGTGGTTGCCGAGCGCTGGCCGGGAACGTTCGGTAGCGGATAGAGCTGGTCCAGGATATTCTTCGCAGCCTTATCGAACCGCGCCGCCGGAATCATATTGCCTGGAAAAGGCGATTGTGACAGCGGATCATAGATCACACGGCTTAGCTCGGAAAAATTCCCGTCTTTCATCGCTTGCGTCGGAACGTTCGACAGATATGTCTGCGCCTGGCGAATACGCCACCCCTGATAATCCATGAAGAAGAAAGTCTTGTCGCGAACGATGCGTCCGCCATATGTCCCGCCAAACTGATTTTGCCGGAAGGGCGGCTTTCGCCGGCCAAACTTATTATTAAAGAAGTCATTGGCATCAAACTTGTCGTTGCGCAGGAATTCGAACAAGCTGCCATGGAATGCATTGGTGCCGGACTTGATCTGAATGTTCACGACACCTCCGCTGGATCGCCCGAATTCGGCCGAGTACGTGCTGGTCTGCACTTTGAACTCCTCGAGGGCGTCGATGCTTGGAAACACTACCACGGAGTTCAGCCACGTCTCATTGTTGTCAACGCCATCGAGCAGGAAGTTATTGTCGCGCGTGCGCTGTCCGTTGGCTGAGAATGAAGCCGACGCGCGCCATGCAAGGCTACCCGCGCCGTCGATATTCGCTCCGGGAATCCCGCGCACCACACCCGGAATAATGCGCGTCAAGTGCACGAAGTCCCTGCCGTTCAGCGGCAAGTCTTTGATCTGGTGTTCCGCCACGGTTTCGCCCAGTTCGGAGGAGTCGCTCTTCACGACAGGCGCCTGCGCCTCCACCAACACGGATTCAGTAACGGCTCCAACCTCCAAGACAACATCGACGCGAAGCTTCTGATCGACGCCCAACTGGAGGTTCGGCAGGCTGGTTTTTTTGAAACCTTGCATTTCGACTGAAACCGTATAGACGCCGGGTGGAAGCGAGGGAGCAAAATACTCGCCCTCGGTGTTGGTAGTAACTGTCCGGCTCACGCCTGTTTCGGCTGCGGTGATAACCACGGGGGCGTTCGCAATCGCCGCGCCGGTTCCATCCCTGACCGACCCTAGTACCGTACCGCTCACCGCCTGCGCTGCCAGACGTGAGGGCATCAGACCTTCGCAGAAAAGCGCTACTAGCAGAAACGTGGTCTTCGACATGGATTTTCCCCTTGGATCCTCGTGGATCAACCCGCGTGGATCGACCCTCGTAGATCCACTCTTATTGGTTCGATGCTAACAGCGGTTGGTCTCAGATACAAGTAAATTCAGCACCCGATGTGTCCAGATGGATCGTGATCCGATAGCAGGGTATACTGCATCGACGTGTCCGAAGGAGGGACCTGATGAAGAATCCGCGCTTCGTTTCGAATTCACCAGAAATCAATGCTCAGGCGCGAGGATCTTTTAATGAGTACGTCAGCCTCGACCGGCAAGCGCCGGCGCGCGCGCTGCCTGTGCTCGAAAAGAAGGAAGACGATCTCAGCAAGGCACTCAGATTTTTTAAGTTTTCCGACGCTGAGATTGATCGGGTTACAACCTTGGTCGCCGCTGTAGCCAAAATCGCAGCCACGGCAAATTGGGTGATTGGCGCCATAACGACCGTGAAAACCGTGCTTACCGCCATCGGGCTTTTCGACAAAGAGGACGATGCCTCCAAGAAACTTCTCGAGGACATCGCCTCGAAGGTCGAACGGATTTACAAACACCTGCTGAATGACTCGCGGCGGCAGCTTTACGTTCAGAAGACCGGTTGGCGAACCACCGTGAGCGCGGTACGCAACTCCCTGGCTGATGCGGCCAAATCGCGCTCACAGGAGAACATTAACGCCCTGATCGATGATAGCCGGAAGCTGCAGGCGGCGATTGAGGAGATGCTGGCGCTGGACATGGCTCTGATTACGTTCGACCGCGTCTCGCAGGAATACGTTGCCACTTATCCGCGCTCGCATTGGTTGGACGCCGCAAGCCCGTTCTACATGGAGATGAACTATGGCCCCTTGCCCGCCGATTACAGCAGCGGATCGAGCGACCTGGGTGAAACGATCTGGGATCCCGGCTATTATCTCGACATCCTGTTTGACGCCATCGGCGTCCGAATTGCGGCGCTTACCGCGCTCGAGCCCGGCTTTCGTTCGACCGGACAAAACCGGCAAAATCTGGTCACCATTTACGAGGGGCTCCTAGCGTTCATTAAGAAATGGATTCAGTCGCTGTTTATGACGCGTGTCGTGGGGCCGATCGATCCGCTCGAGTTGCCTCATCCAACGGTTGGGCCATTCGGTCTGCAAGGCGATCCGGTTTCCGGCCACTATCTGTCCCATCCCTTTCAATGGCCGACTCAAACGATCGCACTGGGCGTTGTCGATCCCGCAACAGGACTGGCCGCCCTTGATTTCCAATATGGAGAGAAATTCGCGATCGCAGAGGTTCAGGATTTTCCGAATTCACTGCCATATTGGGTATTGACGAACTTTTCCGAAGCAACCACGGCTGCCTATGCGCGAAGGGAGCAGTTCCGGTCGGAAATCTGGGCACGCTGCGGCATCGACCGCGCGTACGCGCTATATCATCATCTCGGCGACCTCATCTTTGGTCCCAATGGCGGCTCCGAGTTTGTGGATCTGACCGACCCGGCATTCGGCTCCGGCGATTTGCGGGTCGTGAGCCCTCCCGAGCAGGTTGACTTGGGAATCATCGGTACGTTTGCCGGTAAGCCCGGCAAGAAATACAAAGCTGATCGGTACCATTGGTACACAGTAAAAAAATTCCGGATTCCCATGGCCCGGCGGATGGACGTTTCAGGAATTCAACTCGGGTACCGGCTGGAGATCGATGTTGGCGGTCCAGATAGCCGCCATAATATCGTGCTGTGTCCTTATTCCGCGCAGACCTCGACCACCCAAGAAAACCAATTGCCATTATTCCCATCGGGCACAATGCAGGCGGCTATCGGAACCGACACGGGCACCATTTACGACGTCCTCCAGTCTGCGACGTTCTCCGCAAACGAAGAGGAAGAATTCGAGCGCGAGGGCAAGGTTGCCGGCAAACGCCGGCTGTTTCTCAACCCACGCAGCGGCCGCGTTGATATAAACGTTGAAATCACGTTCTCGTTTGACATCAACAATCCCGAGCATGCATTTATCGGGTATGCCGACGTAGAAATCGGGGCGCCCGACAATTGGCCGCGCAGTTACGGATTCTTCTGCGATGTGACGGTATATGAGGAGCGCTGGCTGTATTTGCAGCCTATGGACCAACCTGCCGGGGATGTGCGCAAGGAAGTGGTCGCGGATCAAATGCGGCTGCACTTCTGTCCCAGCTTTCTGGTGGTTGAGCCGGATTATTTTACCGATCGCGACGCGGGTATCGCCGCAATGAACAAGATGTTTAGCGAGTTAAATAACCGGTTTGCAAAATCGAAGCAGTTTTTGGGCCCGCTCGATCCGATTGAGCGGATCAAGCGGCCGGGCATCGAGCAGCAGGCGGCTGTGGATGCGTTCGCCGAATTTTTGCGGGAGGCGCCACAAGAGGCGGAATCGGCGCTTCGCCGCTATGCTTCGCCCATCGCGCAACGCTGATCGCCGGGAGCGCACAATCGCGGCGTACCGCCGAATTGCTCCGTTTCGATTAAATTACCGTTTGACCGCCGGCCTGGCTGATTTCGTTCCTGAACGGCGCTCGTGCCAGGCCTTCCAGTCGCGGGTGAAGGAGGGCACAGCGCCGATCAATCGAATCAACTCCAGTACCCACGCGCGCTCCGCATCCAGCATTGCCGCATAATATTCGCCTTCAATTTGAAACAGGCGGTGCAAGCCCTGGCTGCAGGCTTCCTCTCGCTTGCGCCGCTGGCGCTCCAGCTCTTCTTCCAGCAGGCGAACCCGTTGTTGCAAGAGAGTCTTTGCTTCATCCGGAGGCAAGATCGGGAGCAGCGACAGCGCAGCTTCAAAATGCGGATACTCTTTGATGGGCGTGCTTACCAGCTCGCGCATCCAGCTCTCAAGCTCGGCTTCGCCCGCAGCAGTAATCGCGTAAACCGTCCGCTCCGGACGGGCGCCCTGCCGAAGCTTTTCCCGGGCAGAGATCCAACCGGCACGCTCGAGCGCACCGATCACCGTGTACAGAGAGCCGTAATTGAGCTTGATGCTTTCATCCTTGTGCCGCTCCTTCAGTGTGGCGGCCATTTCGTAAGGATGCATGGATTTCTCATACAGCAGCGCCAGCACGGCGAGCCCGAGCGGGTTTGAAACCGGTCGCTGTTGTTTAGTCGGCATTGCGGCCAATTATATAGTTCCGAGTATACGAACGCGTGTAACTCGCGGTCAGGAGCCCGAATTCATCTAGCACCCCGGCGGGATTGGAAACGGTCCGCGTGCGTCTTCGAGCTGTATCCCCAGTTCCAGAAGGGTTTCTTCTTCCCAGGGCCGCCCAACAAGCTGGATGGCAACGGGAAGCCCTGCTTTGGACAATACAAGCGGCAGCACCAACGCCGGCAATCCCAGAAGATTGAAGGGCGTTACAGGCATCATTGCCTGAAACAGACCGATCTCGCGCCGCTCGATTCTCCAGCGGCGCTCGCCATGGAGAAACGCAGGTACTGAGCAAGCAGGCATCAACAGGATGGGAAACCGGTCCATTTGCCGAAGCAGCGCCGCTCGCATGCGATCTCGCGCCGCCAGGTTGGTCACTACTTGTTCGACAGTTGGCCGTGGTTGGCTGAGGGCCTGGTTCAGGAACTCAGTGCATGTCCAATGGACGTCCTCTTCCCTGCCCTGAATCAACTCGCGCGTAAAGGGCGCAGGCAATTGGCCGAAGAAAAACCACCAAAGATTGGGAGCGCGCTCAAGGCCTCTGGGCTGGAAGGTATCGACCGGCACACGCAACCCTTTCAGCAGTTCCGCTGCCTGGCGCACGGCATCCCATACCTGCACATCTACGGGCACATTATAGAATTGCTCCCAGACTCCGACGCGCAGACCGTTCAGATCCGGCCCGCGCAATTCCACGGGCGCTGAAAACGGGTCCTGGCTGTCATAACCGGCAAGCACAGAGAACAGCAGACGCAGATCGCGCATCGTGCGAGCCATCGGGCCGGCGACCCCCAGAAGACCGCCGGGATGAGAAATTACAGGGAAATGGCCGACCGATGAGATGCGTCCCGGGGTAGGCTTGAGGCCGGCGATACCGCTGAATGCCGCGGGAATCCGAACCGAGCCACCGCCATCGCTGCCGATACCGCCCGCAGAACAGAAGGCTGCTATGGCTGCCGCTTCGCCGCCGCTCGAACCGCCCGGTGTGCGCTCCAAGTCCCATGGATTGTTCGTTCGTCCCGTGATGTAGTTGTCCGTCTCGTAATGGGACAGGAACTCTGCGCAGTTCGTCTTGCCCAGGAGAATCGCTCCGGAGCGGCGTAAGCGCGCGACAGCTTCAGCGTCGTGGTGTGCCCGATGGTCGAGCCGCAGGCGGCTGCCGCATAAGGTGGGAAGGCCGGCCACATCGAAGCTGTCTTTCACTGTGAGCGGTACGCCGTGCAGCGGGCCCAGCTGCTGTCCCCGCATGACGGCAGCCTCTGCCTCCCGCGCCTGGTCGCGAGCCTCGTCCGCCAGCACCCTGACAAACGCGTTCACACGGGGATTTAAGCGTTCGATCTGCGCCAGGTGCGCGTCCACCAACTCAACCGGGGAGACGCTGCGATCGCGCACGCGCGCAGCCATCGCCCACAGAGCTTCGCGCACGAGCATGCCCTACTCGGAAAGGGCGGCCGGCGCCGCGATCGGTTCGCGCCAATCAATCCATATCGTCTTCGCGTTGACGAACTCGCGGATGCCGTGCCATGAGAGCTCGCGCCCATGGCCCGACCGCTTGATGCCACCGAATGGCAGGCGCGGATCGGACGCCACCATACGATTCACGAAAACCTGTCCCGCCTCGATCTCATCAATGAATCGCTCGCGCTCGTTCTCGTCGTTGGTCCAGACGCTGGAGCCCAGTCCAAACGGCGTTGCGTTGGCGATCCGAATCGCGTCGTCAATATCGCGTGCGCGGAAGAGGCAGGCCACGGGCCCGAACATCTCCTCGTTCCAGGCGGGCGACGTTTCGGGAATGTCCGTGAGGACCGCGGGTGCATAGAAATATCCGCGGCTCCCCAATCGTTTTCCACCGGTGAGCAGCCGCGCGCCCGCCGCGACAGAACGCTCCACTTGATCCTCCAGCGTTTGCAGAATCTCGGCGGTTGCGAGCGGGCCGATATCGGTTGCCTCATCCATTGGTTCCCCGACCCGCAACTGCCCAATCGCAGTCACCAGGCGGCGTTCGAATTCGCTCGCGATGGGCGCGGCTACGATAAACCGCTTCGCGGCAATGCACGACTGGCCGTTGTTGATGATGCGCGCCTTGACCGCAGTATCGATCGCCCGATCCAGATCGGCACTCGGCATCACAATAAAAGGATCGCTGCCGCCCAGCTCCAGCACGGTCTTCTTGATGTGGCGACCCGCTTCGACGCCCACGTTAGCTCCCGCCTGGTCGCTTCCCGTCAGCGTCACAGCCGCAACGCGCGCATCAGCAATCAGACACGCTACTTCACCCGAGCCAATCAGCAGAGTTTGAAACACACCGTCGGGGAAACCGGCGCGCCGGACGATATCCTCGATGGCAAGGGCGCACTGCGGAACATTGGAGGCATGCTTCAGCAGCCCGACGTTTCCAGCCATCAGCGCCGGCGCAACGAAACGGAACACCTGCCAGAACGGGAAGTTCCACGGCATGATAGCCAACACAGGACCGAGCGGCTGATAGCGGACATAGCTGAGCGTAGCCGCAGTGCTGATCACTTCGTCGGCAAGCATCCGCTCGGCATTTGCCGAGTAATAGCGGCAGGCCCAGGCGCACTTCGCTGCTTCGTCTACCGCCGACTTGAACGTCTTGCCCATTTCGGTGGTCATAAGACGTCCCAGCGTTGCTTTCTCCGCCTCGAGTATCTCGGCCGCGCGCAGCATCCGTTCGGCGCGCCAGGCCAACGGAACCTCTCGATAGCTACGGAAGGCTTCCACGGCCTTCGCCAGTTTCTGCTCCACCTGCTCCGGCGTATCCTGCGGAAACTGGCGGAGGAGCTCGCCGGTGGCGGGATTGATGGAAGCGATACCGCGCGCCCGCAAAGGCACGATATCCGGCTGCCGGCCTGTTGCCATTACGTTTAGTCCTCCCTTATTCGAGGATACTATTCGCGCGATTCCTCGCCACCGGCGCGCGCGGGCTGGTGCTCTGAATCCGCCTCACGAGCAAGCTCAAGCAACTGCTGAATCTCATCGTCGGTGGTTTGCGAGAAATCGTCATACCATGCGCCGACAGCGTAGAAGGGCTCCGGCATTTCCAGGCAGACCACTTCGTCCACTTCTCCCCGCAGGGCTAAACACGTATCGGCCGCGGCTACAGGCACCGCGATCACAAGGCGGGCGGGATGATGGACTTTCAAGGTAGCCACCGCGGCCCGCATCGTAGAGCCGGTGGCCAGGCCATCGTCGATAAGAATTACCGTGCGGCCGCCAACATCGACCGGAGGCATTCCGTGGCGGTAGAGGTCGTTGCGGCGCTCAAGCTCGCGTGCTTCCTGCTGGGCCACAGCATTGATGGTTTCCGGCGGAATTCGCAGCAGACGGATAACTTCCTCGTTCAGAATACGAATTCCGCCGCTGCCGATTGCGCCCATGGCCAACTCCGTGTGACCCGGTACGCCCAACTTGCGAACCAGCAAAACATCGAGCGGCGCATGCAGGCTTCGCGCAATTTCAAAAGCTACCGGCACTCCACCGCGCGGCAGGGCAAGCACCAGGACGTCAGGCCGGCCGGCATAGCGCGCCAGGGTTGCAGCAAGGCGGCGTCCGCCTTCTTGTCTGTTTTGGAACAGGGCGGGCATAAAGAACCTCCTGGGGAGAACGTGACTGGGCCCACCTTCCATTCTCGGTTTGCTCTGTGCGCAAGGCAAGAAGCCGGCCTCGGGTAGAATGAACATGTGCCGACCGTCGGATTCCCGGAAGCGCGCCATATTGTGCTCGAAACAGTGCAGGCGGCATTTCGCGCGCCGGCAATCGAGAGGGTGCCGATCGAGGATGCGGGGCAGCGGGTACTTGCGGAAGATATTGCTGCGGACCGGGACTACCCCGCGCTCGCGCGCTCGGTGCGGGACGGTTTTGCCGTGCGCGCGCGGGACATACCGGGCGAGTTGGACGTGATCGGCGAAGTACGCGCCGGCCAGCGTTTTGAAGGGCGGCTGGGACCGCGCCAAGCCATTGAGATCATGACCGGTGCTCCCATACCGGAAGGCGCCGATGCCGTCGTGATGGTGGAGCACGTACAACGGGACGCCGGGCGGATCCGCGTTTCCCGGACAGCATCCACCGGCGACTTCATCAATCCACAAGGCTGTGAAGCCAGGACTGGTGAGCCGCTTCTGCGCGCCGGCAAGCGGCTGGACTATACAGATATCGCGATGCTTGCCGCGACGGGCAAGAGCGAGGTTCCGGTGTTTGCGAAGACCAAGGCCGCGATTCTGCCGACGGGAGACGAAATTGTCGGGATCAACGAAACACCGCTCGAGTTTCAAGTGCGCAATTCCAATTCTTATGCGCTGGCCGAGCAAGTGCGGCGGGCCGGCGGAATCCCTGAGATCCTCGCCGTTGCGCGTGATGACTATGAGCATACTCGAGGATTGATCGACCGGGGACTGGCCTCCGACCTGCTGCTGCTCTCAGGCGGCGTATCAGCGGGCAAATATGACATTGTGGAGCGAGTCTTGGCTGATTTCGGCGCCGAGTTCTTCTTCGACCGTGTTCTGATTCAACCTGGTCAACCTCTGGTTTTTGGCCGAGCGATGGGCAAGTTTTTCTTCGGTCTCCCGGGAAATCCTTCCTCAACGATGGTCACCTTCGAGCTGTTTGCGCGCGCCGCGTTGGAACTTCTGAGCGGACAGCGTGCTTCCATATTGCATATGCCCTATGCACGGCTCACGCGCGATTTCCGCCACAAGACGGGGCTCACACGTTTTCTGCCCGCCTGCCTGAGCGCCGACGGTGGCGAAGTGACGCCCGTCGCCTGGCATGGATCCGGCGATATGCCGGCGCTTACCCGCGCAAACGCGTTCCTGGTTGCCGATTCGGAGCGGGCCGAGTGGCGTCAGGGAGATCTCATCCGGGTGCTGCCGAAGTGAATCGGCTCTCTCATTTCGATGAGGGCGGCAGCCCACGCATGGTAGATGTCTCGGAGAAGCACGAGACCAGCCGCCGTGCGCGCGCTCATGCATTTGTGCGCATTCGCCCCGATGTCCTGGAAAAGCTGCCGCAAAATCCGAAAGGCAACCCTCTTGAGATCGCGCGAATCGCCGGCATTGCGGCGGCCAAGAAGACTTCGGATCTGATTCCACTCTGTCATCCGCTGATGTTGACATATGCCGACGTGGAAGTGGCTCTGGAAGCGGACGGCGTCCGCATTACTGCGACCGCGTCCACAACGGCGCCTACGGGAGTCGAGATGGAAGCGCTGACAGCAGCGGCGGTCGCCGCCCTCACCGTGTATGACATGACCAAGGCGCTCGACAAATCGATTGAGATTGGAGAGATCTACCTGCTTGAGAAAACGGGTGGCAAAAGCGGCGATTATCAGCGCCCGGCAGGAGACTCTCGAGCATTGCGATGAGCGCCAGCCCCCGTATCGCCGCCGTGCTGACGATCAGTGATTCCGTGGCGGCCGGAAAGCGTGTTGACCGCTCGGGCCCCGCGGTCCGGGAACGCCTGGAAGCTTTAGGCTGGCAGATCGCAGTGATGGAAACCATTCCGGACGAGCCGGAGCGCATCAGCAACCGGCTTGCATTCCTGGCCGACGCGGATCAGGTGACAGCCGTGTTCACAACCGGCGGCACCGGCGTGGCCGCGCGCGATTTCACACCGGAGGCGACGCGCGCGATTCTGGAGCGCGAAATTCCAGGGTTCGGTGAAGTGATGCGAGCCAGGGGCCGTGAATCGACGCCGCTGGCGGCCCTCTCGCGCGGAACCGCAGGTACCCGCGGGCGCACATTGATCGTTAACCTTCCCGGTTCGCCGAGAGGCGCGGTCGAATCATTGGATGCTATCGTGGAATTAGTGCCGCATGTGCTCGAGCTTCTGCGCGGTAACTCCGAGCACTGAACCGGCGCGCAACGAAGTGCGATTCGATCGCGTCTGGAGGATCATGCCAGTTTCTCGCCTGGTTCTGGCAGGCTTGGTTTGCAGTTCGCTGTTCGCTCAGCAGACCGAGGACAGCACGGCGCAATTCCGCACATCCGTAGAGGTCGTGGTCGTGCCGGTAACGGCCTTTGATCGCGACGGAAGTTACGTAAACGGCCTTCAGCCCTATCAGTTCCATCTCTTCGATAACGGCAAGGAACAGGACATCAAAGTAGATATTTCCTATCTGCCGATATCGCTCGTGATCTGCGTGCAGGCAAATGATCACGTAGACTCGATGCTGCCGCAGATCCGCCGGATGGGAACGCTGGTCGAGCCGTTAGTAATAGGAGAGCAAGGCGAAGCCGCCGTCGTGGCTTTCGATCACCGCGTCACAACGCTTCAGGATTTTACGTCTGACCCGAACAAGATTTCCGAAGCTTTCAAGAAGATTAACGCCGGCAGCACCAGCAGCGGCATGATCGATGCAGTGATGGCCGGCACGCGCATGCTGCGGTCGCGACCCAAGAATAACCGGCGCATTCTGATGCTGATCAGCGAAACACGTGACCGCGGGAGCGAGGGGCGAGCCCGCGAGGCGCTGATTCAGGCGCAACTCGACAATGTCACGATCTATACTGTCGATATTTCGCGATTCCTGACAACATTGATGGCGAGACCGCAGCCTCCCCGCCCGGACCCGCGGCCGCCGGCCGCGCATCCGCTGCCCGCCGGTGTACCGGCCACGCCGAACACCGTGATGCAGACCTACGGCACCGAAGGCGGTCGGGCTGAATTTATTCCGATGATGGTCGAGGTCTTCAAAGACGTGAAAGCGATTTTCAAAGACAATCCCGCCGAAGTGTTTACAAAAGGGACCGGCGGAACGGAGTACGGCTTCACGCGCCAACGGGATCTGGAGCGCGCTTTCAGCGCCATTGGCGAGGAACTGCACAGCCAATACCTGATCACGTATAACCCGAACAACAAGAGCGAGGGCGGCTTCCACCAGATCACGGTTCAAGTCGCCGGCCGGCCCGACATACAGGTTCGCACGCGTCCCGGTTACTGGCTTGGACCTAAGTAGCCGCTCCGGTACGCCGATCAGAATTTCAGGCGAAGCGCGAATTGCATGAGACGAGGATCGCCGGCAAGCGTTGTGATGGAGCCAACGGTCGTTCCCGTAAGATTCTGATCCGGGCGGCCGAACTGGGTCGTATTGGTGAGGTTGAAAACCTCCCAGCGAAAGTCCAGCGCGCGGGATTCGCCCAGCGGAAAGCTGCGGTGCAGAGCGAAGTCGAAGACCTTGGTGCCCGGCGCGCGCAGCACGTTACGCCCTGAGTTCCCGAACACACCGGGGGGCGGCACGGAGAAGGCGTCCTGCCCATTTGGTGCAACCGAGCGGCAGGCCGGGCTGGCCGACGTGTAGAACCAGCAGTCCACGTTTTCGAGCACCTGCGGTGCTCCGATCACATTCGGCAGCGCGCGCTGCAATCCGCGATCGATCGTCGCGCTGTTTCCATCGGCAAAAATCGTGTACGGCCGGCCGCTGCTGAGCGTCAAAGCGCCGCTGGTCCGAAAGCCGCCGATGATCCACGCAAGCGGACCGCTCGATGCAAACGGCTTACCCTTTCCGAAAGGCAGTTCATAAATATAACTGACGACCAGCCGATGCGGCACGTCATAGTCGCTCGGACCGCGCCATGATTTGAAATCCCGCCCGTTCTGGCTGAAGCTGTTAGAGCCGCCGACGGCCAGATGCTCCGCGGTGTTGTCTATGGATTTCGACCAGGTATAGGCGCCGCGAAAGATCAGGCCGGAAACAAAACGCCGCTCCAGCGTGAAGTCCAGCCCGTGGTATACGCCATTGCCCAGCGGGTCACGGTACTCAATCTGTCCGAAGTTGGGATAAGGAAGCACACCGGCAATCGGCTGATTGTAGTTCCTCAGCGTGTTCAAGTGCGTGCTCTTCGTGCCGACGTAGTCGGCATCCAGGAATAACTTCCACGGCAGCGTGCGCTGAATACCGAAGCTCCATTGCTGCACGTATGTATTCGGGGCATCGGGATTCGCGGCCCGCACGCGGACACGTCGCAGATCCAACTTTGCCGGGTCGAGAAAATCGGCCGGGAAGCCATCGCGCAGCAGAAACAGCGGCGCTGTCGCCGTTGACGCCAGCGAAATATTGTTGTTGATCAGGGCGGGTGGATTAAGCGAAAGCTGGTCCTCGCTCCCAATCCGGTCAAACAGCGTATAGAAGATACCGTAGCCGCTGCGCAGCACGGTTTTTTCGTTGATCTGATACGCCAGTCCGACGCGGGGCGCGAAATTGTTGCGATCGGGATTGACTAAGGCGCGGTTTGCGATTGAGCCATCCTGGCCGAAAACGAGCGAGCCCGCGCCGGCCGGGTTAAAGTTCGCCATCCGGTTGCGGCCTTCGAGCGCCGGTGTGGCGAAATCATACCGCAGCCCAAGATTGAGGGTCAGCTTGGGATTCACCTTGTAATCGTCTTGCACGAAGAAGGAATACATGTGCAGCCGTTGATCGGCAACGAACAGATTCGTGAGCTGCGCCTGCTGTACGTAACCCAGCATAAAATCCGCATAGGAAAGGCCCGTGTTGGCGACACATTGGCCCGCGGCATTCCGCTGGCACGTGAAGATGCGATCGAAATTCATGTTGCCACGCGTTGCCGGAACATCCATATAGTTGTTCCGCAGCGGCGCGCGAAGATCCGCTCCGAACTTGAACTGGTGGCTGCGATAGGTAAGCGAGAGTGAGTCGGTCCACTGATACTGTTGCGTGACCTGAAACTTGGGTAGGAAATCGGGAGATCCAATGAAAGTGTTGAAATTGGTGAAAGTAATTCGCGAAACACCGCCGTCATAAGTCGGATTGACAGGGACTCCCGGGATGTAATCGGCTGTCTTGTTCTGTCCGAACGGGTCCTGCGCCGCAAACGAATTGTTCCGCGTGAAGCCCATACGCAGCTCATTGACGATCCGCGGTGAAATTACCCGCGTCCATCCGATCGCTACGCCGTGCGCAGTCAGATTCTGGCGGCCCAGCGCGGAAGAAGATGTGCCGTCTGCGATGCCGCCGAAATTCCCTGGAATGAAACGGTCCCGACTCGTGTATGTGTAACGTCCAAACACTGAGTCGCTCGTGGTTGGCTGCCAATCAATGCGCCCGTTATAGCGGCCGGTATCATCCAGAAGCCCGGCATTTCGCGCGAAGTTGTTGGTCTGCCGTGTAGGATCCGTAGGCAACGGGAAAAGATTCACGAGGCGGGCCGCCACGGGGTCCAGCCGATTTGCGGGTATCTGGTTATTCGGGAACGGCTGCCCCGTAGCGGGATCGTAGATCGTGGGATATCTCACGTTCACCACTGCGCCTGCTACCGCGCTGTAATCGCCCACGCGTTCATTGGGCAACGGCACGGTCGTGATCCGAGAGACGCCGCGGCGGATCCGCGTGCCCTCATAATCAAAAAAGGCGAAGAGCTTGTCCTTGCGGATCGGCCCTCCAACATTACCGCCAAATTGATTCTGGACGTTCTGCGGTTTGCCGAGCTTATTGCGGTTCGAAAAAAAATCGTTGGCATCGAGTTGGCGGTTCCGCAAATATTCGTAAAGGACTCCGTGAATCTGGTTGGTGCCGCCCTTGGTGGTCACATTGATGGCTGCGCCGGGGCTGCGTCCATATTCAGCTGAATACGGATTCGTAACAATCTTGAATTCCTGAATCGTGTCCACCGACGGCCGCACCACCTGACTGGTCAGCTCCTGCACGTTTTCCGAGATCGAATTGTTGTCGAGCCCGTCGAGTATGAAATTATTCTGCAGAGAGCGAACTCCGTGCACATTAAACCCGCCCGTGCGTCCAAAACTGGTGCCCCCGCCCTGGTCGGTGTAGCGGTTTCCCTGAACACCGGCCACCAGACTCATCAGATCGTCCCAGCTTCGTAAAAGCAATGGGAACTGGGACACATAGTTGTTGTCTACGACCGCGCCTAAAGAAGCATCGCTGGTTGAAAGCTGCGGAGCAACGGCTTCCACCGAGACCGTCGTGGCCACGGCACCCACTGTCATCATCAGATCCTGCCGGCCCTTTTGCGCCGTCTCGAGCGTGACCTCGCGCTCCACCGTCTGAAATCCGGCGCGCTCGGCTGTGAGGCGATATTGACCGATGGGAAGCGTGGGGAAGACGTAATAGCCCGAAGAATCAGTCGTCGTTGTCCGTTCCACGTTGGTGCTTGTGTTACGAACGGTGACTTTCACGTCCGACAATACGGCTTCACTTTGGTCCGTAACCAACCCGGTCAGGCTAGCAGTACTGACCTGCCCCGACGCGGGGACAATCGAGAGCGCGAGCAGCACACCTGGCAACAGCTTGCGATAGTTGTTCCTCATCGAATAAAGACCTGGGACTGATGCTAACACGAACTCGGTTGCAAGGCCCTTACGCTTCGGTGACGGTGCCGTTACGCCTGCGCCGACTGCGTCCGGTCGGCCGTGGCGACCCAGCAGCGGAGCACCTCGGCCACACTCCAGGCCTGCGCGATGCATCCGCGCGGCGTATACGGCTCTTCCGCATCGAAGATCTCACTGATGGAACCGATGCAGGCCTCATCCATGTGCGGCACAAAGCCTTTTAAGAATTGGCGGGCCTCGGGAGCCCGATCCGGGTGCAGCCGAATCCAGGCATCGATAAACGGACCGATAAGCCACGCCCAGACCGTCCCCTGATGGTAAGCGGCATCCCGGGAGCGGAGGTCTCCGTAATATTTGGGTTTATAGTCGGGGTGCCCGGGAGCAAGCGAGCGCAGTCCGAGGGGCGTCAACAGCTTCTCAGTGACAACGTCGAGTACCGCCTGCCAGCGGCTTTGGTCCAACACCGGGCAGTCAAGCGAAATCGCAAGCACCTGATTGGGCCGGCACGCCGGATCATTGCCGCTCTCTCCGTCGATCACGTCATACAGATGTCCGCCTTCGTCATACCAGAACCGGCGGTTGAACGATTCGCGCGCGCGGTCGGCGGCCCGGCAAATCACGCGCGCCTCCTCCTCGCGCCGCTCCTGCCTGAGCCACGTCTCGAGAAGGCGCAACGCGTTGTACCAGAGTGCATTGATTTCAACCGCTTTGCCGCGCCGAGGTGTAATCACCCAATCACCCAACTTCGCGTCCATCCATGTGAGCTGATAACCCTTCTGGCCCTGGCGGAGCAGTCCGTCCGATTCATCCACGCAAATTCCAAACCGGGTTCCACGGAGATGGTGGTCGATGATGTCCAGAAGTTTCGGTAACACAAGCCTTAATGTTGTGCGGTCATTGGTCACCGCCACGTAGCGCGCAATCGCATGAAAAAACCAGAGTGTAGCGTCTGCCGTGTGGTAGAGGCCCTCCTTTTCGCCTTCTGGAAACATGTTCGGGATCAAGCCGTCGCGCACATAGTGGGCGAAGGTACGAAGAATCCAGCCGGCTTCGTTGTACCGCCCCGTGGCGAGCGTAAGGCCCTCCAGGCTGATCATTGTGTCGCGGCCCCAGTCGGTGAACCAGTGGTAGCCCGCGATGACGGTGCGGATCTCATCACCGGCCGCACGGGCTCGGGCGGCATCTTCGACGCGGCCCACGGGAGTGATCAGAAACTGGTCGGCGGCAAACACCAGTTCCGCGCCAGCGCCGCTCTGAGCGGCGGGATGGGCGGCGGCCAGCAGCAGCTTGCGGCGCTGCTGTTCCGCTTGGATAGCCGCTTCCGGAGTCAGCGCGCTGAGCGTCTCCCAAGTCTCCGTCGAGGCGACAAGCGTAGCCGAGTCCGTCTCCGCCAGATCGATGCGGAAATAACCCGGACTCCACAGCGACCCTTCCCATTCGTATCCGCGGACACGCTCGGTCCGGTATTCAATATTGGAACTCTGGCGCCTCTCAAAAGTGAACGCCGTTGACGGACCGTATATCCGCATCCGCAGCGGAGGAAGGTCCTTGCTCCCACAGATTTCGTAGTACTCGTCGATGACATGCAGACTGTAATGTTCTCCGGGCGCCGAGGTGACCGGATCGTCATGAGGCCGGAAGTGGATTGCGGGCCGTAATCCCAGCCGCAGCTTCCCCTGGCCAGAAAGCAAACGATAGTGAATGTAGACCGTGTTTTGACGGTACGGCATCACCAGGCGTTTTTCGAGGACGAAGCCTTCCACCTCATAACGCCAGAGCGGGACACCTGCTTCGAGCCGGAACTCCGCCACAGGGATGGTCTCACTAGGCGAGATGCCGGCGAGCTCCTCAGCTCCGGTGTAGAAGACACGGCGGTCCGGAAGGCGCAGCCGCTCGGAAAGACCGTTCAGCATCATAGTGCGCCCCAGAGGATTGCTCAAAGCGGCGATGAGCAGGCCGTGATAGCGCCGCGTAATCGCGCCGCTCACGGTTCCCGAAGCGTAGCCGCCCAAACCGTTCGTAACGAGCCATTCCTGAGTTGTATGCGGGTCGGCTTCGGGATCGAACAACGCGCGTTTCGGTAACACATGGACCAGATCAGGCATCGTCCTCGTCGTCGCCGGCGGCAGGTCGTAAGACAACAGCGGCGTAGCCGGGAAGTCTCCAGTTGTCCTCCGAATCAAGCGGGTATGTGCCGCAGCCGCCGTAGCGCGGATCTTCGCTCGACCATTGCGTCGACCACCTTCGGCCTTCCGGCGGCGCCAGCAGCGGCTCCGGCGCTGGATCAAGGTGTAGGTCCACACCAAAATTGACAATCAGGAGACGGTCGTCTCCCTGCTCGCCGAAAAAGCGCAGAACGAACGCCTCCGGACCGAGCACCGATCCATCCACCCCACGCGGCGATTGCGCGCGGAACACGGGATCTTCCCGCCGCAGCCGGGCCAAGTCTTTATGCAGTTGATAGTACTTTGCGTGCCGCTCGCGCTCGCCAAAGTTCAGCTTGGAGCTTTCGAAGGTGGAAGGATTGCCCGGGTCGGGTGCGAAGCCTTGCATCTCGGGTTGCGCCAGGCTGCGAAATTGCGAAAGGAAATTCTTGCGGCCGTCGTGCACCATTTTTACGAGCTCGGGCTTGTGATCCGCAAAATAGTAGAACGGCGACGATGACGCAAACTCCTGGCCTTGGAACAGCATCGGCGTGCCCGGCGCAAGCATGAGCAGGGCGGTCATCGCTTTATAGCGGCCCGGGGCGGCCACCACATGCACGCGCTCACCCCGGCCCGAGTTCGCCACCTGATCGTGATTCTGGATGAAGTTGATAAACTGCGCCGGCCGCACGCCCCAGGCAGGCGCGCCGCGCCGCTTCTTCTGCCACTTGTAGCGCTGCCCCTGGTATAGATAGCCGTACTTCACCGCAGAGATGAACTCTTGCGGCAGGCCTTGGTAGTCCGTGTAGTAAGCCTCATTGTGACCAGTGAGAGCGACCATCGCGCTGTGATGGAAGTCATCGTTCCAGAGGGCATCGATTCCATAGCCGCCCTGTTCCGGCGGCCGCACCAGCCTCGTCTGCTGAGGCTCATTCTCCGCGACGATGATCGTGCGGCGGCCGCGCGCAGCCTGGCGCACGCGCTCCGTGATGGCCCGCAGGATATGCACCGGCGAAGAATCGAAGATCTGCTGGGTTGCGTCGAGCCGAAGCCCGTCGAGATGAAACTCCTCAATCCAGTAGGCCGCGTTAGTGAGAAAGAACTCCCGAACCGGGCCGGAGTTCGGGCCGTCAAAGTTTATTGCTTCACCCCATTCGTTCTCGTACCGGTTCGTGAAGTAGTCGGCTGAAAAGTCCTTGAGGTAATTTCCATCCGGCCCGAGGTGGTTGTAGACCACGTCAAGTATTACTGCTATGCCAACCGAGTGCGCCTCGTTCACAAAGCGCCGGAAATCGTCCGGCGCGCCGTAAAGCCAAGTCGGGGCGAACATCGAAACGCCGTCATAGCCCCAACCAAACCGGCCGGGGAAATCAGCCACAGGCATCACTTCAATCACGGTGATTCCCGCTGAGCTCAATTCCCCAAGCTGGCTTCGCGCGGCTTCCCATGTGCCCTCCCGCGTGAATGTGCCGATGTGCATTTCATAAAACACCTGGCCTTCGAGCGGCAGCCCCTCCCATTCGGCATCCGTCCATTGCATAGCGTTCGGGTCGATAACTTGGGAAGCACCGTGCGGCCCGTCCGGTTGGAAGCGGGAAACCGGATCAGGCAGCCGGGCGGCCGACTCATCCAGCAGGAATCGATAGCGCGTACCCGCGGCGGCTTGAGGAGCAAGCGTAGAAAAATATCCTTCCGGTTCGCGTTCTAAATCGAGAGTGCCCCCGCAACCCGGTCCCTCTTCAAGCGCGATTTGTACCCTGCTTCGCGCCGGGGCCCAAACCCGAAAATGAACCCCGCCTTCGGGCATAACTTCGGCGCCGATGGGAAAACAACGGGTGGTCATTTTCGACGACAGCTTATGGCGCTATATCTCGAAACGTTCGCCATGGCGCGGCCTCAGTCATTGAGTTCCCGGAAAAGAGCTGAACTACGCGGAATCAGCTCGTAAAACTCCCCAGGCGGCGTAATCAGCCGCTCACCGGCTGGGGCTTTCAGGGTTTCGGGCTTCGATGTGTCCAGCCACAACTCCCATACCGATCCGTTGTCAAGCCGAGGCACGTAGAACTGGATTGGCTCGTGATGCGGGTTAAACATCAGGAGAAACGTTTCATCGCGAATTGGCTCCCCTACGGCATTCACGTCGTCGAGTGTGCGTCCGTTCAACTGCAATCCGATGCACCGAACCCATCCGGCGTGCCATTCCTCTTCCGTCATCGTCCCGCCGTCCGGCCGCACCCAGAGGATGTCCTCCTCGCTGCGGCCTTCAACCTGACGCGACGTGGTTCCGGGATCAATGCGCCGGTCCTGGAAGAACTTCCGGCGATGCAGATTCGGATGCTCGCGGCGCAACTGGACCAAGTGCCGGGTGAACTCCAATAACGAGCGCTTGCGCTCGTCGAGATTCCAGTCGTACCAACCGATCTCGTTATCCTGCGCGTACGCGTTGTTATTGCCCTGCTGTGTGCGCCCGATCTCATCGCCGCCGCAAATCATGGGCACGCCTTGAGAGAGCAGAAGCGTCGCCAGAAAATTGCGCTTCTGGCGCTCGCGGGTCTCCAGGATTTCGTCGTTGTCGGTCGGACCTTCAGCGCCATAGTTGTACGAATGATTATCGTTGGCACCGTCCCGGTTCTCTTCCAGGTTGGCTTCGTTGTGCTTTTCGTTATAGCTGACCAGATCGTGCAGCGTGAACCCATCATGCGCGGTGATAAAGTTGATGCTCGCTGTAGGATGCCGTCCGTCGCGCTGGTAGAGATCACTGCTCCCTGTCAGACGGTAACCGAGCTCAGCTAGCTGTCCATCGTCGCCCTTCCAGTACCGCCGGACCACATCGCGATACTTCCCGTTCCATTCGGCCCATACCGGCGGAAACTTGCCGACTTGATAGCCGCCCTCGCCGATGTCCCAGGGCTCAGCGATGAGCTTGACCTGAGAAACGACCGGATCCTGGTTGATGATGTCGAAAAAGGCCGAAAGTCGATCCACTTCGTGGAGTTCGCGCGCAAGCGCCGCTGCGAGGTCGAAGCGGAACCCATCCACGTGCATCTCTTGAACCCAGTAGCGCAGGCTGTCCATCACCACCTTCAGCACTTGCGGATGCCGCACATTAAGCGTATTGCCGGTTCCCGTATAGTCCATGTAATAGCGCGGCTGACCTTCTACCAGCCGGTAATAGGAACCATTGTCGATGCCCTTAAAGCTGAGCGTCGGGCCGAGATGATTTCCTTCGGCGGTGTGGTTATAGACGACGTCAAGAATAACCTCGATGCCGGCCCGGTGGAGGGCTTTCACCATTGATTTAAACTCGCCGATCTGGTCGCCGCGGTCGCCCGAGCTACTGTATCGTGCCTCGGGTGCGAAGAAGTTGATTGAGTTGTAGCCCCAGTAATTCCGCAGACCTTTTTCTACCAGGTACTTGTCATCCAGGAACGCATGGATCGGCATCAGCTCGACGGCTGTGACCCCCAGCTTTTTCAGGTAGTCGATCATTGCCGGGTGCGCCATGCCGGCATAGGTTCCGCGCAGCTCTTCGGGAATATCAGGGTGAGCGGCGGTGAAGCCCTTGACATGTACTTCGTACAGGATCGAATCGTGAAGCGGAGTGTTGGGCGGCCGATCATTCTCCCAGTCGAAATGCGACGAAGCCACTACGCATTTCGGAACTCCCCAGGCGTCGTCCTGTTCGTCCTTGGAAAGATCGTCGGCAGGATCGCCCAGTTTGTAGCCGAATACCGGTGCTTCCCAGTCCAGCGTTCCGGCCAGCGCACGGGCGTACGGATCAATGAGAAGCTTGGCAGGATTAAATCGTTCACCCCGTTCGGGATCAAATGGCCCGTCTATGCGGTATCCATAAAGCTGTCCCGGCTTGATGCCTGGAAGATAACAGTGCCATACATACCCGCTGCACTCGCGCAGTGAAATAGTTTCGCTCTCTTTCGAGTCGATCTCGTCGAAGAGACATAGCTCCACGGCGGTTGCTCGCTCCGAATACACAGAGAAATTCACGCCCGTACCGTCCCATGTAGCGCCTTGCGGATAAGGACGGCCGGGAAAAATTGTCCGGGCCATGTTCTGTGCCTAGCCTTAGCAACTCACGTACCAACGAAGTGAGACGGTATTTGCAAGCGTGAGCTTACCAACGAAGAACGGGCGGGAAAAATTCCGCAATCAGTTCTTCGTAGTACGGCTTAAGCTTCGCGGCGTCGGGCCGGTAGTCACTCTTGGAATAAAGGTCGTAGGGATTGAACTCCCGCACCCAGTGGAACATCTCGCGGTCATGAGCATCCATCAGGTATTCGTATGCGCCCTCCTGATGGCACGGATAGAACGAGTGATAGCGGATCATATACAGGCCTTCTTCGGGGAGATACGGCTTCACAACGTGGTAGAGATATTCGTCGTGCCCCCAGGAGAGGTCCACCTTGTCCAGACCGCACCCTTCGTCGTATACCCCGAGCCGGGTCTGATAGGCAGGCACTTGGGAATCAGGATTCGCCGTGAAATATTCCGGATAAACGATCTTGTGCGACCAGGCGCAACCCACTGGGAACGTGTCGCCGACTACGGCCCACTGCGGTTCACCAAACAGACACAGGATCTTGCCCAAATCGTGAATAAGCCCGGTAAGGATGAACCAGCGGGGCCGGTTATCCCGCCGGATCGCCTCAGCGGTCTGCAGCAGGTGTTCGATTTGAGAGAGGTCCGTATCAGGATCGCTTTCGTCCACCAGGGTATTCAGGTACTCCATCGCTTCCCAAACGCCCATTCGACGGCGAGTCAGCCCCAGGTATTCATTCTTTTTGCGCTGGACAAAATCACGCGTCTGGAAAGTGTGGTTCAGACGATAAAATTCCCGCACGACGGTCGGCGCCTCGTCGGTGTGTTGGCGAAATTCTTCCTGCTTTCGGTTCGGATCGTAACGTTGCTTAACGAAATCGTCCCATTGATCGAGAGTTTCCAGTGGACCTTGCATGCGGCGCACGCTCCTTGTCTCACTGTAGCATTGCCGGCCGGAGCGCGTTGTTCGGCCGGCGAGCCGAGTTAAAAAGACCGCTCCCGTGTGCAGCTTGCGGCTGCTGGGATAGCAAACGCCCTTTCACGCCTGAGCGCGGGCGGCTTTCAGGTTTTCGAAGATCACGCTTCTTTTCGAGAGGCTCACTTCTTGATCATCAAGATGGAAAATACGTCTGTCTGACCGGTTTCAAAGCTGAAAGCCGAAGCCGCCAGGTACAAGAGCCACGTCCGGTAGGTCTCTTCGCCGACGAGATCCAGGCATCTCTGCTTTCTCTCCCGCAGCCGTTCAACCCACTCCCGGCAAGTGCGCGCATAGTGCTCGCGCTTGCTATAAACCTCCAGAATACCGAAGCCGGCTTGTTCTGCATGCCGGACCACATCGGATAAATGCGCCAATTCACCGCCGGGGAAAACCTTCTTCAATAGGAACCAGGTTTGCGGATCATCGCGGACAGTCTGGGGCCGGATGATTCCGGAGTTCAGGAACAAACCGCCGGTTTCCAACATGCTATGGAGCTTCTGAAAGTAGCGGCCGAGACGATGCCGCCCGACGTGCTCAAACATGCCTATCGAGGAGATCTTGTCGAAGCGCTGGCGCAGGTCGCGATAATCGATCTGCTGCACGGCCACATATCGTTCAAGGCCCCGTGCGCGGATAGCGGTCTGCACGAACTCGTACTGATTGCAGCTGAGAGTGCAGCCGGTGGCATGCACTTTATACCGCTCCGCCGCGTGCATCAGAAGGCCGCCCCAGCCGCAGCCCACGTCGAGAAAACGTTCCCCGGCATGCAAGTCCAGTTGCCGGCAGATCCGGTCCAAACCGGCCTGCTGCGCCTGCTCTAAAGTCCAGGCCGGATCCTCAAAATATCCGGCCGAATACACTAACCGCGAATCCAGAAACGTGCGGTAAAAATCGTTGGAAAGATCGTAATGAAACCGGATATTCCGCGCCGCGCGTTCTTTGCTCTGAACCCAGGTTTCCAGGCGCATTGGAGCAAACCGCGCGGCCAGCGTCCACAGGAGACCCGAAAGCGCAGGACGAGAGTGTTGTTGTTTCAGGCGTAGAGCGGCAACGAGGTCACCGGAGACATCGAACCGTCCTCGAATGAACCCCAGCGCGACCGAGTACGCATCGCCTCTCAGGATCCATTCCAATTGCGACTCATCCGTTACCGAGAGTGTGAAGGACGGATCCGTTTCGCCGCGCAATTCCCGCTTTCCCGAGCGGTATTCTACAGCGTAGCCAATCTGTGCGGTTTGTTGAGGCCGGAGTTCAGCGGTTGGCACGCTTCAGCCCTCACATTCATTTTGAGAGTGGCATGCGCGTACAACAAGACTCTACGACGAGTAACCGTAACAGAGTTAACGACAAAGGGTTCTAGACGTTCCAGAATCCCGTGTGCGCGCAGTCACGTCATACGTGAGAGCGTGAAATTCTGCCGTGTGTCCTTAGGTTTCTCTTCGCCAGGGTCGCGCTCGCGTTCTCGTGTGAGGCGCATCTGCCGCCCTTCGATCGTACCGCTGTAATGGAAAACAGTCTTGTTGGCACCGAAAGTCAGGACCACCGTGAAGCTGATCTTGTCTCGCTCGACCGTGCCTTCGGTGAGCGGCACGTCTTCGCTGTCGCCATACATTTTGCCGGTCAGACGCTCGCCTTGTTGTGCGAACTGAAAGGTAATGTCTTGCGGTTCGCCATTGCGGCCGGTCACCTGTCCGGTCCAGATTCCGGCCACATCAGCGGCAAACGCCGTGGAAAGGAACAGGCATGCGCACGAGAGAAACGCGCAGCGGAACTTCCCCATGTAATTCCTAAGCGAGCACACCGGGCAAATGACCCGAGCTGTCAGCGAACCGTTCGACGGGCGTGCCGAATGCCGTCAGCATCGAAAGATACAGGTTGGCTGCCGCCGTATCTTTGGCGTACACGAGATGTTGCCCCGTGGTCAGTTTTCCGCCGGCGCGCCCGGCCAGCACCAGAGGAAGATTGTGGGGGTCGTGCTTATTGCCGTCATTCAGCGCGGATCCGAATAAGATCATGGAGTTATCCAGAACCGAACCCTCGCCTTCTTTCATATGTCGCAGTTTGCGCAGCAGATAGGCATACTGCTCCACATGCCAGCGGTTAATCAGGTGGTACTGTTGCAGCTTGGCGGCGTCGTTGGAATGATGCGAAATTTCGTGATGCGCGCCGGACACTCCCTCCAGGAAGCGAAAATTCTGGTTGCTCACGGCATTGCCGAACATGAACGTGCAGATCCGGGTCGTGTCGCTCTGGAATGCGAGCGCGATCATATCGAGCATCAGACGAACGTGTTCGCCATGGTCGCGTGGGTTCTCGACGGGCTCCGGAACGGAGCTAATCGGGATGCGCGGCTTCCACTTGCGGCCGCCGGACGCACTGGCGCGCTCGAGCCGCTGTTCGAGCGAGCGCACGATTGAGAGATACTCATCCAGACGCACACGATCCGCTGCGCCCAGTTGCGTCCTTAGCTGCTTGGCGTCGCCATAGACGCGGTCCAGCAAAAGCGTATCCTGCCTGGCGGCGCTCGCCTGTGGGTTGGACGCGCGGAAAAGCCGCTCATAAACAAAGCGGGGATTGATCTCCCGCGCCAACGGAGTAGTAGGACCGCTCCAGGCGATGTGACAGCCATACACCCGTGTGTAGCCGACATTGGCATCCACGCCCGTCGCTTCCGGCTCAATCCCCAGCTCGAGCGAGGGAATCGGCGTCTGATCTCCAACGCGCTGCGCCGCAACCTGGTCCATTGAAACACCGTGAATGTTCAAATCGACGCCAAGCGTCTTGGTTATCGTGGTGCAAGTGATCAGGCTGGACTCTTTGACATAGTGACCGTCTCCGGTATTCGCTCCCTCGTTCCACAGGTTGGTGAACACCAGAAGCTGATCGCGAAACTCCTGAAGCGGCTCTAGCGTCGGCGAGAGCTTGAAATCATGCCCTGTCCCTTCGGGCGTCCACATCTTCGGATTCACCCCGTTGGGCATGTACAGGACAGCCATTCGGACGGGATGCTCGGGGGCGCCCGTGGCGGCAGAAAGCCGGGGCGTCATGGCTTCGAGCCAGGGCAGAGCCAGACTGACGCCGGCGCCGCGTAGCAGAGTTCTGCGGGAAATACATTTGCGGCAAATCATTCGACGCTACTCTCCTCCTGTGGTTCGCGGCAGGCGCCCGCGTGGCTTGAGATGGGTAACCCGGGGCGGTGACGCAGCCTGGTATTGGAACGGCATGCTAAAAACGATGTTTTCTACCAAACTCTGGGCGCTGTAGTTGGTCCGCTTGAGGTCTGTCATAATCTGGTCTACCACGCAGGAATCCTCGAGTGTGAGCCCGCGGCCAAGAGCATATCCCAGCATCTTGCTAGTTAGATGGCGCATGACAAGGGCCTTATGCTGAAGCAGCATGGCTTTCAAACCTTCAGGTCCCTCGAATTTCGTGCCGTCCGGCATCTCGCCTGTGTTGTCGATGGGCTTACCGGAATCTTCCGTCCGCCACCGGCCGATCGCGTCGTAGTTTTCCAGCGCGAAGCCGAGCGGGTCGATGCGGTTGTGGCAGCTTGCGCAAGCGGGATTAGCCCGATGCTGCGCCAGGCGCTCTCGAACTGTTTGCGGCGCCGCGCCGGCGTGCTCCTCAAGAGGCGGCACATTCGGCGGCGGTGGAGGCGGAGGCGTTCCCAGAAGCGTTTCGAGCAGCCATTTTCCCCGCAGCACGGGGCTCGTGCGATGCGGGTATGAAGAAGCAATCAGGACGGCCGACATGCCGAGCAGACCACCGCGATGACTGTCTGCCGGCAGCTCAATGCGCTGCGGCTGCTCCTGCGCGTTCGGACGCGGCGGCTTTACATTCAGACCATAGAGCTTCTGGAGCTTTCGCGTGACAATGGTGAACTTGGAATCAAGCAAATTCAGCAGGGATTCATTGCTGGTGAGAAGCTCCCGAAAGAATAAAACCGGTTGATACCGAATGTCCGAACGGAGCTCATCATCGGCATAGGCGGGAAACAGCTTCGCGTCGGGATTAATGCTGCTGCCGAGCTCCCGCGTGCCCAGCCATTGCTCGATAAAGCGGGTTTCAAACTCCAGTGACTTGATGCTGCGCAGCATGCGGCCCACCTGCCACTTCAGGATTTCGGGCTCATGCAGCTTTCCCTGCTCAGCAAGATCGAACAAAAGCGAATCCGGCATGCTGCCCCAGAGAAAGTAAGACAGTCGCGAGGCAAGTGCGTAGTCGTCCACGCGCCTGGGCTGCGGCTCCGGATTGGGCCGCTCGTATCGGAACAAAAATTGAGGCGAGACAAGGGCGGCCCGCAGCGCCAAAAGGATGGAATCGTCGAACGACGCACCCCGCTTCTGAGCAGTCCGCGCAAGAGCGGCATATTTTTCCACATCAACCTCGCGCAGAGGGCGGCGGAAAGCCTTTGGCAGAAATGCGGACAGAATCCGGCGCGCCGCTTCTTGTTGGGAAACGCCATTGCCCGGCTTGGCGATGAAAATTCTGGCACGAGCCTTTGCATCGCGCGCAGCGGCAGTCAGCGCCAGTTTCGCCGCATCCAGGTATTTCTCTGCGTGCACGGGCGAGAGGAACAGCGTCTCGGCCGCATTGTCGAAGCCCTCGCCTCCCGCGCCCTCCGCAGGCAGCACGGATCCGATGTTGAGATGGATATCGAGCAGATCGCGTATGGTAGCCGAGTATTCACTGCGATTGAGCCGTCTGATCGGGGACGGGCCGGGCACGATGCCGGACGCGCAAGCTTCCGCGTGCAATTGATTCTGAACCCAGCCCGTGAATGCCTCTCGCTCTTCGGGAGCAGGGGCCCGCACCCCTTTAGGCGGCATCTCGCCGTTCCGAACGCGCAGCACAATGCGCCGCCATTGGCCCAGATCGTTCTTAAGAGCAGCGCTCGTGCGAAGCCGGTCCAGGTTCAAACCGCCTGCGGGCGATTCGCCTTGATGGCAGCTTACACAGTATCTTTCGAGGAACTGTGCCGCCTGAGGGAACGGCTCGGCGCCGGCCGGTGGCGCCCCGATGAGACTTGTGCTTAGTGCCAGAGCACAAGCCAGCATTCGAATGAGCGTAACTTCCTTCCCGGGGCGGCGCGCTAAGCGCTTACATCGCATGGCTGGAGTTCCCTCCGGATCCTGAGGGGCTGCTTTCATTGTCGCTCGAATCAAGGCGCCTGCGCAGCATCATAGGGCTTGATGCGGAGAGACCAGAAGGTGTATACGTTCATACGAATATCGGGGTGACTGAACGGGACACCTCAGCCAGGAGAAAACGCGCACATGAAACTACGTCTTGCTGTGACAGCCCTGTTGGCTGCGGCACAACTAGCGGCTCAAACCTTCGGCGAGATTACCGGGACCGTCACCGATCCCACCGGCGCCGTCGTGAGCAGCGCCGCAGTGACAATCACCAACCTGTCCACGAACCAGGTGCGGCATGCAATCACTAATGAAACCGGAAACTACAGCATGCCGTTCCTTGTCCCGGCACCGTATAGCGTGAAGATCGAGGCTTCCGGATTCAAGTCCGCAACGCGCGTCGATGTAGTCCTGCAGGTGGGGGCTGTAGAGCGGGTTGATTTCCGTCTGGAAGTTGGCGAGGTCAGCCAGAATGTGGAAGTCACGAGCGTGGCGCCATTGCTAAACACCGAGAATACTTCCGTGGGAACTGTAATTGAGAATCGCAGAGTCGTCGAACTGCCGCTGAATGGAAGAGACTACCTGCAACTCGTGAAGCTCAGCACGAATGTAACAGGCGAGATGGGCGGCGGGGGCGAGGCCGCGACCCGCGTAGGTGGCCAACGCGCTGACGAATCGATCGCAGTGGCCGGACAGCGCCAGCAGTTCAATCATTACACGCTCGACGGAGTGGAAAATACAGAGGTCTCTTACAACCTGTTCCTGGTTCGTCCCTCGATCGATGCGCTCCAGGAATTCAAAGTGCAATCCGGCATCTATTCCGCCGAGTACGGCCGCGCCACGTCCCAGATCAGCGTGGCGACAAAGTCCGGCGCCAACGCGCTCCACGGAACCGTTTTTGAATTCCTTCGCAACGACAAATTCGATGCCCGCGAATGGAACAAGGTAGGCGCCAGCAAGAACCCGTTCCGGCGAAACCAATACGGCTTCACCCTGGGCGGCCGTTTGATTCGCGACAAGGTATTTTTCATGTCGAACTTCGAAGGATTGAAGGATCGCAAAACTACGCAAGGCCTGGCGAACGTTGCGACCGACCGGATGCTGGCGGGGGATTTCGGCGGACAGAGCCGGCCGATCTTCGATCCGCTTACGCGCACCTTTGGAACCGACGCTCAAGGCAATCTGAAAGCGCTTTCCGCGATGCCTTTTCCGAACAACACGATCCCGACCGGCCGTTTCAGTCCCATAGCCAGAAAGCTGCTGGAGTTTTACCCGGCCGCGACGGTTAAGGGTGACAACATCCTGAGCAACTATGTGCGCCCGGTTGCGGCCCCGATCAGTTGGGAACAGTTCACGCAGCGGATTGACTGGAACCAAAGCGCGCGCTCCAGCTGGTTCGGGCGCTTCAGCTGGAATGACGAGTTCGTCCGCCAGCGCGCCACATTTCCGGCTCAGCAGGGGACGATTCAAACCAAGACTTATCAGGCGATGCTCTCCAATACCTGGGTAATTGGCCCGAACCAGGTGAATGAGTTCCGATTTGGCTACAGCCAGTTTCAAAATGCCTACGTGAACCTCTATGCCTACACTCGGGACGTGACCTCGGAGCTAGGCATCGAAGGCCTTCAAAGACTGCCGCCCGACGCCTGGGGCTTGCCCTCGGTAGGATTTGAAAACGGGCTGAGCGGCTTCGGCGACGCGGTGCAGTCGCCCACGGTGATGCACAGCCATATTTTCCAGTGGCTCGACAACTTCTCGATCGTGCACGGCGCTCATACCATCAAGTTCGGAGGTGAGATTCGCCGGGACCGGTTCAACGAGATCGGCGATGCATTCACGCGGGGAAGTTTCAGCTTTGCCGCGCCATATGCCACCGGCGATCCGAACCAGCGCGCTACCACCGGGCATTCATTCGCCGATTTTCTGCTCGGCGAGGCCCGCCTTGCGCTGCGGACCACGAAGCTCGCCAATGCCTTGCTTCGGGGCACTTCGATGGGTGCATACGTGGAAGATACCTGGAAGATCACGCCCAAGCTGACCATGTATGCGGGCCTGCGCTTCGAGTATTGGCAGCCCTGGTATGACAAATATCGCGGCATTGCGAATCTGCAACTGTTCGATCCGGGCGTGGGTCCCAACGGGCTGCGGCCTGATACGAAGACACCGATCTTCACGCGCCCCGGCTCGGGCGATTTTTACGAAGGCCTGCCGTTCCGCTTCATCGACACCATTCCAGTGCAGGCCGGCGATCAATACTTGGGGCGCTCGCTCGTGAACTCGGACTGGAACAACTTTGGCCCACGGCTCGGCTTCGCCTATAGCCCAACCCCGCGCTGGTCGGTTCGGACCGGCTTCGGCGTTTTCTACGTGCAGGATACGGCCCATCCACGGTTCGACATGGCGCGCAATCTCAGCGGCCGCACAGACTACACGGCCAATACTGAAAAGCCCGACGCAAATCTCGCCTCGCCTTGGGCGGCGCAGTCGCAGCTTTATAAATGCTCCAACTGGAGCGGACCGTGCGTAGCCACGCCGTTCGTGCTGGAGAACAATCCCTGGAAGCGGACGCCCTATGTGATGCAGTGGATGTTCAATATTCAGCGGCAGCTTACACCGAATACTGCGATTGAGGTGGGTTACCAGGGCAACGCAGGCCATAAACTGGAGCGGCTGCGTATGTACAACGACGCCATTCTGCGCACGGGTCCGAACGATACGCGGACTCCCGCCCAAAGGCGCCCGTGGGGCGCGGCCTACGGCCAGATACAAACCGTGGACAACGTTGTGAACTCGAACTACCACGCGGCCAGCATCAAGGCGCAGCGAAGCTTCTCGAGAGGATTTACTTACCTCGCTGGTTTCACGTTCAGCAAGGCTATCGATAATGGAAGCGGTATTCGCCCGCTAGGTTCGGAGAACATACTCGCCAAGAACAGCTACGATCTGAAGGGAGAGCGAGGGCTCTCGCAGTTCCACACCGCAAAACGGTTTGTGAGCTCGCTCCTCTACGATATTCCCGCCGGACCCGGACATGTCATTGGCAGGCAGATGGGGCCAGCGGCCAAGATCGTCGAAGGCTGGCAGGTGGGCACGATTCTGACCTTCTCGGATGGAACGCCCATCACGGTTGGAGGCATCGGCGATATTGCCAACCTGGGGCTTTCGAACTCCTCGAACTTCCCGGATGCCACAGGAATCAGTCCCATCCCTTCTGACCGCTCGGCCGCCAAATTTTGGAATATCGGCGCATTCGATCCGAACAATCCGCAATTGGCATATCGTTTCGGAACGGTGGGACGCAACACTCTGCTCACCCCCGGGGTGAAGCAATGGGATTTCTCGCTGGTGAAAAACACGCGGATTCGCGAGGCACACACGCTCGCATTCCGCTTTGAAGCATTCAATTTCGCGAACCATCCGAACTGGAATACGCCCGCCGTGGACACGCGAAACGCCGCTACGTTCGGAATCGTGACGTCAGCCCGAACGATGCGGGAGATTCAATTCAGCCTCAAGTACATTTTTTGAGGGCCGCTGATCACCAAGCCCGATCGCAAACATAGTGCCGATAAAGGCCCGCGCTGCCCTTGACACCGCTGCGGTCCGGGCGCATACTAATTCTTAATTCATTAAGAATTCGGCAGGAGGACGCGCGGCCTGGTGGCGAGAAAACGATCGGTTCAGCTTACTGAAGCAGAGCTGCGGCTCATGGAGGTGCTCTGGGAAAAAGGCTCGGGCACGGTCGGAGAGGTCATGGAAGCGCTGCCGAAACAGCCGCCCCTGGCATATAACACTGTGTTGACGACGCTTCGGATCCTCGAACGAAAAGGGTACGTGCGGCACCAGAAAAGCAGCCGGGCATTCGTCTTCACACCGCTGGTCAACCGGGGCGAAGCCAGCCAGCGCGCCGTTCGGCACCTGGTGAGCCGCTTTTTTCAGAATTCGCCGAAGACGCTGGTGCTGCGGATCCTCGAAGAGCAGAAGATTGACGCCGGGCAATTAGAGCGCCTGAAAAAAATTATCGAAGAAAGCAAGGTCAAGTGAAGATATGACATTCGACCGGATAGACCCGATTGCGCGGCTGGTCGTGGAAGCGCTGTTCAACAGCCTGTGGCAGGGCGTCGTTATCAGCTTGTTCGTCGAGCTCAGCCTGCGTAGTTTGCGCCGCGTGAATGCAGCTACGCGTCATGTGGTGTGGCTGGGCGCGCTAGCGGCGGTCATCGCCATTCCCGCGTTTTACGTTCCCGCGCTCTCCGGTTCCGGCGCGATGCGCGCCGTCCTTACCGGACGCCTTGCGCTGCCGCAGGTGCAGCTCGATCCGCGCTGGGCGGTGGCAGTCTCCGCCGCATGGGCTGCAATCTCATTGATTCTGCTCGGACGCCTGGTATGGAGCTATGGCTATACCGTCCGGTTGGCCCGCTCCGTGATGCCCATCGAGTTGTGCCATCAGACGCTCAGCACCACTCACGTCGCCGCGTCGCGAACCGCCTCAGTTCCGGCTGTAATTGGCTTCAGGCGGCCCTCGATTCTTATCCCGCATACCCTCCTCGAGCGCCTGAGCGCGTTTGAAATCGATCAGATCGTGCTTCATGAACAAGCTCATATCGAACGGCACGATCAGCTCTGGAATTTAGCTCAGGAGGTAATCCGCTCCATATTTTTCTTTCATCCCGGTATCTGGTGGATCACGCGACGGCTGCGGGTGGAACGAGAGATGGCTTGCGACGACGCCGTAGTGTCCGCGACCGGAGCACCGGTCGAATACGCCGATTGCCTCGCTAAGGTTCTGGAAATCAGCTCCTGTGCGCCCACAGCGCTATGCTCGGGCGCCATAGGCGCCGAGGACGATGTTTTTCGGCGCGTCGAGCGGCTGGTGCGCAGCCCTCTGTATTTTGAGGCCCGAGTCTCACGCGGAATCACGAGCGCCGCGCTCGCGCTTCTTTTCCTCGCCTTCTACGCCGGAAAAAGCTCACCCGCATGGATTCACGTCGGAACCCGATCGCAAGCAGCCGCGGCTTTCGCATCCAATCGCTCGCAGGCTGAGGCGGAACGGGTTCGCCGGCAGGAGCGGGTTGCAGGCGAAAAGCTGCACGCCGCCGATGAGCGGATGCAAATGGCGGATACCAAGCTGGTGGAAGCACAGCGCATGTTTCGTGAAGCTCAACGCCGCTTGCGCGCCGCCGATCAAAAGCTGAGGGTTGCTGAAAGACGCATGCGGGAAGCCGACGAGCAAATGCGGGCTGCCAATGAACAGATGCGGATGGCGGATCTCTTGGCAGCGGCGGGCGCGCTTCTGCCGCGCGTGCGAGTTTGGTGTCCGGAGGGGAACAACCGCGCGGGTTCAGCCAATGAAATCTGAAGCGCCGCGGTCAAAAGATACCTATGAAACTGGGAGAAGCAGCATACCGGAATAAGCACGTGCTCGCAATATGGGCGCTGGCGTTCGGATTCGGCACGTTTCTCGGAAGCATACGGAGCGGCTCGGCTAATACGGAAGGGTTAACGGCACAGCCGTTTGTGATCCCGGCTGTGGTTTCGCATCAATCCGCAATGCCATCGGGCTTCGCCGAGCTTGTCCGGCGCGTGCAGCCATCCGTGGTTCAGATCGCCGGCATAGACGGCCGGTCCGTTCGCGGAGGATCGGGAGTGATTGTCGATCCGAGGGGCTACATTCTTACGAACGAGCACGTCGTGGGCGACGCAACGCGAATCCGGGTGAAGCTTTCCGGAGATCCGTCCGAGTACAACGCGCGGCTCATTGGCGCAGATCCGGAAACGGATTTGGCCGTGATCCGGATCGACGCCGGAAGGCCTCTGGCCGCCGCCGTTATGGGCAACTCCGACGCCGTCCAGGTGGGCGACTGGGCCATCGCTGTTGGCGCGCCGTTCGGACTCCATAGCACGGTGACCGCCGGCATCATCAGCGCCAAAGGTCGCGATCTCGGGGATCCCGAACATCCGCTTCAGAGCTTTATCCAGACCGATGCCGCTATCAATCACGGGAATAGTGGAGGCCCACTGCTCAATGTGCAAGGCGAGGTGATCGGCATCAACACCAAGCTGCTGAGCGATTCCGGTTCCTGGGAGGGCATGGGATTCGCATTGCCGATCAATCTTGCGGCCGGCGTTTACAATCAGCTCGTGCAGACCGGCAAGGTCTCCAGGGGAGCGCTGGGTATCAGCTTCAATACTATCGAAAACCCGGCGCTGCTTAAAGCTTACGGCGCTACAGAAGGATGCTTCGTTCAACAGGTTGCTCCCGGTGGCCCCGCGGAGCGCGCGGGCATCCGGCCCGGCGATGTGATTGTGGGCTTCTCTGGGGCGCCCGTACGGAGTGGAAAAGAACTGCTGGGCCGCGTGGCCGAAACCGCCGCCGGCTCGCGGGTCCCCCTTATGGTTCTGCGCGACGGGCGGTGTATTGAGCTCACGATCAAGGTCGGCGACCGCGCCACGATGAATTCCAGTTCCCGCCAGGCCGCGCCTCCTTGCATACAATGTTCAAAATGAGCCGCGAGTCTGCCGCCAATGCGCTGCGAACGGCGCTGATCGCAGTAATCGGCGCCGGAGCCGGTCTCGTATTTCTCTATGGCCCGCAGTTACCCCGCGCCGCGGCTATCGATAAGGGCGACGAACTCTCCGCCGGCGTTCAGATGTTCGTCCGGGCTTATTCGCTGGTGGAGGCTAACTTCGCGGATTCCCTCCCGCCGGAGCGCTCCATTTACGACGGCGCAATTCCGGGCATGCTCCGCACACTCGATCCGCACTCTTCATTTCTCGACCCGAACGAATGGCGCATTATGCAAGAGAAACAGCGTGGGCAGTACTTCGGCGTGGGTATGGAAGTGACGATGGACGGGCCGCGTGTTGTGGTAATGCAGGTGTTTCCGGATTCGCCGGCCCACAAGGCCGGACTGCGACGGGGTGACGTAATCGTTGAGGTGGATCACCAAAACGTAGAGAAGCTGGATTCTTCCAAGGTGGCCGATCGTCTGAAAGGTCCGCGCGGCACCAGCGTAGAGGTTACCGTGCGCCGCGGTCCGGAACGGCGCTTATCGTTCCGGATCACGCGCGCAGAAATCGCACCCAGCAAAGTGGATGCCTTCTGGCTGCGAAATGGGATCGCCTACCTGACCATTGGAGCCTTCGACAGTCAGAGCGTTTCGAAAGATGTGGAGGACAGGCTACGGCAGTTAGGCGAAGACTCCGTAACCGGTCTCATACTCGACCTGCGCGGAAATCCGGGAGGCCTGGTGAGCGAGGCTGTCGCCGTCGCGGGCCGGTTTCTAAAAAAGGGGCAGATCGTAGTATCGCAGCGCGGACGGGCTGCTCCGGAACAGGTATATCACGCCCGGACCGGCGGCCACGGTCACACGTACCCGATCGTGCTGCTCGTGGATCGTGCCTCGGCATCGGCTTCGGAGATCGTGGCGGGTGCATTGCAAGATCACGACCGCGCATGGGTCGTAGGAGAGACCACGTTCGGCAAAGGCCTGGTGCAGGGGCAGTTTCCCCTCACTGAGGGTGCCGCCTTGCTGATGACCGTGGCCCGGTACTACACTCCGAGCGGCCGGCTCATTCAGCGCGACTATGCCCACCGGTCTTTCTTCGATTATTACTACCGGCGGACCGGAAATACACGCGATCCGCGCGATGTGAAATTCACAGACAGCGGCCGCTCGGTTTACGGTGGAGGCGGGATCACTCCCGATGAGTCCTACGCGGCCCCGCGCGGGAACGGATTTCAAGGACGGCTGGCTGGCGCTTGGGCTTTCTATCATTTCGTATCCGACCGGTTCCCGTCGGACCCGAAAAATCTCACGGAGAACTGGCAACCAGACGCGCAGATCCTCCAGAGCTTTCACGACTATCTGCGTCAGCAGGCCATCCCTTTCGCTGAAACCGATTTCGAGAAGAACCGCTCCTGGATCAGCGACCGGTTGCGAGCGGAACTCTACAGCCGTGCGTTTGGCACACGAATGGCGGCGCGCATTGCTGTACGTTCCGATCCCGAAGTAGAACACGGCATCGGCAGTCTGCCGAAAGCGCAAGCGCTGCTCGAAAGACTTGATAAGACATTGGCGAAAGCGGATAAGCGCGCGCGGAAATAAACAAAGTTTCCGCCTCAGCTTAGATTAGAGGCCCATTCCGCTGCGCCAGCGCTCCAGTTGTTTATCGGCTTTTTGCACAGGGCGAGATCCTTTGTGGCCCAAAATCAGCCGAAGCTGAAGGTGGCTGCCGCCGGCCTGCACTTCTACAGGCTCGGCCCACGAGTCTTGCCCAAAGGATTGCGCCGGTGAATCGGCCTGTAAGCAATACCGTGTGCCGTCAAACGCGCGCAGCACAAAATGGCCGTCCGCCTCTGTTCTCACCATTGCTACCGGACCGCGCCATGGGTAGCCCAAGTCCCGGAGAGTAACAATTACACCTTGCCCCGGACGTCCGCCGGGCCAGTAGACCACTCCTTCGATAACACTCTCCTTCTGGCGTGGTGGAAGCGTGAGATCATACTGCTGCTCTCCGGGTTCATCGGGGACACGCAGAATGGCGGCCAGTGAGGAATCCGACGTTCCGGGGAAAAACCAGCGCGCATAAGGATGCTCGAGAGTTGGTGGAGTGTCGAGATTGACGCCCAGGTAGTAATCGCCTGCTCCCAGATTGCGGAGCTCATAGCGGCCTTGCGCATCGGTTCTTGCGGAATCGGCTGCAAAGGGCAGTTCATGCTCGCGCAGCGGGCGCGTGCGCACGGTCTCTATGATGACGCCCGCGGCAGGCCGCCCGTCAGCGGCCCGCACGCGGCCGGTGATGCGCCGGTCAAGCTTCATCGCGAGCAGCACCTCGGCACAGCCCTTCTCGTGGACAAGGACGGGCTTGAGCGGGCTCGCTGGCACCCACCCTTCGAGCGCCGCAGCGAGCTTGTACTCACCTGCAGGCAATCCGGCGAACGTGTGGCGGCCGGAGCCGTCAGTCGATGCGGAAAGACGGCCGCCGGGACCTTCGATCGTTGTTTTCACGCTTCTAATGCCGGTAGCAGCGACTTTACCATCAGATCCGTGCCGCCAACCGCCGTGCACATCGAAGGCGAGAAAGCGAATCTCAGAACCAGACGCAGCCGTGGCGAGCGCGCGAAAGTAGGTGAGATCCTCGCCCGCATCGGTCAGTAGCTTGGTACGCGTGCAGATGCCGGTCTCGAGTGTGCCTTCCGGCAAACGGCGCGCATATACGAGATAGGTCTCGCCGCGCCGGAATGGGTAGCCGCAGTCGCCGCCACCCAAGCCGGTTTGAATGTTGATTTGCTCCTTCCCGGCGGCTGCTCCCGCCAGAGCTTCAGCAATCTGGAAATGCACGCTCCGGCGCAGAAAGGGCGCTCGAACTGTTGCGCCGCGACGCGCTAATTCTTCCGCATTGCCGCGGTTTGATAACAGCGGCACGCCTTGTGCTCGCTCCAGAAGCGGCGGCTCGAAAATATTGAGAACGGTTCCCGTAAACACCGCAGCGGATTCCCAGGCCTCCTGGCACGCCGGCCCGGGAGCAAAACAGGAACAGCCCCAGACCCGTACGGCAAGCACAGCGAGCATTAGCGCACGCATGCCGAATTAGACACCGGAACAAGGCGCCTGGTTTTCTGTTCTCTGTTACCATCTTGTTTCCGCAGCGCCATGCACATCACGAAAATATCCACGCTCGTAGTGAACGCCCGGATGCGCAACTGGATCTTCGTCAAAGTCGAGACTAGCGACCCGGGGCTGTATGGCTGGGGAGAAGCAACGCTCGAATGGAAAACGAAAAGTGTGGTTGGGGCTGTTGAGGATCTGTCCGTGCTGCTGATCGGACAGGACCCGCGCCGCATCGAACACTTATGGCAGATCATGCATCGCCAGTATTTCTGGCGCGGCGGCATCGTCAATTTCTCCGCCCTGAGCGGCATCGACCAGGCGCTCTGGGACATTAAAGGCAAGGACCTCGCAAAGCCGGTTTGCGACCTGCTCGGCGGGCCGGTGCGAGACACGCTCCGTTTTTACGATCACCTCGGCGGCGGCTCGCTCGAAGGAATGTATGGGACAGTAGAACCGGAAGAATTCGGCCGGCGAATTCTCGAAAGCGTCGAGAATGGCTTCACCGCTGTGAAGGCCATGCCAATCCCGGTAGCCGAGCTGGTGGAAAGCCCCGCCGTGCTGAAGCACGCGGCGCGCTGTGTGGAAGCGATGCGTGAAGCAGTGGGTGACAAGGTTGACATCATGCTTGACCTGCACGCGCGAACCACCCCCGCCGCTGCCATTCAGTTCGGCCGGTTACTCACCGACTACAATCTTTATTGGTACGAAGAGCCGTGCTGGCCGGAACACGTAGATGGGCTTGTTGAAGTCGCCCGCGCGCTCCCCTTCCCCATTGCTACGGGCGAGCGGCTCGTAACTCGCTGGGCCTTCCGCGAGCTGCTCGAAAAGCGGGCCTGCGCCATCGTGCAGCCGGATGTCTCGCACTGCGGAGGCATCAGCGAAGCCCGCCGTATTGCGGCGCTGGCGGAGACGTACATGATCGCGGTTGCCTGCCACAATCCCCAGGGGCCGGTCTCCACCGCGTCATCTACACACGTGGCATTCGCCACGCCGAACTACCTGATTCAGGAGGTGGTCCGGGCCGACGTTCCCTGGCGAGCGGATATCGTCATGGAACCGATACCGATTGAGAAGGGAATCTGCACCGCGCCGACTGCTCCGGGCCTTGGAATCGAGATTAACGAACGCGAAGCCGCGAAGCATCCTTTCGCCCCCGAGGTCACCATGCCGTTCTTCCACCGGGACGGTTCCGTAGCGGACTGGTAGCCGCTGCCAGTAGCTGTGGAAGTTTTGCTAATTGAGCTGAATTCGTACCTGCGCGCTCATGCCCGGGCGCACAGCCGGATTCGTGGTGACGAACGCGACGGTGACCTGCTGGCGATCGACAGCCGTAACGTTCCCCGAAAATCCCTGCGATTGAAGATCGGCCAGAACAATGAGGGCCGGCTGACCCGTCTTGATGCGCGGCAGAACGGACGGATCGACTTCGGTGACAGCCTTCAGCTGCGAGAGATCCACAGCGATGTCGAACATCGGTGTACCCTCGTCGTGTAGCTTGCCCACTTCGCCATGCCGTCTCAAGATGATTCCGGCAGCCGGACAACGAACCTCCGTCGCTTGACTGCCTGATTGAAGCTCTTCCAACTGGTGCGTCTTATCTTCAAGAAGCTGCTTGGCTCCTTGCAGTTCGGCAAGCAGAGCGTTCACTCGTGTCTCTGCCTGGCGTGCCAAAGCATCCAGGCTGTCGACCTCGGTCCGCGAGGTCTCGTACTCCCGCTCTGACTTTTCGTATGTTAGCCGCGGTGTGGCGCCTGCGTCGTGGAGCATGCGCTGCCTGCGGTACGTGCGCTCGGCCCGATCGAACTCCGTGCGCGCCCGCATTGCATCGGCCCGCGCGCGAGAGGCTTCCAGCCGCGCGGCAATGATCCCCGCTTCGATTTTGCTTACCCGGTCTTGCGCGCTCTGGGCGGCCGTAGTGGCCAGCTCGCGCGCCGCATCCAAGCCTTGATTCGATAACCTGGCGAGCAGTTGGCCTTCAAAAACCTCCTGGCCCACATCAACCAGAAATGCCTGAAGCTGCCCGCTGGCATGTTCACCGGCCGTGACGACGTGCTGCGCCTCGATCCTGGCTGGGAGATTGAGTTCTGAAACCGGTACAGGCTCCACGATCCGGCGGGCAGGTGTAACGGGCTGTTCCGATTCGTGGCGTAAACGGGACAAAGATCCTGCCGCCGCCGCAAGCACCAGCACGACAGCCGAGAGCAGCACCCATCTGCCGCCTTTCATACCCCGATCATAGCTTAGTGCGTGTATTCCCAAAGTCGCTAAACTGTACCCGAATCATAAGCCAAATGTGGTATTCGAAAAAGATGCCTCTTTCCGCTCGGAACCAGCTTGTTGGAAAAGTCGCCGAGGTTCATCTCGGAGAAGTTATGGCGCATGTGATGGTTCGTGTTGGGCGAAACATGATCGAGAGCGTCATCACCCGAAGGAGCGCTGAGGAGCTCGGCCTCAGGAAGGGAGATACGGTAACGGTCGTAATCAAGTCGACCGAAGTAATGCTCCAAAAGGACTAGCATTTCTTTGCCACCTCGGCGTGATTTTTTGACGACATCGTCACGTTAGCACGACAATAGATGGTGATGTCCCGGAGACCGGTGTGGGCCGGAGTTGCAGCGAGCCACCTCTTTCTAAGCACGTTTCTTGTGCTGGGCGCGTCAGCGGGTTCGTACGACAACCTAGCGGCCGGCGGTTCGGCCATCGTCGTTTCACTTGCGGCGAGTCTGCGGCAGCCCGTGGAGATACTTAAGCCCGCGTGGTCGAAAGCCCATCCCGACATTGAGCTGGCTTTGAATTTCGGCGCGTCCGGCGCGCTTCAGCAGCAAATTGAACAGGGCGCTCCTGTCGATGTGTTTCTGCCGGCGTCCCCCAAACAGATGGACGCGCTCGAAGCGGCGGGCAGGATCATTCCTCAAACGCGCATCAACCTGCTTACGAATCGCTTGGTGCTTATCACGCCTGCGATCTCCGCCGGCATCATGAGTTTTGAAGAACTGCGGCAGCCGCGCGTTCGCCTGGTCGCGTTGGGGGATCCCGCGAGCGTCCCGGCTGGAGAGTACGGCCGGCAGGTGCTTCAATCGCTCGCATTATGGGATGCGATCAAGCCGAAGCTGATTCTCGCCAAAGATGTTCGGCAAGTCTTGAGCTATATCGAAACCGGCAACGCCGATGCGGGCATCGTCTATGCGAGCGACGCAGCCGCATCTCGCCGCGTGCGGATTGCGGCGGAAGCCCCGCCAGGCTCGCACGCTCCGGTGCTCTATCCTGTAGCCGTGCTGCGCGATGCAAAGAACCCGGAGGGGGCACGCGCATTCATAGGATTTCTCCGGAGCCCCGCGGCGCAGAGAGTGTTCCGGGAGCAGGGCTTCTTGACCGAGCACCGGCCGCCGGCCGAACGAAAGCAGCCGGATTCAGCTTTTGATTGGTCGCCTCTTTGGATCTCCGTAAAAACCTCTCTGGTCGCTACCGCTCTCACGTTCTTCGCCGGCGTTTGGATCGCGTACGCTATGAGCCGCTATCGCGGTAAAGCCAGGGCTTGGATTGACGGGGTCCTCTCGTTGCCGCTGGTCCTGCCTCCGACCGTAATCGGCTTTTTCCTGTTGCTCGTATTCGGACGGAACAGCGGCGTGGGGCAGTGGCTGGAAAAGATCGGCATTACGATCGTGTTTTCTTGGACGGCCACTGTGATTGCGGCCAGTGTGGTCGCGTTTCCGCTAATGTACCGGACCGCTCTCGGAGGGTTCGAACAGCTTACGCCGACGCTGCTGGATGCAGCGCGCACGCTGGGCGCTTCCGAGTGGCGTGTGTTCCGGCGCATAGCATTTCCGCTGGCCTGGCCGGGAATCATGGCCGGCACCATTCTTGCGTTCGCGCGCGCGCTCGGCGAATTCGGCGCCACGCTGATGTTGGCCGGAAATATCCCCGGCCGCACGCAGACCATGCCGGTGGCTATTTTCTTCGCCGCGGAGGCGGGCGAGATGAACCGCGCGGCCGGATGGGTGCTTCTGATCATCGCCGTTTCGCTCGCGGTGATTGCACTGTTCCATTACTGGTCCGGCGTGCGGCCGACCCGCGTTTTTCGTGTCGGCGCAGGCGCAGCGTTGGACCCGTTACCGGCGAAGCCGCGCGCCGGCGGCTCGTATCGCGTCCTGCGCCGCAGCCCGGGCTCCGGTGCTCCGGATCTGCATATGTCGTTCGTTCGCAATCTGGATGGCTTCCGTATGCGGATGACTTTGCAGGCGCGCAACGGAGCCCTGGGAATCCTCGGAGCTTCGGGCGCGGGCAAGAGCATGATGCTTCGCTACCTCGCCGGCATTGAATCGCCGGATGAAGGCCGCATCGTTCTAAATGGCCGCGTTTTGTTTGACAGCAGCTCACATGTGAACATCGCTCCATCCATGAGGCGGATCGGCATCCTGTTTCAGGACTACGCGCTGTTCCCGCATCTGACGGCCGGTGAGAACATTGCGTTCGGGATCCATGCACTGCCGAAATTGGAGCGAGAGCAGCGGATTCGCGACATCGTCAACTTTTTGGGTTTGGCCGAACTGATGCACCGATATCCATCGGAGCTCTCAGGAGGGCAGCGGCAGCGAGTTGCGCTGGCGCGCGCTCTGGCCGTCGAGCCGGAGGCGCTTCTACTGGACGAGCCTTTCTCCGCCCTGGACCCGCATTTGCGCCGGCAGATCGAAGAAGAGCTCCGAACCGCCCTGGCGGGCTACGAAGGCGTGGTGCTTTTCGTGACGCACGATGTTCAGGAAGCATTCCGGTTCTGTGAAAACCTCGCGGTACTCGATGGCGGAGAAGTGATTGCCGCGGGTCCGAAGCACCAACTGTTCGATCAGCCAGTGCGAACGCGCATCGCGCGCCTGACAGGTTGTAAAAACATTGTGCGCGCCGAACGCATCAGCGAAACACACGTTCGCGTGCCGGATTGGGATTGTGAGCTGGCGGTGCCGGCGGGGACCTTAGCCGAGATTACGCATGTGGGGATTCGGGCTCACCATCTGAAGATCGTAGATACGATGCAAGCTCTTTGTAACGTATTCCCATGCTGGCGGACAGCGATCAGCGAGGCGCCTCACGAAATGACGGTATACTTGCGGCTGCATCATCCGCCGCAAGAGGGGGACGTTCCGCATATACAGATGGAGGTTTCGAAAGACGAGTGGCGGCGGCTAGAGCCGTCCCGGGAACCATGGAAAGTATTTTTGGATCCGGCGAAGCTTCTGTTGTTGCGGGATTAGTGATTTCGATCTTGATTAATCCGCATCGCCAGGCGCCATGCTTGCGTGCCGTTCTGCAATTGCCGCGGCCACGCGCTTCAGATGACTTACCAACGAATCGATGCGCTCGGTGCGCAACTGATCCAGCGTGCCAGAAGCACTGATGGCCGCCGTGGCGCTACCGTCGCTGTGCAAGACCGGCACGCCGACGCACCGGACCCCGATCTCCTCTTCTTCGTCATCGACAGCATAGCCGATAGCTCGAACCTGGACGAGGTGCTCCTTTAGCTTTGCGAACGTATCGATTGTGTTCTCGTTGTATTTGATGAGCCCGTGTTTCCGGACCAGG
>Ga0070741_10000919_pt1 | contig 97237 bp, 90 predicted proteins | sample Coa_R1_4_FD_66440 | JGI IMG/M metagenome (GOLD analysis project Ga0070741, IMG submission 66440) | Surface soil microbial communities from Centralia Pennsylvania, which are recovering from an underground coalmine fire - Coalmine... | ecosystem: Environmental > Terrestrial > Soil > Unclassified ... | reverse complement strand
AGTTGCTCTCTACAACTTCCTGTCCACGTTCAGCGGAATGCATTTCGTGACGCCGCGGACCTATACCGCAGAACTGGGTTTCCACTTCTAACCCCGTCGCTGAGGGGCTCGGCTTGTTCCAAGCTGAGCCCCCTTCACGACGAAAACAAATCCTTCAATTCCAAGCTCGGCCATCGCACTGAACCAGGTTCGCGGGGAAATGGAATCGCTCCGCTCTCTACTCCCCGGCTGAGCCAATCGAGGAACTGATCTTTCCCCCCTTTGACAATCACCGGATCACATCCAATGCCGAGCGCATGAACCAATCCATGATGTGTATTAAGTTCCCCCGCAAACCAGTCCGCCCACTCCGGGATCCCCGGGATTCCGTAGGTATGCGCGATCGAGGCCCAGACAAACCCCTTCTCTGAGCCCGCCAGGAGAGTCTTTCCCGAGTTGGATGACATGTTTCCCAAAGCGAACTCCTCTGACATCCCGATGAGGTGACGCAACGGCTTCTTTCGCCCGGCAAGCTGTATGGAACCCTTGAAACACTGCGCATTCCGCTCCAGACAGACGCGGATCGGTTGCACCTCAGGCCCCTCGACCATGAACCGGTCTGCCATCGAAATCGCCGCACTAATCGCCGAGATCTGCGTATCTCCTCCAATGACAGAGATCAAGTGGGCTATCGCCTGCCGGGGAGGATCCGGCAACACTTCCCCGATGAAGCGGTCCAGGCGCAGCTTGATGTTGGTCGTGGTTTTCTCCGTGCTCTTCACATAGGCGAGCCAGCCGAAGCGGAGATGCGCGTTCTTCATCCGGCCTCCTTCTTCTCGTGCGTGAGAATCTGTGTCCTGCCATTGGCAAATACCAGCGTCAGTTCGTGCGAGAACCGCTCCCGGTCATGCAGGATCTTGGTGCCATCTTCTTCCTCCTCTTCCCAATGGTCCGTGAACTTCACCGAACGCCAATGAGCGATGTGGCGACCTTCCCCTTCGCCGAAGACCCCGTTGAGCATGCCCGCGGTACAAAGCAGTCCGACATGCCCGCCATGAAGGGGCGTGAGCGGCCTGCCCCGGACATACCCCACTTTGGGCAGCAGCACCCTCGCCGCCTGGCAGTAGGCGGCGGACTCCAAGATCAGATCTTCGACATCATCCAAAGGAATGCCGGCGTTGGTCATCACGATCGGTCCCGAACTCGGAACCTCGTATCTCAGATCGGTGGCGTCACCCAGGGAAGCAAGATCCCTGCTTGCTGCCTGGCCTTCGAGGTATCGCGTATGCTCCAGCAGAACAGCATCGGACAGCCGGGCGTGCCGTTTCCGGCGGGATCCCAGGACGACGATCTGCTTGTACTGAACGCACTCGGGCTCAGTGAGCCGGAAGAGGCGCAGATTAGCGAAGTGCTCCGCCAGCAGTCGAGCGCACTTTGCGAGCCGTGGTTGTGGAATCACAAAAAGCAACACTCCGCCCGGCTTGAGCCAGCGATAGGTGTGCTCCAGGAACACGAACTCGAGTCTTTGATTGTTGCTTGAGCCCGCTTCCCAATCGTACGGAGGGTTCAGGTAGAGGAGCGACAGCGATTCAGCCGCGCAGCGGACTTCGAGCGTGTCTGCGTGCAACGTATCGACGCCCAGGCTTCGAGCCTGGCCGGCCCGGTACACATCCAGTTCGACGCCGTATCGATGGCCGGTAGTCTCTTTCAGCAGCAGCGCAAAGGCCACCCCATCGCCCACGCAGGGATCGAGCGCAGAAAACTCGGCCGGGAATGCGATCCATGTCCTCAAGCGCTCGGCTTCCCGGGCGGGCAACGGGTAGAATCCTAACCTCGCCTTCCCACTGGGTCTCATAGTCTTCCCCTCCCCCGGCATGACCAAATGATGTGTTGACAGTAGTCGTTGTAACGACTATTATGGATGCAGATGACTGGGAAACCACAGAGAGAGGACAAACAGCGGCACCGGCCGTGTCCGGAAGAGGCGGCGTACCTTGAGCTTTGGCGTACGACCGACATGCTGTCGCGCGCCCTCGCTCGTCTTCTCAAGCTCGAAGACCTCTCGGCAACGCAGTACAACGTGCTCCGCATCCTGCGTGGGGCCCCGGACGGGCTCCCTTGCGGCGAGATTGCCAGCCGCATGATTACGCGTGATCCGGATATCACCCGGCTGCTCGACCGGCTGGAAAAACGCGGCCTGATTTCCCGCTACCGGGAAACCGACGATCGACGGGTAGTGCTGGCCCGTATAACAAAGGAAGGCCTTACCCTGCTGGCGCGGCTCGACGAACCCGTCCATGAGACGCATCGCCGCCAGTTGAGCCACCTCGGGCGGGAGCGGCTGCGGCAACTTACGAAACTCTTACAGGCTGCCCGCTTGCAGGCAGCTTGATTTTTTTGGGCTAGTTATTTGTTGCAACGACTATCGTCGTAACGCATCTAATGAGGACAGAAAAGGAGAGACACAATGAGCACACTGGCCACACCTGAAGTTCGAACCACCACATGGAACCTCGACCCGGTCCACTCCGTCGCCGAGTTCAAGGTCAAGCACATGATGATTTCCAACGTGAAGGGGCAATTTACCGGCCTGAAGGGCGTCCTCAATCTGGATGAAACCGACCTTTCCCGCTCCTATGTCGAGGCTTCGATCGACGCCGCTTCTATCAACACCCGCGACCCGCAGCGGGATGCGCATCTGAAGAGCGCTGACTTCTTCGACGTGGAGAAGTTCCCTACCCTCTCGTTCAAGTCGACCCAGGTCCGGCCGGACGGCGATGGTGAACTGAAAGTAGCCGGCGATCTCACCATCCATGGCATTACCCGTTTCGTTACCTTCGCAGTCGAAGGTCCCACGGCGCCCGGCAAAGATCCCTGGGGCAACACGAGAATCGGGCTCTCGGCCGTGACCAAGATCAACCGCAAAGACTTTGGCCTGACCTGGAACGCCGCCCTTGAAACCGGTGGCATCCTGGTCGGAGACGAGGTCACCATCTCGCTGGACATCCAGTTCGTGAAGGCCTAATTCATTTACCGGCAGGCGGCCACAAAACCGCTGTTGCATGGAGAGGACGTTTATGTCACTACGACCAGTGAGACAGATCATTCAGCCGAAGCCCACCATCGAAGGCGCTGGGGTCAAACTGCAGCGCGCCTTCGGCTTCGGCAAGACCAAGGATTTCGATCCATTTCTGCTGCTGGATGACTTTCGCAACGATAATCCGGCAGATTACCTGAAAGGTTTTCCCTGGCATCCGCATCGCGGCATCGAGACCATCACGCATGTGCTGGCTGGCTCGGTCGAGCACGGCGACAGCCTGGGGAACACAGGCAAGATGACCGCAGGCGATGTCCAATGGATGACCGCGGGCAGTGGCATCCTGCATCAGGAGATGCCCAAGGGCGACCCGCAAGGACGTATGCACGGCTTTCAGCTGTGGGCGAACCTGCCTTCTTCGCTGAAGATGACCGATCCCCGTTACCAGGACATTCCGGCCTCCGCTATTCCCGAGGTCACCGATGACGACGGCACACACGTGCGCGTCATCTGTGGGGAGTTCTGGGGCAAACGAGGCCCGGTCGAAGGCGTCGCTGCGGACCCCAGTTACCTCGACATCTCCGTTCCGCCGAATCAGCGTAAACGACTCAAAGTCGAGACCACACGCAATGCGTTTGCCTACGTGTTCGCGGGATCGGGGACGTTCCGCGATTCGTCACGACCGCAAGCGGTGCTGACCGAATCCGCAGTCGATCCGAAGGCGGCACCAACCTACGACGTGAACAATCACTCGCTCGTGCTGTTCGATCGCGGCGATGAGATCGTAGTCCAGGCTGGCAAGGAAGGAATTCGATTCCTGCTGGTTTCGGGCAAACCGATCGAGGAACCTGTGGCGTGGTACGGGCCGATCGTGATGAATACCCACGAGCAACTGCGTCAGGCAATGGCGGAACTCGAGAGCGGAACCTTCATTAAGCACGGTTGAGCCCGGAGCAAGGCAGCAACGGTGGCGCATTCATTGGTTATGTAACAACCCGTCTACACCATCCTGGCCGCGGCGGCCGACGTCCCCTTTGGGAACTCGGCCGCCCACGGACAACCGGGACCAGTTGGGAAAAGGGTTACGGCTCGACTCGCTGAAGTCCGAGATCAACTTTGGAATCAGTTTGCGTCGCTTCCAGAGCTCTTCCACAAGGCGTTCGAGCCCAGTCCGATCCCGCTCATACCACTCTTCGGGAGTCTCCGCCGCGCAGCGCCAGATGGCATCTACATCTGTCTCCTCTGCCCTGCTGAGTGCTGGCTCGAAGGATTCCCACCCTGTGACAGCTTCGTACACGCAGTTGTTCGCATGTGCCCCGCGCAGCGGGGAGTCCGGAAATGTCCACTCACCGGCATTGAAACAGTAACCCTGGTCAATGAACGTTGCGCGATATCGGCGGCCTCGGGGCATCTTACGCGAGAAGATGGCTTGCCGCCCATCGGCATTGCACGTCCACTTGTCCAGCACCAGCACGCGGGCAAAGTCTGCCAGATTCGAAACTCTGGACAACAGTTCGCTCGGTAAGTAGTCGAAGGTCGCGCCGGAGCGATCCTCGCCAATATCCTGGCCAATATAAAGAGAAGCCAGTTGTTTGCCGCTTTGACAAGGAATCTCAACACCGCTTAACTGGACGCGTAATTCTGGAGTGTGCTCGACGAGCCAATCGGAGACCTCGATCACCTCAACGCGGGGCATCGGAAGGCCAAGGTAAAGCCCTAGCCTTGTGCCCAGCATCTCGTTGGCGAGGACGCGAACGTGTTGGGGATTGTTCTGGAATTTGGTTACGTAGCATGCGCCGTCCGACGCTCTAAGCAGGTGGGATTGCGCTCCTCCCCGAAGTCTGCGCAGATGCTGGACGGCGGAGATGCACGAAGTCACAGGCACCTCCTCGGGTTGGTAATGTGGGAATCAAAGGAAAAGGAACGAGATGGATAGGACTCGCGTGACTACTTGCTATGTGCTGGGGCTGCTTCGAGCGCAATCACAACTTCCTGCAGCGTCTTGAGACTGTCGATCTGGTCCAAGGAACTCAATTCGAGAGATCGGAGAACGCCCGCGAACGCTGCCAGTCCGGCTTTGTCCCGCGCCGCCTCTGCCCGGCGTAACCCTCGCTCAGCCGCTTGCATGTGGGCCAACACCTTCTCTCGGGTGGCCTGATCCCGAATGTCTCTTGGATTCCACACTCTCGCCACGCTTTTCAGTAACCCGCGATACATGCGCTTCCCCACCACACTTTCCATCCGTTCGATCTCGCATAGATCGTGGTGGTTGCTCCCGGCGCCCGCTCGCTCGGGAGGATTCGCGCTCTCTACACCGTGCGGCCGGAGACCTTGTAACCAACCTGCGGGCGTGGCCCAGCCGGTGAGTTGCGGAACTGCCTTCGGCCGTTTGCGATCGTCCAGGTCAACCCAGGCTCCCGTGAAGTAGTACAGATAACGGCCGAGGCCAAAACATGCGGCGGCCCGCTTGAAGGCTTGAGCTTCGAATTCATGGCCCACCTTGTCGAGTTCGTCGACAAGGAGGATGCAAGGGCGATCCTGGTAACGCAGGGAGCGAAGCAGGGGTCCCTCGGCAAAGAAATCGAGAGTGTGCAGGCGGCGTTGCACTTCGCTCCAGTCCTTTTCGAGGCTGTCGCCCTGAGTCTCAAGAAACAACTTCTGAAGCGCTTCATCGAACTTCCCGATCGCCTTGTCTTCCGTGATCCCCACATAGCACTGGAGCCGCTCGACCGTAGCGCCTGCCGCTTCAGCTACTGCGTAGGCAAGCTCGGTTTTGCCGCAGCCGGGCGGCCCCTCAATGAGCAGGGGCTTCTTCATCCGCGCAGCGAGATAGACGACTGAGAGCGTCACGGGGTCGATGATGTATCGAGCAGCGCGGAGTTTTTGTGACAGTTCCTCTTCGGAGGCGAACACATTGTTTCCTTTCGGCCGTGAAGAGTACACCCGAAGCACTTCGGCCACATTCAAGCGAGAACGGCGACGGATGAAAGCGCGGGCGCCTGACCGGGCTGTCTGCACCCGGAAGTCATTCACCTGCGCTCGCATAGTGTCCTCACCGGTTTCCGATGCGAGCGTGATGCGGCTTTTTGGGCATTCGCATTTCGGGTGGTGCCCTTTTTTATTGGCCTCGGACGCGAAAATTGCCGGCCGTATGCAAATTGAGTGGTGTCCCTTCTTGTCGTTCGCTCGGCTCTCACAAGGTCCCGGATGAGCCAGAATTTTCTCCGCCGTACGCACCCTGGGTGGTGTCCGGACTTTGGCTCCAACCCTTTTTGAAAATGCCTTTCGACGCCTCCGCGAATTTCTCGTCATACGCACTTAGGGTGGTGACAGTCTCTACCTCTCCTTCGATCAACCCGATCCTTCGCGCGGTCCAGTAGGCGAGGTTCAAAGAGGCGCCGACACGTTGGAACGGCTTCACGAAGAGTCTTTTTCGCCAAAGTTTGACAGCATCCGCCGTTGGCCATACAACAGCGCCATTGTGGTGAACGGTCGATCACTCCGAGATCTACGCGCGCTGTTAGCGCAAAGGCAGTTGCCGAGTGGCGGTTGGGCCGCGGTTTCCGCGTCGTCTCAGCCGGCCCTCGAACCCACTGCACTGGCCTGTGTCACTCTCGGCCGTGAGTTTCCATCCGTTAGGGACCGTGCGATCCAGTTTCTTTTGAGCATCCAGAACGCTAACGGAAGCTGGCCAGTGTTTGAGGGGGATGAGCAGGAAGGAGCATGGACTACCGCGCTGGTACTTCTGGCCCTTCACGATGGAGTTGAAGCTATTCCTCAGCGATTGAAAGGCTTTGGCTGGCTCGTGGACTCGGCAGGACAGGAATCGCATTGGCTGTGGAGATGGAAGTTTCGAACCGCCGATCGCCATGTGCGCTTTGATCCGGACAAGTTCGGCTGGCCATGGATACCTCAAACCAATAGTTGGGTTGTGCCGACTGCGTTTTCGATTCTTGCTCTCGATCAATTGCCGTGTGCGTGCGGTCTTGATGCTGGTTCTTCTCGCATAGAACTCGGGGTTGAAATGCTGCTTGATCGGGCGTGTCCGAGTGGCGGGTGGAATGCCGGCAACGGCGTGGTTTACGGTGTCCCCCTCGCTCCTCATCCCGACGACACGGCCATTGCTCTCCTCGCCCTCCGCGGCCGCCGCTCTCAAGATCCACTCGTACAAATGAGCCTTGATTGGTTGGAGCGAGTTGCGCCGGCACTCAGCGCCCCCTGGAGCCTGGCTTGGTCCGTGCTGGCACTCGCCGCCCACCTTCGCCCGATCGATTCCCTTACACAGAGCCTCCGACGTTTGGCCGACTCCGATCAGTTCGAAGACATCAGTACACTCGCCGTCACGTGCCTGGCCCTCGACTATCAGCGCTCGTTGCTCGAATTGGGGACCGTTCTGTGAGCATCAATCGCAGAGACCTTCTGATTGGAGGTACAGCAGTCGCGGCCGGTGCGTCTGTTTCGCTGCCGTTTTTCGAGCCGCGCTATCGCGTTGTTCGCCGGCCGACGCGATCGCGGGTCGCTGTCCTTCACAGTGCGGACTATTCCCAGAATCTTGGTGAGGTTCTGTTTGCGGGCTTGCGGCTGTTTTCTGTGGACGTCCGCGGAAAGAATGTCGTGCTCAAGCCCAATCTCGTCGATTACATCGCCGGCAACGCGATCAATACGGAGCCATGCCTTGTCGCCGCTGCCGCAGAGTGTTTTCGCCGACTGGGAGCCAAAGAGGTAGCGGTAGCCGAAGGTCCAGGGCATCAGCGAGACACACAGCTCGTCCTCACCGAGAGCGGCTATGCTCCCATTCTTCGAGACAATCGAATCCGATTTGTCGACCTGAACCGCGACGAACTGGTCCGCGTGACTCTCGAGGCTACCTACACGCGATTGAAGCGCCTCTGGCTGCCGAGGACTGTGGTTGGGGCCGATTTTCTTGTGTCAATGCCGAAGGTCAAGACACATCACTGGTCCGGGGTCACCCTTAGCATGAAGAACATGTTCGGCGTCGTACCAGGAAGCCGATATGGTTGGCCGAAGAACATTCTCCACTGGAGCGGCATCCAGGAAAGCATTCTCGATATCTGTGCCACAGTTCCGATCAAGTTCGTGATCGCGGACGCGATCATGGCGATGGAGGGCAACGGCCCGCTGAACGGAACGCCACGGCCACTCGGCAAAATTGTTCTCGCTGATGATCCGGTCGCCGCCGACGCCACCTGTGCGAGGCTGATGGGCCTGGAACCCGAACGGGTGATTCACATCCGGGAAGCCTCCAAGTTTCTCGGGAACTCATCCGCTAGGATGATCGACTTTGCCGGCGAAGCGGTTGGCAGTCCGGGCGAGCCATTCAAGGTCGTTCCTGAATTCGAGTTTCTGAGGCGAAGCGCGATCCCATGACAACCCGGTCGGAATTGATCAATCAGGCAAAGCGAACCAGTCGCCAAGAAACGGGTTGGACAAGATGATGTATTTTATTCATCTCATTGTAAATAAGTGCTTTAGCCTCTTTAACAGTAGAAATGACGACATTTTTCATATTTCGCGTATTGCGAGTATTTCGAGTATGTGGTATCGTGAGATTGTATGGCAGCGACCGCACAACATCCGATCACTTTACCGAAAGGCGAGCAGAAGCGAGTGGAAGAACTGGAGGCCCTGCTCAGCCGCGGAAAGGCAGCGCTCGTGAGTTCGACCGGTGAGCGCATGGAATTGCCCAAAACGGTTTACGACATCCTTCGAAAGGTAGTCACTCTCATGGCGCACGGCCAGGCGATCACATTGGTTCCTGATAACCAGGCTGTTACCACCCAGCGCGCTGCGGACCTGTTAGGAATGTCACGACCCTTCTTCGTCAAATTGCTCGAAACGGGAGCCATGGCATACCACCGCGTGGGCAATCAGCGACGAGTGTATCTACGCGATGTTCTAGCCTATGCCCGAAAGCGCGAAGAAGAACGCCACGCTGCGCTCGATCGTTTGTCGCGGGCAGCCGTGGCGGCCGGCCTCTATGACCACAACAAGTTTCCCGAAGGCGGCCAGGACGAGTGAGAGCTGATTTTCCTGTTGTCCTGGACGCCTGCGTGCTGATTCCTATGCCGCTCGCAGATACCTTGTTGCGGCTCGTTGCAGGTCCGCGGCTATATCTTCCGAAATGGACGGATCAGATCATGGCCGAGGTGAGCCGGAATCTCCAGGAAAACTTCGGCTTGGCTCCGGAACAGGCTGCTTACCGCGAGAGCGAATTGCGAAAACATTTTGGGGAAGCCTGGGTGGAAGGCTACGAAGATCTGATTCCATCCATGACCAACCAGGAGAAGGACCGTCATGTCCTCGCGGCCGCGGTCCGCTGTGGCGCTGAAACGATCGTGACGTACAACCTGAAAGACTTTCCTCGTGCTGCTCTCGCCCCTTATTCCATCACGGCACAAGGACCCAGCGCATTCCTCACGAACTTGTACGAACTGGATCCCGAGGCGGTGCTGCGCACCCTGGAACAACAGGCAGCTGCGATCGACAAGCCTTTCGATTACCTGATGGACCGGCTCCGCGTCAACGTTCCCGGGTTTGTTCGCACACTTACCCAGCAGAGATGAGAAGTCGAGCGATGGAGCCGTACTGGAGCTACGAAGATGTCGGAGTTTTCTTTTTCGTCCTCGTTCTCCTCGCCGCGGCGGTTCGGGTGGCGGCACGCATCCATCTGCTGCGTCCAGACGCGCTGATAACCCCAGGGCTCGTGCTTCAAGCTTCGGTCATCGTCTTCCTGAGCATCGCTCTATATGTCATTCTCAAATGGCGCTATCGTCGGCCCGTGGTCGCGCCGCTCGGGTGGGTGCTTCCAAAGGGTTTCTATATTGGGATTGGATTCTCAGGTGGCGTAGCGGCAGCGCTCACCATCGCGGTACTTACGCACGAGCGTCATCAAGTCATGCCGACGATGCCCGCGCTCGAATTTCTGGTCCTGGGACTGTTTCTCGGTCCCATGCTCGAGGAGTCTGTGTTTCGTGGCTACCTGCTCCCAGTACTAGCCCGCACCCTGGGAAATGCCGCTTCTGTGATTGCCACGGCTGTACTGTTCTCCGCATTTCATGGGCCGACTGACCTGACCCACTGGGTTTGGTTCGCTGCCACAGGTGTCGCCTATGGATGGTTGCGTTTGGCTTCTCAGACGACTACTGCGGCCGCCTTGATGCATGCCACGTGCAACTTGACTCTGTTTCTAGCTGCCAGATTCTGACCAACAATCACAGTTGACTCTTAGCCGGGACAGCGTCTAGCGCCGAAGGCGGTGCCAGTGCGGAGCTGCGCGCTTGCGTCCCCCGACGGGTTGGCTAAACTATGGGGGCTTTCCGCTGCTGACAGAGACTATCGGAGCGGTTGGAGTTTGTAGGCTCAAGAGGGGGCCGATCGTTGCAGAGGAAGAAACGCCTTCGTCCGGGAGAACTGACGTCACGGCTTCGACGCCAGGCGCACGAAAGAGCCGCTGAGGAAGCGCGCCGCATCCCGTGGCAGGTTCTGCTCGCAGCACGCAACCAGTACCTCGACTGGCAGGAGTTCTATCACTGGGCGCGCTCGATCATGGAGTGCGAGCACGGCATTCCTGACTGGCTGGCGAGGAGACTCGACGAATCGTGCCCAGGATTTCTGGAAGGTGAGAAGCATTACCTGTCGAGACATCCCAAGGAAGCCCAATTGGCGCCGGTCCGGCTCGGCCAGTGGATCGACGACCGTGTTTTCGGCTTCGCGAAAGATGGAGGCTGGCTGCTTGCCATCACGTTCTACGCGGTGCGGGAATCGCGGTACCAGAAAGCATCGGTGTGCTGGTCGGAATCCGTAAAGAAATGGCGGAAGGCCAAGCCCATTCGTTATCCCTCACTTGATGAGTGGCGTCGTGAAGCCACGCAATGCGACGAAACGGCCAACCTGCTGCCGGCAGTTCGCAAGCAGCGAGAATGCTTTAAGCTGGTTGAGCCGGAACGCCTGGCGCAAGCCGTCTCAAGCTTTATCGATTACGAAGCGCTAGCCTATTGGGCTCGACCAACTCTCGAAGCCCAAGGCTCGCTGCCTAGCGAGGTGGCCAGCGAACTCAATTCGCGATGCCCTGGTTTTCTGGAATCCAGTGACAAGGACAGAGTAGCGGGGGGACGATTGTCCCGCGACTGGGATCGCCTGATGCAATGGATCAGCGAGCACTTTTTTGACGATGCCAGAAAACAGGGATGGTATGACGCGATCCTCATTTCCGCCCGCAATCATCCCCGAGCCATTCGCGCAATGGAGTACTCCGACCACTGCGATGAGATCTGGAACTCTCAGCTGCCAGTTCCCTACCCATCTTTTGAGGAATGGCGGCGGGATGCTGATCGATACGTGGATCTAAGTCCGTGAGCTGGATTGAGAGTTGGCCTGCCCGGCAGCCACGGAAAGCACGGTCTCGTTTTCAGAGGCGATACCCTTGCAGGTCTTCACATGTTTGAAGAAGACGTTGCCGCGCATTCGTATCTGGCATCTGGGACACTGTCTTGTGACAAGAGCATGTTTTTCACAGGGAGGAACTGAAAGAGTGTCCCATCCAGCTGGCAAACGAAGCGCGTAGCCGTCCGCCAACCAGTCGCGAACCTCCTTCCCCAGCAAACCGCTATTGAGCTGCGTTCCGCATTTGTTGCAGAAATCCTGAAACGCTCTTTCGGTGACGAATCCGTCGACAATCTTGAGGTCTCCCTTAGCTATCCACGTCCGCACCTGGTCCACGCTCACGCCTAGAAACTTGGCTGCACTTCCCCACGAATATGCGCGTGGGCCCCTGCGCAATTTCATGCGCTGCGCTTCAAGGACCTGATCCTCTGCTGACGGGCTTGCATAAGCAATTCGTTTCTCCCACAGTGCCGCCAAGGATTGCGCGAGTATGCGCGGATCTCTCACTCGCAGAGTGCCTGCGACGATGAAGCGACGGAGTTTGGAAGGTCCAACATGTAACAGCTCCTGCAGGGCCCGCAATGACCAGCCGTCTTTCACCCTTACGCTCAGGCCCAGCATCTTCAGGCGACAACGAACGGCCCCTTCCGAACGACCCAGGCGTTCCCCGATCCTTGCGGCTGGTTCATAGCCGGCTAGCTCCCATAGTTTCCGCTCTTCGTGCTCAGCCCAGGGTCGAGGCCGGCCGACGACAACCCCTTTGGTCCAACCCTGGCGGCGTGCGAATCTCGAAGGAGTGTGGCACGGCAGTCCCGGGTAGAGTTCCCGGACTGCCTTGATCGCCTGGCGTTTCTCTTGACCGCCCTGTTCGTATCCTCGACGGAGCAGGTCTTTGATTTCTGGCGGCCAGTTTCGCGGCGCGAAATGGTTTCCGTTGTTGCGTTCCCTGAGAAAGCGCAGACGCTTCCAACAGTCGGCACGGGTCAGCCCGGCTCGAAGGGAAACCACCTTGCTGGTCGCCTGGCGAATCCCAAGAGGCCCGTGCTTCATCCCTACCAGCAAAATCTCATCGATTTCCGGCAACCAGCGTGAATATTTTCTTCCATCAGCATTTGTTCCGCGGGCGCGTTCCATCGGCAGCCCCCACAGCTGCACATCGCCTGCCTTGACTACATTCATGCTTGGGGCATGTTCTGTTCACTTGCCGCTCGTGAGCGGCTATGCTAGCCAAAGTACAGCGACTGCTTTTGCATGTATTTCCCCACTCCCGAAACTTCCGCGTGCCCCGGCCCCACTCCGGTCAAAACACACGAGTACGCCAACCTGACAAACAGGCTCGACCCTCAACAGACAATTGATTGCTGGTGTGACTACCCTAACGATTCATCCTGTGCGTCCTCAGCCGGAAACCAAGAGGAAACCCAACGACGAGGGACACCCACGTTCGCTTGCGGATTCGTACTACGGTTCAGTGGCGGCAGCTGTGTCACCGGCACGTTCATGCGCCCTGCCTTTCTGCCATACGCATGATGATGGCGGTGACGCGCCCAACAATGTCGGCGTCCGCAGGGTAGCGGACGCTTCTCACTTGCTGCCCAGATAGTGAACTGGGGATGAGGTACAAAAGATTTCCCTGAAGATCGCACCAGCTGCAAATGCAGCTGTCACGCAGCTCGACAAAGTAGATGGGGCGATCGGACTCGTGTTGCCAGCCACCCTTCCTTATGACTTTCTGGCGGGAGTCGATCTGCACCAAGGAGCCTGGGCGGACCCAGGGTACCATCGTGCGATCCTCAAGGCCGATATATCCGAAAACAGAGTTTCGCAGGTCGATCTGCCGCAGCAGGCCGACAGGGATTTCTCCCCACTTGTCGAACATCCTGGAGAACAAGTTGGTCTGCTCCAAGCGGAACGCGCTGCGCACACCGAGCGGAGCCAGCACGGTTTGTCCCGGTTCTTCATACACCGGCCCAACCAAGTGCGTCCGGGGAAGACTCAGGGACATAAACCCTCCATCTACATCGCGCAAACCAAGTCCGAAAAAGGACAGGACCTCGCTCGGCTTCAGGTTGTAAATGCGTGCCAAGGTGTAGAGCTTGTAGACATTACGCGGACGAAAGACGCCGTTTTCTACTTGAGTAAGCCATCCATGAGATACGCAGCAGTCTCGATTGTTCTCTCGCTCCGCAATCTCATGACTCAGGCCCTCTACCTGGCGCGTTGACAAACGGGCGCGGAGCCGCGCTGCTTTGAGCCGTCTACCAGCATCCGGACTCGATCTTGAGGCCAACATCGAATGGCCCTAAGGTGAATGCGGAATGGTACGCCGAAAGCGGTTGGCTGTCCATCGGCACGCGTCGTTTGTCGTGAAAACCGAACGAGACCATGGCGGCTAGACTAACCATCTTCTGTGCGTATCTGCTGAAAAATCTATTCGCTGGTTAGACTTCTGACCACCCCGCCTGCTCGGGCCAGTCTTTGCAATCATCAAGCGGACCTATTCTTTTGTTGTGGGAACGGCCATGGTGGTTCGACTTCGGACCACTTAGCAGTTTCTTATGACTTCCGTCTCATGGTCGCGGTAAACAGAAGGTGTTTCTGCAAACTAGTATCCCGGAGCCCTCTTGAGGGGGAAGGGCTTATGACACCAGATCGGCTGGTGGATGCGGAAGTTCGGTGAGTGATTGCTGACGGTCGCACCGCACGGGTTGCAGGCAGAGCAAGAGACGAGCGGTGCCTCTCCAACCGAAATCAGCAACGAGCGCAGAGATTGCAGAACGGATCAAGGCCATCCTGGGAACCCGCGATCTCACGCTCTACCAGGTCTGCCAGAAGGCGGAGTCCGGTTATGGATACGCTTCACCATATTGCCTTCCTCACAATCTCTATTACCGTATCAAGCTCGGAAGCTTCAGCCCCACCCTGTATCAGTTATTTGCGCTCAGCAGGATCACCGGCTACAAATTGCCTGACTGGCTGCGTGTCTTCGGGTTTGATCTTGAACAGATTCCCCGGCTGCAGGTACTGCTCCCAACCAAGCGCACGCTTCTCCTAGACTCGGAGGTATGCGATCCAAATGCATGGATTCCCTGGTTCCAGGACAGACCTCGTGGTACTCCCATCCCGGCGATAGCACCGCTGAGTCAGTTGTTGGCAGCCGGATCCCCTGTCCGTCAACATTCCTTGTTGGAACCGAACCAGAAACGGTTCTTGTACGCGAAGGTGGGCATGGAGGATGCGCGCGCCTTTCCGGATCTGTTCCCAGGCAGCGTCGTACGCATCGATCGACAACTTGAGGCAGTTCTTCCGAGCCTCAACCGAAACCCGTCGAACCGGATATTTCTGGTCGAGCACGGTAGAGGACAGTGTTGTTGCCGATTGCTGGCGGCGGGCCCGAACCGGATTCTAACCGTCAGCACGCACCTACCCTACCCTCAGATCGAGTTCGAACTTCAGCGCGAGGCGCGAATTCTCGGCGCGGTGGACTTCGAAATACGACCGCTCATTGGTGTCGAGCAGCCCCAAGTTTCGAACGAATTTCGAAAGCGTCAGAATCCAGTACGGCTCCATCGAGGAAGCGCGACGCTGAGTCAGTTCCTGCGTGCGTCACGGTTGAAGGTCGGTCTATCCTTGCGTGAAGCGTCGGCATTGAGTCGGCGAGTTGCACGCGTCTTCGACAACGAACACTATTTCATTTCGCCGAGCTCGCTGTCGGATTACGAGGCACGCGACACTCCTCCGCATCAAATTGAAAAGGCCATCGCACTTTGTGTCGTGTACGCTGTGCCTTTCTACACGCTGCTTAACGCAGTAGGCCTTTCGGCGGCAAAGGCGGGCCAGCAGCCCGTACCCGATCGCCTCCTTTCGGATGCGCCGTCCGCGCCGCTTGATGTTGGCAGAGTCAGCGCAGACGAGATCACCAATCAGGGCTTCGTGGTGGAACTGCTGCGCAGATGCGAGGAAATTCCGACCCTTCTCCGAGGAACAATCGCAGAACTCTCCGGCCTAACTTCACCTTCGTTGCGCAGTCTGTTCTGGATTGGAGGGGTAGAAAGTCCTCTTCATCCATACCTTGCCAATGGGATTCTCGTCAGTGTCGACCGCCGCAAACAAAAACCGATCGACTCCAGGTCGCGCCCGCCTTGGCAACAGACCATCTACATGGTGCTAAGGCGCAACGGGACCTACCTTTGCGGACCTTGCGGGATCGAAGACGGCACGCTTGTCATGCACCCTGACGCTGAGCACATGGAGCTGCGAGAGCGGTTCCGTAATCGTCGCGACGCGGAGGTCGTCGGGCAGGTCACAGCCATTGCTCGGCGTTTGAGCTAGCCTCGGCCGACACTGTGGATCAATCTTCCGGTGACGCTCTGACGTTCGCGCTTGCCCTCATCTGTTGAATACGCGCCAATTGTCATTTCTCCGAACAACTTGAGGCACAGGCTGGTTGCGAGAGTCGCTCATTTTCACAAGGAAAGTGCGTGAATTGATCGAAATCCGAACAGTTTGCGTTTTCTCTGGACGGCTAGATTTGCTCCTGCCTACGCTGGTTTCGCAGACGGAGTGTCTTCTTTCCCGTGAGCGAAGGCCGCATCTCGTCCAGGGTACCGAATGAACTGCGTTGGCTTTCGCGGCGGATTCGACCATTTCTTCACCTTCATCTGAGCAGTTTTCTGTGCATCACAACGGGAAGTTTGCTTGGGCTACTCACTCCTCTCGTGCTCAAGTGGCTTATTGACCGAATCATTCCGGATCGGCAGATGCCCCTGCTGTTCCTGGCCATGGTTTTGATCTTTCTTGGATCGCAAGGCAAGACGGCGGTGACGAGCCTCGGCAGTTACCTGATGCTCATCGCGGCTCTCGGAATGTCCCTCAGCCTGCGAATGGAATTGCTGCGGCATCTGGACTCTTTATCGGCGGAGTACTACGACAAGACCCCGATCGGCGCGATCGTGTACCCACTGCGAGAACCGGTCGAAGAGATTTCATATTTCGGGTCAGATCTGGTTCCTGCCATTTTGCGCACGCTGCTGACCACAAGTTTCACTCTGGCTACGATGGCCGCCCTGAGCCCTCGTCTGACGCTGCTCGTGATTCCGTTCATTCCGGTGTTTCTACTCACACGGCAGCACTTTCGCAACAAGCTTGCGACCGATTCGGACACGGCGCAGCGCGATCGACTCGTGTGGAGCAGCTTCCTCGAGGAACATCTTGCTGCCGCGATTCCGATCCAGTTGCTTGGGCAACAGAAACGACAGGAACGACGCGCATTCCGGCTGCTGGCCTGGTCCGTGCGATCGCAAGAGAGGCTTTTCAGAACTGGCGTCTGGTTCAGCCTGTACACTTCCCTGGCTGTTGTGCTGGCCATGTCCGCCGTGATCGGCTACGGTGGATGGAGAGTCGTTTCCGGAACACTCAGTCTTGGAAGTCTTGTGGCGTTTTACAGTTTCATTACCCAACTGTTTGATCCCTTGAGTGGCGCGGCTGAACTCTATGCCAGAGCACAGAAAACCTTCGCTAGCGTGCGGCAGATACAGTCCGTGTTGGCGCTGCAGCCGACGGTAATGGACGCACCAGGCGTGTGTCTGTCGGCGCCCGCACACACCTCCGAGATTCAATTCGTCGGAGTGGAGTTTGGTTACCAAAGGCAGAAAGGGATGCTTCGAATTCCCTCGCTGCGGATTGCGGCCGGGGAGAAGCTTGCGATCGCGGGAGTGAATGGCGCCGGCAAGAGCACTATGGCTAAACTTATCGCCCGCATCTATGACGTGGACCGTGGTTCGGTACGTATCGGCGTCGAGGACGTCCGGAACATTCGGCTCGACAGCCTGCGTCGCCACGTCTGTTACTTGCCACGGGAGCCCGTCCTGTTTGACGGCACTGTGGCCTTCAATCTCCGGTTCGTGAAACCAACAGTCTCCGTCCAGGAACTTGAGGCGGCCATGGAAAACGCCGGCCTAAGCGAAGTTGTTGAGAGTTTGCCCCAAGGCCTCGATCAGAGGGTCGGCCCGGGAGCGTGCCAGCTTTCGGGCGGCGAGCGCCAGCGTTTGGCCATCGCACGAGCCCTACTGCAACGGCCTCACATCCTCATCCTAGACGAGGCGACCTCGTGCCTTGACCCGACCTCCGAAGAGTCAATCCTGCGAAACGTTTCACAGTATCTTGAGGACTCGACGGTTATCGTTGTTTCTCACCGTCGCTCCGCACTGTCCTCGTTTGACAGAAGGATCGCACTCTCGGATGGTGAAATTGTCAGCGACACGAGAGCCGCTACAACACTTTCGCCGGAATCTTCGCTGGCGTTCCCTTCTCAAATACCCGCCACCGCTGACTGACGCCGAGTCTCGGCGAGGTCATTCCTTTCCGCTCAGGCACACCGACTGCAATCATTTCAAATGCCGCACTGCTGACCTGAATAGGGTTGAAAACTGCACAAAGTGCAGGCGTCGGTTCTCCAGCGCGGCGCGGGTAAGTCCTTGTATTTCCGATGCTGCTCCTCACTACCGATTCATTTCAGAACAATTTCTGTTTTTGCTGGCATCCAGCGCGTGAAAAGTGGGACATTGCGCGGCATACATCCGATTCGTCACTCCCGTTGTTGAGGTTCAGTCCATGCACAAGATTTCCGATTCCGTGCGCAGCACGCATGGTCAGGATGGTGCGGTCATCCTTGATGTTCAGCAAGGTCAGATGTTCAACCTCAATCGTGTCGGGTCGAGAATCCTGCAAATGCTCGAGAGCGGGAAAACCGAACCCGTGATTACTGCCCAAATCAGCCAAGAGTTCGGCATGCAGGAGGAAATCGTCCGGGCCGACCTGGAGGAGTTCGTTCAAACGCTCGCAAGATATGGCCTCATCGAGACACCCACTCCCGAGGCTGTCTGCCCGCATGATGCAGTTGGCCCTGGTCTGTAACTCTCAGGCCCGTGGTTATGCCTGTGAGGAGGTAATTGCCATGTTCTTCCTCGTACTGAGAGCGCTTACGGAACTTGTGCGTGTTGGGGCATACATCTCGCGGGGTGACTTCAGCCCACTCTACGAAAGAGTGCGCAATAGTCCGGTCCGAACGAATTGTCGCCAGTCCTGTGAAACCGTCTGCCGCGCTATGAACATGGCTTGTATTTGGTACTGGAGACAAGCGCGATGCCTGCAGCGCTCCGCTGCCACAACCTGCCTGCTCCGGCGCTGCGGGACGCCAGCACAGATGGTCATTGGCACACAGCGCATGCCCTTCAAGGCACATGCCTGGGTCGAAGTCGAAGGCAAGGTGGTCAATGACAAACCGCACGTAAAAGACGCGTACATGGTTCTCGACCGATGCTGAAACGCGGGTGGTCCGCGGCAGGTGAACTTGATGAACGCCCAGTTTGGAATATGGAATTGTGATTTCGAGCCAGTGGAACCAAGCCTCCTCAAAGAGGCCGCCACTCTGCTCTCTCCTTATGGCCCCGACGGCCAGACCTTCTATTCCAGAGACAACATCGGCATCGTTTGTTCCGCCTTCCACACGACGAAGGAAGCTCACCGGGGAATCCAGCCTCTGACTAGACGTTCCGGTGCACTAGTGGCGTGGAACGGGCGCCTCGACAACTGCGAGGAACTCGCCCGGGCCCTTCCAGAATTGCCTTCTACGGATAGCACTGATGTCGAAGTCGTCGCGACCGCATTCGAACGTTGGGGGACGCCGGGCATTGCCAAGCTCACGGGCGATTGGGCGGTCTCAATCTGTAAGCCGCTCGACAGAATGCTGTTCCTGGCCACTGATTACATGGGCATTTGCCGCCTCTACTATTCGATCGCCCGAAAAAGCGTGTTTTGGTGCACGCATCTGGAGCCTCTTGTTCTGCTGTCCCGGACTTCCCTCACGGTCAATGACGAATACGTCGCTGCGTACCTGGCTCACTACCCGCCGGCACATCTCACACCGTATCGGGAAATCCAGGCCGTTCCACCGGGCAGTTCGGTGACCATCTGCAACGGAAGCGCCTCCATCCACCGCCACTGGAACGTCGAACAGCAGTGCCCGATCAGCTACAAGACTGATCGAGAGTACGAGGAGCATTTCCGTCATCTTTTCAGTCAGGCCGTACGGCGCAGGTTGCGCTCGGACTCGCCCATCCTGGCCGAGCTAAGCGGTGGCCTCGACTCATCGTCAATCGTATGTGCCGCTGACGACCTCATCTGCAAGGGCGAGGCAGAAACACCGCGGTTGGATACGATCTCCTATTACGATCCCGGGGTACCGGCAGGCGACGAGCGCTTCTACATTTCCAAGGTGGAGGAGAGACGCGGAAGGAAAGGCCATCACATTGATACCAGCCGATATGGTTGCTCCCTGTGGTTGGGGAGCGACGATTTTGCGGCTGTGCCGGGTGCCGAGATCCGTCCCCGAGGGATTCGCGCCCAGGTTTACGAACTCATGGAGAGTGAAGGCTACCGGGTTGTTCTCTCGGGCATTGGAGGAGACGAATTCCTAGGCGGAATTCCCAATCCTCTTCCACAGTTGGCGGACCTCATCGTTCTAGGCAGGCCGATTGCACTCGCCAGAGGGCTTGCCGCCTGGAGCTTAACCAAGAAGGTACCGTGGATTCATCTCCTCCGGGACGCTACGCTGCTTGTTCTGCCTGCCGCGGTCCGTTCCACATTCCTGGGAGAAGCCGCAGTACCTCCCTGGATCGATGCGAATTTTGCGCGGCAGCACTGCCTTCGCATCCGGCAACTCGGACCGCAAGGACGTTATGGCTTTTGGCGTCCGAGCCGCCAAGACCAGGCACAGACCTTGATCGCGATGAGGCGCCAGATGGCTTATTCGAGCGCTTACGACGCGGGACGCGAAGACAGGCGCTACCCCTTTCTGGACCAGAACCTGATTGAGTTCTTGCTGTCGATTCCCGTCAATCAACTGCTCCGACCTGGCCAACGCCGTTCGTTGATGCGGCGCTCTCTCGCCGCCATTATCCCGCCCGAAATCATGTCACGCAGGACCAAGGGTAGTGTGGCCCGAAGCACCCTGCTCGGCATTGAGGTCCGATGGGCGGAAATGGAAGGTCTTGTCGCATCTCCGATCAGTGCGGCGCAAGGCTACGTCGACCGCGAGGGACTGCAACAGGCTCTGCAGAAGTTAAGGAACGGAGATGCTCCCCACTTCGTAAGCTTGATAAAAACTTTGCAGCTGGAACAGTGGTTGCGCGGACTGGAAAAACGCCGAGCCGCTTCTATCCCTCCTGAACCTACTAAGCCCATGGCGACAGCATTGCAGCAACCCGCGCCCCACAACAACACACCAATGATTTCTACCGGTAGATTCAGCCAAATTCTTGACGAAAGGAGGTGACAAGGTGATGAACTACGAGAAACCTGAAGTTGCGATTCTCGGCGATGCGACCACTCGCATCGAGGGCAGCAACAAGCGGGCACCCCACGTAATCGATCTGGGGCCCCGAGATGAAGTAGCCGCGTCCTACGAGCCAGAAGAGTAGCTCCCAAGACGTGCATTTGCGCGGCCCTTCTGAAGTTCCGGAGCTTCGGAGGGGCCGGCATGCGCCCGCAATGACGTAAAAGGTTCTTAGTTCTTCAGGTGCCTATCAAACCAAGCAATTAGGCGTTCGACGAAGTCGAGCTGATTGTAAAAGCCGACGATCTCGTGCCCTTCTCCTTCATACCTTGCGTACACGACAGGCTTGCCAAGGCGCCTTAAGTCCACGAAGATTTCCTCTGCTAGAAAGGGCTCGACCTCAAAATCCTTACTGCCGTGCAGAATCAAAAGCGGAGTGGCGACTCGATCTAGATAGAATACCGGAGAATTTTCGATGTACCTCTCACGTGACAGCCAGGGTGTTCCCAACTGCGTGCGACGGTTGTGCTCCCATACCCCGATCAGATAAGAAGAACCATCCTCGCCCATCTCGCCGTAGCTGCTAATCAGATTTCCTAATCCCGCATCCATAACCGCCGCTTTGAATCTGGGGGTCTGTACGATCAACGAAAGCGCGCCATAACCACCCAAACTGACGCCCATAACCCCGAGTCGTTGCGGATCCGCTATGCCCGCTTCAATCACCCGGTTGACGCCCGGCAGCACTGCGTTCGCGATATCCCGCATCATCGTGCCAGGGTGAACCGGGCAGTCAGGGTAGAGTACGGCGTATCCACGGGTTGCCAGCAGCTGCATGTTTAGGTAGGGTGCAAAGCCAAACAACCCGAAGCGGTATGTAACTTCTGACCCATTGTTCCCCGGATACACAAAAGCAACCAATGGATAGCGACGGCCAGGGTTGTACTCAGAAGGCAGAAGAAGAGCTCCCTTTAGCAGTTCCCCATCCTGGCTCAACCATTCAACAACCCGTGCGTGGCCGTACACATACTTTGCCAGCGCGGCGTTGAGTTGCGAAATTTGTCTTGGATGCCGGAACTCGCTGTCAGTGACCCAGAGCTCTACTGGATGTTCGGCGTCTTCACTGGCGTAAATAATCCTTTCTCCGTCGGCAGAACCAACCAGCAGACCGACATTGCCACCGAAGACAGTCTCGCCAGAGTGCAGCGAGCGAACGACGCCCGTCGCAAGGTTGACTCTTTCAAATCCTCCTCGCCCGGAGCTGTCAATGGTTTGAACCACGATTGACTGCTCGCGGTCCGGCGCCCAACATTCATTCGCCCCGCTCGAAGACGTGACCACGATGCCCGTGATGAATGGCTCCGGCAGTGCCGTAATCTTCTCCGCTTTGCCGGACTCAACGGCTACGCGCCAGATCTCGTTGCTGTTCACGACAAAATAGAGGCTTCGTGCGTCGCGGCCCCATCGCGGTGCGTGGTACTGATTCGTGAAGTCTGGATGTGGCTGCATGATGGTCACTTGTCGACTCCCATCGGACACATTGATAAGAATGCAATCTCCGGAGGAGTCTGGTGGCAGAGCAATATAGGCGACCCACTTGCCGTCAGGTGAAAAACTGGCTAGAAGCGTGTCAATCGAGCTTGGAATATCGCGCGCAACCGTGCGCGCGGCTTTGTCTCCAACGAGAGGGAGAAGCAGAAGATCAAACAGATTGCGGTAATTGTTCGCTCCAACCTGCCCCTTCGCGTTGGCAACGGCGAGCAAAGAACCGTCTGGAGAAACTTCGTACCAAGCAGGATTGAGTCCACGAACAATCCGCTCCACAGCACTGTTCACGATGTGGATCACAGCCAAATCCGATCGCGCCGATCGGGTGAATACGTTCTGCGTAACCTGGGCCTTACTCGTCGGGTCTCTACCCTGTCTTTGCTTGTCATGTTCTTGCCCATCGTGTTCTTCACTATCGTTCGCGCGGTATACGGTCACCACCGAGTCGGGATACCTTGTGATTCGAGTTCGTTCTGCCGGGGCCCCGTGCAGGAGCGCACTGGCCTCTTGTATCGACTGTCCAACAGGCAAGACTCTTGTGAGAATCGATCCATCCCCGACCCACCTTGGAACATCGCCTTCATAGGGCCAGACCACAACATCAGAAATCTGCCGATTCGTCTTAGTGCGCATGTCGTACATCCACAGATGCGGACTGCCACCCCGATCCGAAAAGAAGGCGATTCTGGCGCCATCAGGAGACCAACACGGAGACCAGTTGTTGCCCTGCCCATTTGTCAGGTTTAGCGAACTCCCGGTTTGAAGGTCCGTCAGCCAGACATCAGTGCCCAACGCAGTTGAAGGGACACCACTCGCACTGATCCCGTCGGCCAGGCCGGTTGCGAGCTTGCCCCGCCTCCGAGGATCCTGCACGGTATAAACAAGCCATCTATCGTCGGGGGAGAGGCTCAGCGGACCATCCGCAAGAGTCAGCGCCGACAACGCATCTTCGCCCGAGAGCGGTCGAAGCCTGGTGTTCTCCTTGCTCTCCACGAATTGCGCCCAAGCGGCGGACGCCAGGAGGGCAACAAAAGAAACGGCTGCCAAAGTACGATATGTCAGCTTGCCCAAATTGAACACAACCGTACCCCAAGCATTCCGGCAATGGTCCCGCTTCCCTGCCAGCCGCTGACGAACCGAGACATTGCTCCTGTCTCCCTAGAACTCCAGCTTCAGAGCCAGTTGGCCCGAACGTGGGCCGCCAAACTGGTAGAGAGGGTTCAGTCCTCCGTTAAAACCGCCCTGCGACGAAGCGAGAGTGTTGGCCAGCATCTGCGTACTTCGCCCAAACAACGGATTGGCAAGGGATGCTGCCGGGTTCCCGAAATTCGGGTGGTTAAAGATATTGAAGAACTCGACCCGGAATTGAAGGCTGACCTTGTCGGTAAAATGGAATCGCCGCCGAACCGTGAAGTCGTCCTGCCAGGCGCCAAAAGCTCGCAGCTCATTTCTTGGCAGGTCGCCCTGCTGACCGCTAGGTGGATCCGTGAACGCATTCGCATTGAATGCTTTTCCACCAGGGTATTGTGGTCCCTGGAGGTACAGCGGCACCCCCGGTACAACATCGGGACGGGAATTGAACAGCGTTCCTCCGGCGACGACTAGCGGCCCAAGCACGGTAACCGGCGTGGCCGATCTCGCCGTCAGGAGCGTGTCCAGCGACCAACCTCCCAGCAATCGACGAAGCCACACCGGCGTGCCCCGGGCGGGTATGTCATAGGACGCCGCAAAGGTAGCGGCGTGGCGGATGTCGTAGTCGGAGTTACCCCGATCAAGGCTTGTGCCCACTGCAGCTGGCGTGTTCAAGGGACCCGAGTCATTGGACGCAACATCGATCGAGTGGGCAAACGTATAGGACGCCAGCGCTTCCAGTCCCCGGGAAAGCCGGCGCTGGAATTTCAGTTGAAGCGCATGGTAGTCCGACGATGCTGTGTTTCGCGTGACGAAAACGACCCCAAAATCCGGATTTGGAAAAGCAAGTGTGTCCTGACGAAGCAAGTTACGTCCGGCCGCGGCGGTGTAGGTAGCGGTGAAGATCTGGTTCGGTCCAAGGGCTTGCTCCAAAGCGATGTTCCATTGATAGGTCCGAGGCAGCTTCAAATTAGGCTCACTGACATGCAGATTGCCGGTCACGGGGGGAGTATCGGTGATCGGGGGAGGCGCTGCTTGGTCCGGTGTCAGAGGAAATGGAACAAAGAGATCATTTTCCGCGACGAAGGGAAATTCGTTGGCCGCGCTGCCGAGGGATCCGTACCCCAGATCATAGAAGATCCCAAATCCCGCCCGGAGCACCGTCTGCCAAGTCCGCTTTTGCGCCAGTTCGAAGCTCAACCCGACCCGCGGCGCCAGATTGCCATAGGTCGTCTGGTAGAGCGGTGTCCCTCGCGGCGCCAGGGTCATTGTCGAAGGATTGGACAACCCCTGCACAGTCATCAGTCCACTCTGCGAGTTCTTTCCTTTGAGCGACGGATTGACCTCCCAACGCAACCCATAGGTCAGGTTCAGGCGCGACGTCGCTTTCCAGGTATCCTGCGCGTACAGCGAGAAATTGCGGGCAAGCAAAGACGCTTCCCGCTCCGCCTGTACCACAGTCACCAGGGGCAGTCCGGCAATAGCGTCGTTCATATCGAGGAAGAGCGGGCTCTGCAGGTAGGCAAACGGGCTGGTAAAGGGAGCGAGCCACCGGTAGTCCGTGCCGAACTTCAGTTGGTGGCTGCCCGCCGTGATTGAGAAATTATCGACCAGATTGAACTGGCGTTGCTCGTTCACCCCATTTTGCCCAATGTCATAGCCTCCAGCCCCATTGATGGCAAAGGCAAACACGGCATTTGCGAACGAATATCCAGATGGAAAAAGTACCGAATCCGGCAGCGGCACGGCTCCACCGAAATCATCGAGGCGAAAAGTGGCTGCCGTCTTCAGATTGCTGTAATTCAGCCGCAGTTCATTGTTCAGGTTGGTAGTAAACGTCTGGGTCGAGCCAACTGTCAGAGTATGGGTCTGCACGTCCGTGTCGAGGGTGTTGTTCAGTTGAGCCACCGGACCGCGCAGGGCTGTTTGTGAAGGGGAGTGGCTGTAGCGTGCAAACACCGCAACCCTGGAACTGATCATATGGTCGATCCGAAGGCTGTAGGCGTCGAGCGAGGAGGGAAGCGAATAGCTTGCGTTGAATGCTGCAAGGTTGTTGCCCAAGTCCGTGCCGTTTGGGATGGGATACGCGTTCAAGAAAGGCTGCATTCCGACCGTAGCTGCTTCCCGCGCAGCCGGTGAGGGAACGGCCGTCGTCTGCGTCATGGGCTGTCGAAGCCGCAGACCCTCGTACGAGAAGAAAAAGAAGGTGTTGCTTCGGATGATTGGCCCGCCGAAAACGCCGCCGAAATCATTCTGCCGTTCTTTCGCTTTGGGAAGTCCGTTGAGGTTTGCAAACCAGTCGTTGGCGTCGAGGACGTCATTGCGCAGGTACTCGAACAAGGTGCCATGGAACTGATTGGTCCCCGAGCGCGTCACGATGGAAATCTGGCCGCCGGGCGTACGGCCAAATTCGGGTGCAAACGACGAAGTCTGAATCCTGAATTCCTGCATAGCGTCCACGGAGACAAGGCTGTTGGTGCCGCCCATAGCATTGAAGCCGGGAATCGTGCCAGCAGCGGCCTGCCGCAAGCCGCTGCCACCGCCGGCACTAATATTCGCGCTGACTCCGTCCACGGTCAGGTAGTTCGCATCGGCTCGCTGGCCATTGATGCTGAATTGCCCTTGTTCGCCCGCGCTGGCCGGCGTGAGTACGACACCAGGTGTCAGCGTAATCAGCGCCTGAAAACTTCTACCGTTGAGAGGCATGTTTTCCACGAAGCGGCGATCGACAACCGTGCTGACCGAAGCATCTTGTGTATTCACCAGGGGGCCGCCGCCCTCAACTGTCACAGTCTCGAAAGCGGCTCCCACGGGAAGGGTGAAGTTGATGGACAACGCGTCCTGGACGTTCAACACTATGTCCGGTTTGACAAGGGTTTTGAAGCCGACTTTCGATACCTGAAGCCGGTAGGGTCCGGGCGGCAGGTTCGGAACAACATAGATGCCGTTCTCATTCGTTTTGCCGGAGTACTTCAACCCGGTTACATCGTTGATGATCAGAATGTCGGCGCCGACGATAGCCCGATTTGATGGATCGAGCACCAGACCGTTAATGGCTCCGTTAGGGGATTGTGCAAGAAGGTGGAAGGCCGTCAGCACAACCAGAAGCAAAACAGACACAATCTGGGGGAAGCGCACGTCAATTCTCCTGTAACCGGCCGACTCCGGTCACGCTCTTCCCTTGTATGCAGGAAGACCCCCTCGTGGTATCAGCTTAGACGTTATTTTAGAGCGAATGTAGCAGGCGCAGAAGGATGGATTGGGCGCTACGGGTGATTCGGATCGGCCTTGAGATAAGCAAATAGAAGGGGTTTGCCACTGGGCTTACGGCTCCCGCCGTGGGGCTCCACCGTGACGAACACAGCATCGATCTGGGCCAGCATCTTGGGATCGTCAAACTTCAAGACCCACCGCTTTTTGGAAGAATTGTCCACGTAGAAAATCCCAAGACTGAGTGCCTGCGTTCGATCAGGCCCGCGCTGACCCCAAGCCTGAAATGTAGTTGCGTTCTTCACCTCAGTTTGCTGGTCGAGGTCGTAGGCGTAAAAGATGAGGGACTTCCCTTTCGTGTAGAACACGCGGCCATACGGCTTCTGAGTTTCACCGGTACGGGCTACATCGTAGACTTCCGCTACGTAGAGATCGCGGGCTCCCATGAGTTCGCGAATGTCGCGGTCCTTTGCCAGCAGCTCATCCTTTTGATCCAATGCGGCATCGCGATCATGGAGAGCTTGAGTCAGCTGCTGAACTTCGGCCGTCAATTGTCCTACCCGCGTATGATCCGCTGAAGATTCCTTTGAGAGGGCATCGAACTTTTGCTGCAGAGCCGCAGCATTCGTCTGTGCGGCTTCAAATTTCTGCTTCAATTCGGCCTGTTGTTGAGCGAGATTTTGCGCCCCAGCGTCCTTGTTATTAAGGTCCGCAGTGAGCCGTTCTTGCGCCGATTTCATCTGCGCCAGTTCGAGCGATTGCCGCTCCAACTGCTTGCGCAATTCAGCGATTTGCTGGTCCTTATGTGCGGCTTGGGCGAGCGAAACTTCCCTATCGTGGCTGACATCGCTTAGTTGTGCTTCGAGCGAAGGCTGGTTCTGGGTGCTCGGTTGAGGAAGGGTAACTTTAGCGGTATCCACCCCGCGACGAATGCCAAATTGATAGAGGCAGACTCCAAGAGCAAGAGCGAGCAAAACCCCGGCCGCGTAGAGGCTCCATACGTGACGCCAGGTCGCCTCCCCATTGGACGGCATTACCCACGGAGTATTCCTGGAAATGTCAGCCGGCCCCTTCCCGGCAGCTCTACTTCCTCTCTTCCCTTCTCCGTTCCTGCGAGCAACTGTGCTCCTTCCCTCTTCCTGCGCGATTCGATCGAAGAGAGCCTGCTCTGCCCGGTGTTGCGACCAGCCGGGACCGGGTTCCAAGTCTTCGGCGGTTGCATCGGCCGCGATCGCCGGAATCGTGTGGGTGACAACCGCCTCGTACTGCCGGATGGCTTCGCGGCAGCTGGCGCAGCCAGCGAGATGCTCTTCGAGCCTCTTCTGTTCTTCCTGGGTCAGCTGGCCCGAGGTCGAAACGGCACAGAGTTCCAGGAACTCGTCATGGGGTTCGGTGTGAGACAACGCCCCAGCTCCTCGGATGGATGCAGTCCTGTATCATACTGCGGAACCGCCTCGAACTTTATCTCCAAAAATCTGTTTGCGCAACTTTTCAAGCCCGCGGAAGTAGTGGTTTTTAACGTTCCCTCGCGTCTGGTTCAACTTCGTGGCAATCTCGCCCAGCGTGTGGCCTTCCACGAAAAACAACTGCAGCGTCTTGCGCTGATTTTCAGAGAGCTCTTCAAGAACCTTCTGCAGTCCTTCCCTTCCCAGCAATCCGTCACCGCAATGCCCGAACCCGGAGGAGTCTCTTCCCGGGGCCGCCAGCTCCCTTTCCACATCATCGAGATCGACGCGTGTATAGAAGTGGCGAGAGTTTAAATAGCGGCGCCGGGCAATCGCGCGATGGTAGGTCATCTGAAGGATCCAGAATCGGGCCGGACCGCGAGCGGGATCAAACATGCCACACTTGCGACGGATCAGCAGGAAAATGTCCTGAAGCAAGTCGTCGGCTTCAGATGCGTCTCGCACGACTCGGTAGGCCACACCGCGGACGACACGGGCGTATCTCTTGAACAACGTGGATAGCGCTTCCCTGCTTCCATTCGAAGCCTGCTCCAGCAGTACTTCGTCGGACAGCTCCGGCGGGCTATCAACTTGCAGGTTCGTCGGTCCAGACCCTGGGTCATGCTCTGCAGGCACCGTCAGCCTAGGGAATCGCACTGTGGCCGAAGCATCCATTTGATCTGGGCCGCACAGGTTCGAATAGCAGTCCCCACGAATGTCTGGCATGCCAGACACACGCCGACGATAGTACGCCCCACCATTGGAGCATGTCCAGCGGCAACGCTCTTTTGGTGCAGTTGGGAAAACGAATCCGTGCTCATCGGCGGAAGAAGGGTTGGACTCAAACCGATATGGCCGTCAACTTGGACATGAACAGAGGGCACATTTCAGACATTGAGTTGGGCAAGCGCGAAGTCGGGATAATTACGTTGCAAGTGATCGCGCGCGGATTGAATACGACAATGGAGAGTCTCCTCAAGGGTTTATAACCACGCGAGCCTCGTGTGACGCCACTTCCAATCCCAATTGGATTTCGGTTTTGACTTTACCCCAATCTGCAGCCATTAGGGCCCCCGGCCAGGTTTGAGCCCACCTGTCAATTCCTGCACACTCTAGGCACGCAGAACGCTCTTTGCTGCGCGAAAAACCGGAACCTGCGCAGTACCGACAGTAAGTTGACTGCGGACCCTGTCAGCGGTTGGCCCACCTAGAAATATCCGCCACGACGGAAGGCGTGCTTCACACGCGTGGCCACTTTTTTGTTGGCGTTACTGTCCTTTTGCCCGTCAACTGCCCATACAATATGTATGTCGTTGAGTTCAAAAGGCAGAAATGGATCTTCCGCTCGAACTGAACAAGAATCGGCAGGTTGCGAAGATCGTCATCGCAGGTGAGAACGATTTTGGGTTTCTGGCCGGATGGCGGGAAAAGCTAGGAAAAGACCAGAATCCATTCAGAGTGGATTCGGTAGCCTTTGCCCAGCTCGTGATGGATCGTTTCTCCGTGCATTCAGCGATACAGCCTTACGTGACGAGTACTGACGACATCGGTGATCACATCAAAAGCAATCCGCATTCTGAAGTTGCAGGTGTTGCACTTCTAACTTGCGACTGGTTTCACGACTCTCCGGTCCTCGGTCTTTGCCATTTCCGGCGAACATGGTGCAACAACATCATCCTTGATTACCTGGCGTCACATCCCTTCATCGCAAAACGACCGGATGGCTATCCGCACCATGTTAAGGGTGTCGGCCTGGCCTTGCTCTACTTTCTGAGCCGCCTCGCTGAACGGTACGGCTGTGAATACATCTGGGGAGAAGCCACGCAGCTTTCCTGCGACTACTATAAAAAGGTATTGTCATTAGATTCGGTGAAGGATCTGATCCTGATTCCGCACGAGAAGTTTGTCGAATTTGCTAAACAACTAGACTCAATTTGGCAGGGAAAGAGTCGTGCTATGACACGCGAAAACCTGACTGTTCAAGAGGTGTACCGGCTCGAAGAGGAGAAACCGCCGATGGTCGGGAACAGATCAGCGGTGTTCAGCCCGCCGCGCAGGTTGGTCCAGCACTTCCTAGATCTGCCTAAACACGTGCAGATGGAAATTGTGCGAGCCCTCGGGTTGCTTCAACATGAAGACAAAGGTCAACCGGATGCTGAGTTGTTCCGGCTTTTGTTCCGCCGTGCGACTGAAAACGGCAAGTTGTCGGATCTTTGGGACGCAGTAGAGAAGAACCACCCGGATGGCAAGCCGGATGAGAATCCATTTCGAGAACGGACATAAGAGAAGGACCAAACAATGCACAAGGACTTTGCTGAATGGTATCGTGCGGCAGGCATTCCACCGAACGGCGACATATTGCCGAAGAGATGGGAAGCAATCGAAAAGTACGAAGCCGGTCGTGACGAGATTGTTTCCTTGGCGCGGCTGTTCTATCGCTTGGGGAGACCAGGCGAAGTATTTGAGAATGCCTTCCGCACTGCTTTTCAGACCGCAGATCCGGCCTTTCAGATGCGCGACAATGACCAGGAATTGCTGGTCTTGGCAGGAGCGGAGCTGATCGACATTGTCGAGCGCGGTACCGTCGAGTTAGCAGACCTCGCGGCGTTGTCCGTTGTCTGCGCTGCTGCCCAGAATCTGCGCGGTGCAGCAGTTGTTCCGGATATTCCGGAAATCGCCGCTCGTTATTTGGGCAAGCGAGCGGTCGAACGGGCCCAGAAAGGGCAGGGGGATAGCGATTCCGCGGTCGGCTCGCGGAAAGCCCTCTTCGACGGACTGACAGCTGCCGGCGCTCCCCTAAACGCGCTGCCTGCAGAGCTTGAGCGCGTCCAACGGGAACTTGCTGTTGTGTCCGAAGAGAGCAATATGCTCTGGTGGCTATTTTCCGAGTACAGCCACGATTTGAAGCAACCATGGGCCAAATCCACAGTTCCAGCCGTTGCTTTGGTAGCGGGCAAGGAACTTGCAGAACTGACGCGCGTACTTCCAGGACCAATCGCGGCTACGGCCTTCCTCGATCGCGTCATTCGGTTCGCGAAGGCAAAGCCCCCCAGCACCATTCTGGTTGTCGAGGCAATAAACGACGCTACTGTTGACTGGCGCCGAAGCTATGCGGAGCGAAGCTGTCCGGCCGAACTTGAGAACCTTGTGCCCATCAGTCACGGCGTGAAAATCTCCCTTACAGCTCCGGCGGACGACGCCTGGTTCATCGCTTTCAAGACGGGGACCGGCATTTCCGCGGATTCAAAACTGGTGCCGCATCTTCTGGCATATCAGGTGTTCCTTGAGGGGCTATTGTGCCGTTCCTGGAGAATGGTGAAATAAATCGATGAGTACAACGCCGCCACAACCACCGCAGTCCGTTGCACCTCCGTCTGGCGATACTGCCCAGGCACCCGTGTCAGCCGCTCCCGTAACAGCAGTTCCGGACCTGATTGACTTGCCGACGGGCAAGGAACTGGATGAGTCAGGCGCGCTGAAACTCGAAGTCGCGAGGCCCGTGCGGCTTGTCGTTGTTGCTGGCCCGGTGGGCTGTGGCAAAACAACCTTGCTCACAAGCTTGTACGAGTTGTTCCAATGGGGCCTGGTGTCTGGATATTCTTTCGCGGGGTCACACACACTGCCTGCTTTCGAACGGCGATGCTACTTGTCCCGCACAGCCTCGGAGCGATCAGAGCCAGACACAGAACGGACTCCGTTCGGCGAAGTCCGCTACTTGCATTTGCGAATCTCTCCGGAAGATCTTAGTCGCGAGATTGACTTTCTGTTTACCGATGTTTCAGGAGAAACTTTTGAGCGCGCTCGTGATTCCACGCTGGAATGCCAGCAATTGACATTCTTGCGCCAGGCGGATCACTTTCTCCTTCTCCTGGACAGTGAAAAGTTGATAGTCAAGGAAAGACGATGGGAAGTGGCACATGACTCCATGACCCTGCTCCGATCCTGTCTTGATAGCGGGATGCTCTGTGAGAACTGTCTGGTGAATGTGCTGTGGACGAAATTTGACTATTTCCAAGCTGCCTCGGGGCCTGACCACGCGCGATTTCTGGAGCAGCTGGAAGGCGAACTCAAAACCGAGTTCGGATCTCGGGTCGGCCGCTTGTCGTTCAGTAGAGTTGCTGCCAGGCCGACCGAGGTTGATAGTTTGAAATTCGGGCATGGGTTGCCTGAGTTGTTGAGCTACTGGTCATCTGTGAGCCCTCGTGAGCGTTCAATGAAACTCCTCCCGCCCACGGGGCTGGGTTCTCGCGAGAGTGAACTGTACGCCTCGCGGCATTTTGCAGGTTTAGGCGACTGACAATGAGCATGGCGGCAACGACAAATATTGTCCTGATGGGCTTGCCGGCCACTGGCAAGACGAGTTTCTTGGCTGCGTTGTGGTATCTGGTTCAGCATTCTCAGGTAGCAAGTTCCTTGCGCCTTGAGAAGCTAGAGGGTGACAGCAAGTACCTCAACCAGATCAGTAATGCGTGGGCCGCTTACAAGCCGGTCCCGCACACTCGCATAGATTCCGAAACTGTTGTCTCTATGCTGCTTAAGGATTCTCGGACGAGCCAAACCTTGAAGCTTTCCTTCCCTGACCTCTCAGGAGAGTCGTTCACGCTTCAGTGGACTATGCGACAGTTCACCCAAGGCTACGACGCCTTTCTGAGGAGTGCTTCCGGAGGGATTCTGTTTATCAGCCCATTGCAGTATCTCAAGCCCATCCGCATCGATCAAGCTAATCCCCTGATCGAAGAGATTTTAGGTGGCGAACAAAAGCAAGAACCTCTTCAGGATCGCTCAGCCCCTCTTAAACCATGGAATCCTGAACGAACACCGACGCAAGTGCAACTGGTAGATCTGCTTCAGTTCATTTCAGGCCGTGACTACTTCGCCCCGCCATTTCGGTTGGCCGTTGTTATTTCAGCCTGGGACAAGCCGAGTCAGCTAGGTATGTCTCCTGTCGAATGGTTGGCAACGGAATTTCCATTGTTTCATCAGTTCTTGAGCAGCAACCAGAAAACCTTCGACACCGCGATCTATGGACTGAGCGCTCAGGGAGGCGACTACAGCCAGCGTGATGCCCTCATGGATAAGACACCCTCTGACCGAATCGACGTTGTCGGCATCGGCATCAGCAACTCTCATGACCTTACCGAGCCCCTCCAATGGCTAATGCGTTGACTCTCTCCGCTTCACCACAGCAGGGCCAGTCACTGGCGCAACTGCTTCACGGGTACTCTGAAGGCCATCGCCTGCTTGAGAGCTCGTTCAAGCCCCAGGACGACCTCACCCGGTTGATGTTGCGCATGAGTGACCTCTCCGGACACAGCATGGTTGCGGGGTTTGAGGACTATATAACGGGCTATCCGCTCAGCTCCATAAACGCGTACGCTTTGGCAAAGACATGGTATGCCCTTGAAATGCCGCGTCCTGGCTGCGTATGGACGCATACCATCGTAATTCCGGCGCAAACACTGGCGACAATTCGGTCTTTGCGTACCGTCGTCGCTCTTTTCAAACGTCCTTTGCAAGACTGCTATCAGGGGCAATACTCCAAAAGTCTCGTACTTAGGGAATTTCCTGCCGAGGACACAACGAATTCAACCCCGACAATCGACCTTCGTCAGCTTCTCTGGTCTTACTACGGAAAGGGCGGCAAACCCCTCATTCTGTCAGCCAAGGATTCAATTGAATTTGAAAGCATGATATTTGCTCTCTGGTCGCAGCAGTGGCCTACCTTGCGGATGGCATTCACCTTCTGCACGGGGTCCTTGTCTACCCGCACATTTGCGGGCAGGCCGTTTGACATCCAATGCGTACCTACGAGCCTGACCAGAGAAGTCTTGCTCGAAACGACCTCCGGATCTTCAACGGAGCCTATCCTGTTGCCTTCACCTTCAGAAGATTATCCCGCATGGATATCCTCAATTGTCGCGGATACGGGCAGCTCGGAAGACAGTCGCCTCCGCAACTTCCTGTGGGAAGCGTCTGATGAATTCACCACACGCTCGGATTTCATACCGCTCGCTACAGTCTTTCATGCTCTCGACACGACTCCCGAGCTTGCTGCGTTCGTCACTTTGGTTGCCGATCTGTTCCCCCAGCAGGCCGCTGGTGGCACGCTGAAACGCCTGCTACTTGGAACGCAAGCGACACAGACGTGGTTGGCTAACCATGATGAACAAGACATCCTATTTGCCCTGGCGACTACCAGCAACTATCAGAGTTTCGACGGGGAGGCTCTGTCGATTCGCGAAAGAGGAGCGAACCTCTGTCTTGCGAAACCAGAAGCGGCGACGTGGCTTGTCGGCGAGCTGTTTCGCGCCTCCTTAAATCCTCTTGGAGAGGAAATCTTGGCCGGGCTGATCTCGGCCATGGAACCGGAAACGGCCCGCCAGGTGACGAGCCAGCAGCTCCAATTCTTGCCCGCTCTCTTTAGAGCTAAACCTGCACTTGCCGGTTCATCACAGCTCTGGCTTGCGGGTGCAGATCGGAAGCGGGAGCTTTTCGAAGCCGTCGCATCTCACGAAAATCTGAGTCCCGAAGTTGTCGCCAACGTCGTCAATGCGCTCTTGGACAGCGGATCGGAAGCTTTTATCAGGCGTGCGCTGGACCTCTGGGGTAAGAATGCTGTTTTTCAAGCACTCGATTGGACTGATGCGCACGCCGGGTCGATGTCGGAAACCGTCAGAGCTGCTCTCACAGCCCATTTGCCGTCCGTAATGGCCTGGATTGAAGGAAGACCCACAAGATCCTTCGAGTCCCTGATCGCTGTTGCTCATGTGGTCGCGCCCTATACCCACAAGACAGCCAAGTATGACTCCTCAATCTGGCTTAGCACCCTTCGCTTTCTGCAAAACAGCGACAACGAGCGTGAGAAGTCTTATTTCGCCACTTTTCTGCTTGCCCTGGCATTCTGCAATGCGCCTCCCGCACCGCTCGACCTTGTTTCTGAAGCGTTTGAACGGGTTCATGAAACTGCTCGGAGGGACCAGCTAAGCGATAACGCTTGGATCATCGTCGAGCCGTTCGTCCCGGAGTTGTCGTGGCTTTCAAATTGGGATAAATGCGAACGATTGAGACGAGGCTTGGTTGCGGCTTTCGTCGGTTACAATTGGCCGGCCTCGGAGTTGAAACAGAGAATTCGAGATTACGACTTACTGCGACAGATATTAAAGAGCGCGAGACGGGTTGACGGTGGTGAATACTACTTTCGAGGGTTGTACCTTGGCTGATTCCTGCGATCTTGAGGCTACTCCTGACCTGAGATCGCACACACTTGGCACACTGCGAGCCAGCATCGAGGTGATTTTTACGACTTCCAGAAGGACTACGGGCTGATGGAATGTCAGGGATGGAGGCCGCGCCTTAGCAGGGTTTTGTGTGTCCGGTCCTATACGCAATTTTATGTTGTGCGTAGTGCCTGTGGCGTCAGGCAAAAGAGATTTGTTCAGAAATTGCTAGTATCGCATCAACGAGAGTCGCAACAGGCCGCACGGATGGCCCCCGGAGAATGACGCCGCACTCCATGGAAAAATCACGCGACCATCTTGTCATGTTGGCAGAGCCAACGTAGGCCTTGTCGCTATCGGCGAGCACAATCTTGGCGTGGAATGTCTCGATGGAGCGAGACGAACCGCGTCCGATGGAGTAGCTGAGAATCTTGACACTGTAGCTCGCAAGGTGTGAGCTCGACCCGGATAGCGCTTCTGTCTCAGCCTTGTCGCGGCCGCGTATAACCATGATTCTCTCGATTTGCTTTGGGACTGTAGCTTCGGAGAGCTGGCCGATCCACTGAATGCCTTCCTTGTCGAGAAAGGGACTGACAATGACAAGTCGACGTTCAGCCCAGCTTGCGAGTTCGATGAGGCTGTCCTTGGTGTCGTAAAGGCGGGTCCACGAGAACCTTTGTTTGGGAAGCGTTTCCATGAGTCGCGACGGATGCGCAGGCGGACTCAGGGTGATCTCCACCTGATTGGCGTCGCGTTGCCGATATCGGGCATAGGCGACGCCACGCAACACCGCTGCATATCTGAGAGCATCGTTGCTGGCGCTCGCGAGGACAATACTGTCCTGCGTTCGCGCAAGAAGACCGGCATCGATCAGGGATTGAAGGAGGGCGTTGAGCTTTTGCAAGGAGATGTTCTGCTCGCGCGCGAAATCGTCCAAGAGTCCTGTGCGTATCGATAGTGCGTCGCGGTTCGCCAACTGTACCAGAAGTTCAGCTGCTGCCAGATGATCGGAGCGTATCGTGTCAACGACCGCTTCTTCGGGGATCATGACTGTGCCTCATTCGATCCAAGGCGAAAATACCCGGTGAGAGGCGTAAGGTCCGCATCCCATCCCGGCGGATAGCCGCCGCTGAGGGCGGCGCGGCTCAACAAGTTGTTTCCGGCGATGCAGGCGACTTCGGGAGCCATGATGCAGGCGGGACAAGCGCCGCCTCGTTGATCGCATAGGCTCCCGCCGTCGCACTTGAGGGCGCGGTCGGAGAGAAGCTGTTCCAGGACTGTCAGGCCATGATTGCGCCACATCGCCGAGAGATTCCCAAGATCGGGCGTCATGCCGCGTCGGTAAACGAGAAATGCCAGGTCAGCTGGAAACAGATACTCGCCGATGGACCCGTGTTCCAGGCCGGAGTACTCGACCACGGCATGGGCAAAATGATGCGCCATTGTGTGAAGAAGGAGGTACACATAGTTCGGCAGTGAGCGCAATGTGGGTGGAGTGGCGCGTTCGCGGTAGGCTTCGAGGAAACGACCGAAATCGGCGTATTCCTCGATCAACAATCCGCCCAGGCGCATTCCGTTGCGCGGCGGCAGTTGGGCGCCAAGCGCGTTGCGTCGAAGCCAGTCGATAACGCGGTTCTCGCTGAGCTTTACATAGAAACCTTCGTTCTTTTGTTCGAGAAGGTAGATCGGCCGTTTCTTCTTCTCCACATAATCAAACGCGCGCAACCTGACGGGCATCTCCAGGTCTTTGATCATCGTCGAAGGCGTGGAGCTGACGCGCGTGTAGCCAAACGTGAACTCACAGATGTCGAGGCCGCGGAGCAGGACCATTTCGTCAAACCCTAGCTGCGTGAGATGACGGCGAACAGTATCCCCGTAAGATTTTCTTTCCTTAGTGTCACCCGGATCGATGTCGCACACCTCGGGATTGAGGACGGATATGGCGGGCAGGCTGGGATCTGTTCCCTGCCTGTCGACGACTTCGGCTCTGAGGGAGGCATGTTCAATAGCGAGCCGGATTGGGTTGTAGCGACGGGCCCACGCCTGATTGTTTTCGACTTGCGCAGCGAGCGCCTGTGACTGCTGGTGCTGCTTCGCAATGAAGCCGCTCTCTTCAAAAGCCGCTCTCTTTTCGCTCAACTGTTTTTCCATGGTCTCTTTCATCGCAGAAATGGTGACTGCCTTCAGTATGTCGAGCAGGGCTTTGTACGTTTTGGCTTCTTCATGCCTGCCGTTGTCCGTGAGTTGCTTCAGAATCTCTTCATGTGTGAGAGGCGTCCCCGGAAAGTCGTAGAGCTTCATAAGCCTGGAAATAAGATCGTGCCGGCGCGCGGCCGTGAGCAGTCCCGTCACTTCGGCGTCACGAAAAAGAATGAAGTTGTCTGTCTGCGCGTAGAACACTGAAGACGCCCGGTAAGAGACGGGCAGCATGTTCCACTCCTTGGGAAGATTGCCGAAGCCACCATCCATCCGCGGCTTGAGAAGTTCGAGGGTCTCACGATCTGCCTGAACCACTTCCTTGGTCGCCAGACATTGCACGCATTGGAAGCGCCAGTCGCTGAAAAAAGGCGAAGCGTTTGTCAGGAGCTGGTATTCCTCGTGGCCGCAATTCTGGCATTTCTTGATCTGGCTGACGCGGCCATCCGGGGCCATCACCCAACGAAACGGGCTTAGGCCGCAATAATTCCCGGACCAGTGAGCGTATACGACATCCACTTGCCGCCAATTGTGTCGCCCGGAATCCGAGCGCGCACAATCCTGACGGTGTTTTTGGTGAGGCCATCGGCCGTATAAATCCTCGATACCATCAAACTCAACGAGACGATTGCAGTCGGAGCAAATGAATACGAGGGGGTCGGGGACAAACCCGATAAAACTGGGCTGATTGAGAACGAAATGCCCTGGGTCAACATTAGGCTCGTTCTTGTGGTTCAGAAAATCACTGTCAACGCACTGCTCAGGCAAGATAGGAATTTTCATCCGGCAGTTCGCTGCGCGCTGAAACCAGCTCTCTACGAATTCACTCAAGTGCTCGAACAACTGCTTCTGGACAGCGGGAGAGGAGGGTGTGACCGGAGCGGAAACGGCTACAGAGACGCAACATCCGAGTCCGCCTTCATAGGTGAAAAGCGCGCCGGGGGCGTAGGACGTGGCGATCTGCGTTCTCGATCTATGCATTGCTCGTTGCCTCGCCGTCCTCGCTGTCGAGTTCGCCGACGCGGCTTCTTTGTCGCCGGACGATTCTGAGGGCTTCGCCGATCAGCGTCTTTTCGTCAATATCCTTGGCGTGCCTTCGGCCGAACGGGCGTGCCGGAACAAACCGCCCTGCCTCGTCAATGTCGCGCAGAGACATCATGGGTTTTTGACCAACGGGAGAGTTATCCCAGTAATCTCCCAATCTCGTAGTTGAGTTTTCGGTGCGAAATTCGTCGGTGAGTCGTTTGGCGAGATCCCGAATGTGGTCGTCATAGTATTCGGGATGCGGGGCTGCTCCGAGCCTGTTCACCCCGCGGCCATTAACGCCGAGCGCCAAGACGCAGAATTCCATGAAGTCCTTGGCGGCGCCGGGCAGATCACTGCCGGTGAAGAGACGGTTGACATCATTGACCGTATCAAACTTCAGCGCGCGATCTTTTTCGGTGTCGGCACGCTCCATGAAGAGCTTTTGCTCTGCCCAGCCGCTCAGCCATGCTTGGAAGAGACTGGTAAGTACGCGGTCGTGTGCGGTGGCGGCCCATCGCGTGATCGCCGGCGGCGCAATCATGCGCTCCAGAAAACGGTGAAAGACATCATGGGTCTCGACGATATACCTGTCGCGACGCGCTTGGGGCGTTGGCACAAGCAGGCTGAATCCCACGTGCGTGCGGCCGATGCGGGACGATGCCTGAATGAATTCAGCGATGTCGTTCGGCATGCCGGCGAAGAACATCGCATTGAACTTGTCCACGTCGACGCCATGGGAGATGGCCGATGTTGCGACGATGTTTCTCAATGAATGGTCAAGTTCCGGGAAATCATCACCCGGCCGGGAGCCGCTGTCCGCCTGGCGCATGATCTCTTGAATTTCTGCGACATCGATGCCGCCGGATATAAGACGTGTATGGAACTGTGTCATGGTCCGGCCGTGACGTTTGTGGGTCTTCGCCACTTCCTCGCGGAATGCGTCGATCACTTGGTCTCCGCCCTTTTTGTTGGTGACATAGGTGAGCGAAATGCGCATCAAATCGAGCAGCGTCAGCAAAAGATCTGACCCTTCCTTCGCACACGCGTTGATCGCGGCGGCATGGAAAGCGTAGAGAGGAGTTCCAGGCGTCAAGGCATCGAGGAGCCGCTGGGCGACTTGTTGTGTGCCTGTTCCTGAGGAGAGGTCTTGCCATAGCTCCGTTATCGCGAGATGGTAGGCTGCGAGTACAGCGACAGTTGTAACAGTGTGGTTGCGGCCGTTCGTCATCAGTCCGGTGTAAACCCTCATCCACGGCGCCTCGATTTCGGGGGAACGAGGATTGCCTTCCGCGATGCCGCGCCGCGCAGCGTTCGAAGGTGTGGCCGGGACGGCGTAAAAGGATTTGTAGATCGAGGTGCCGGGATAAGGAAAATGCATATGGCGGCGCTGATAAAGCGAACCGAACTGTTGCTGCGGCACGCTGACGGTTGCAGTCGCGGCGATGACCTTGGGAAGCCGGACCGCCTTTGCTCCAAAAGGGCTTCGGGCCACGCGATTTCCGAGCAGCACAGCTCCGCGCACAAACAACTGCTCCAGCATGGTCTCAAACAAGCCTGCGAAAGTGCCGAGGCTCTCCTCAAGCAGGTGGGCCTCGTCCTGAATAATTAAGGAAGGAAACGGATCACAAAAAATCTCGCGTCCGTTGCTATAAGCTGGCGCGACGGGCTCACAGCCATTCGCTACGGGACCTTCCTTCAGTTTTGTCCAAGAGGGCATCACGAGACGGCCTGTTCCTGACTCTTGCCATCGGGCAAAGCCAAACATGGCCATCACCCTGTTAATAGTGGCAGGGTGTTGACCGATGAGCGCGAGCTTGTCGATGACGCCGAGCAGGACGGCCGGTGCGTGACGGTAGATATCGCGGTCAATGATCAAGAAGGGCAGGGCGGACCAATTTGTCTCCTTGTTCCATTCACAGTCCTTATTAAAGCAGTAAATGCCGATCTCCTCTTCGGTTCCCGAAGATATCCGGCGCAATCCCGTGCTTTGCGAACAGAGGGGGCACTTTGGAGTTTTGTTAAAACTGTCATTGGCTTCGCGGTAGTCGGCTCCGAGGGTATCGTCGTTTTCGTGCTTCTTGTCCCCAAGGGACGGAACCGCTGATAGACGCGAATCATCAGGCCTGTTCGGCGTGTTCCCACTGCCCACCCAAAAGCCGATTTCGAATGGCAAACCGCCGACAGTCGCGCGTCGGCGAATAATCTCTGCGCGCATCAGTATTGACAGAAGCCTCTGTGCTTGCTGGAGGGTCAGCAACCGTAGGGGGTAGCGAATGAGGGCGGTGACGCCGATATTCTTGCCTCGCAGGCGGTCCAGAAACAGATTGAAGATAAGCAGGCCGAAAAATGCTTCGGATTTCCCGCCGCCAGTTGGGAAATAGAGAAGCGTGGCGGTCTCTTCGTCGGAACCAGGGTCGAACCACGGCGACTTCGCGTATTCGGGCATGCGGGATGCCAGCGTGGGAACATGGGCAAGAACAAAGGTGAGCTGGAAGAGGCGCCATTTGGTAATCTCGCGCGCTAGGCCGGCCTCGCGAAAAGTTTGATTCAGGAGAAGCCATGCACGATAGGGGAGCGCGTCACGGCATGTCGATTCCTCACGATGCCTTTTGTAGGCATGCTCTAGGAGATCGATCCCCAGCTCGATCCGTCCGGTCTCACGCGTGTAGTTCGCGATATCATGCTTGAATTTCGCCCGTTCCCGGTCTGCTTGGCCGGGATCTGCCACGCCAACAGCGGGATCAAGCGTCCTTTCCTCTGTCGCGATCCAGTCCCGGTAAGCATTGACGACGGGACGCAAGGAAGATGGATTGAATTGATCCGAGCCAAGAGTTGCGAAATCCGTGGGCATGCCAGGTATCTCGGTGGGCACGATGCGCGGTTGCTGATATCGGGGCATCCACGACGTTGCCAATCTTAGACGGTCGCCTTGCTGCGTTTCCTTTACGCCACAATTTATTCCAATGGCGGGATAGGAAAGGAAATCGCGAAATCGGTAGGAAGGCTCGACGCGATCAAGCCTGAGAGCCCTGTGAGCATTGGCGGAGAGTTCGACGCTCAGGCTCACTTGGTGAATTGCCTGGTCAAAGCGGTGGCGCTGACGTTTGCGGACTTCGTTGCTGTTGTTCTCCAGCATGACTCTCATGTTGCGTACCGCGGAGTCACGCAAGTCATCTCCGAATTCGACGGCCAGGGATAGGCCACTGAGGTCGGGGCCAATCTCCTTGACCATGGGCTTCGTCTTTCTCAATTCCGACAGGAAACTGTTCCAAGCTTCCTCGGAGCGAATATTGCTGGGCCTGATGTTGGCGGGCCGGTACGCCCAGTTTCGTCCCTCCTCGGTTTCAAGCCAGGCGGCCGTCGTCTTAACAACAGCCTCACGCATCAATTTTGTCCAGGCGTCCACAGCGCTTCGAACCGCCTGCTTGTCCGATATGTCTGTGGACAGGACCGGCAGCACGATTGAGAGTCGCTTCCACTTTTGAGGGATATCTATTTCCTGGGCGGCATCGTCGTTATGGAAGATGTATCCGCGCTTCGTAACTAGCCTCGATTCGTCCGTTTCAGCGTCCTTGTTGGGGGAATCGATTGTGGCGCCGCCATCGGCCGATTCGGGCGCAGTGCCAGCATCGGCGACGCGGTCATCGGAGTAGAGTTCCACGCCATGCTCGGCCAGTAGTTCTCTGTAGATTTGCTGCTGGATATCGCGACGTTGTCGCCTCTGCTCGGAAGGCTTGGCTTCTTCCGCGGCCATCGCGGCGGTCATGCGCCCCTTCATCGCTTCGCGGATTTCCATTTCCAAGTCCCGTCGAAGCGGCAAATTCGGGTATAGCTCAAGCTCGGGCTTTGTCAGTTCGTCCCAGCTCGGCAACGCCCGGACGTAAATCGAGAATTTGGCTCCGATGTCGAGTGCCCCTTTCGCGGAGGTTGCAATCTGGCAATCGAGGCCGTGGGTGCTGAGATGAATGTCTGATGTCTCGTCTTCTTGACCCGTCTCCTCGAAGCGGGGCAGCAGGAAGCCAGACACAAACCGCAACGAGGGCTTCGTTCCAAAAACAATCTCTCCTTCAGCACCATCTCCGCTTGCGCGTTGCCAAGTGAGATTGAGCAGCGCATCAACAAGCGCTTCCTTTGCGTCATCGAGATTAGCCGATAACGCTGGTGGTTGGGATCGAAGGTCAACAATCTTCATCTACTTTGCCTTCCGGTTCATTGAAAATGACGGTGACGACGTGCTCCTCGGCCGTCTCATAAATTCGCCAGACTTCCTGCCGATGCTCTTCGGCAAGCCGGGCAGCAGCTCCGTACGGGTCGACAAGCACGCCCATGAAGACCTGGTGAAAAGCCGCGCCGCTGCGTATGCGTATTGAGCGCGTCCAGAAAATTCCCCAGTCCCAGTAGTGCTTGGCCACGTCCTCTGGAATTCCGAGCGCCTTCATAAAGGCGAAATAGTGGCGCCGTTCGCGGGGAGCCTGGGGCCTTACTTCTTCCCGCGGTGCGTCCACGAGCCCGGCCACGTCGATCCATTGCCGGATCGACTGAGGCCCCGGCAGGGACAACGACGGGTCGATCAGCAGAATGCCAAGTCTGAGGTTCTCTGCTTTTGCCGTGAGGTCGTATCCCGGCAGTCTGGCGGCTGCCTCTGCGACGGCCTTGTGATACAAGGTGAGAACCTCCGGCGCCGTTGCGCCGATGTGAAGTCTCTGACGGGCGGCCTCGATGAAATCGGGACTGAAGACGCAAACTTGGTCTCCGGGTTTGAGATCCTTTGCGAGCCGCCGAGAGAACACTTGCAAGGCGTCGGGATCGTAGGCCGCCAGTTCGGAGCCGTCGAAGGCCCTTATCTGCAGGTCGCCCGATGTTCGGATGATGCGGGTCGGTCCAGCTGCCGCTGTCTGGGGTCCGGTCAGGTCGATCATGCCGCCTTGGGGAGGCAGCATGACCGCGTCCAGGTCGGGGATATCGATGCTGTGGCCGGTTAAGGCCTTGTCAAATTGTTCCTGCACGAGCAACAGATTCCACTCGACGGAGGAGATTCCCTCCAGTTGAAGGAGAGCCTCGGACCGTTGCAGGATTTGCTTTGCCCGCGCCAGGTGACAAAGCACCATGACCGTCTTGGGGATACGCGGGCGCGCCAGAAAGGTCAAGAACTGATCGGCGAAGGGCTCGACAAAGAGGATTTGCTCACAATTGTCGGCTCGCTCAAGCTCCTCCATGGCATCCTTGCTATCGGCAAGAAAGATTTGTTGGCGCAGTTTCGGCCGTAAATCAGCCAACGGTGCGTCTTTGTCAATGCGCCATTCGGCAAAGGCACGCATAAGGTCGCTCGAAAATACAACAACGGACTTTGTCTGTCGTTCGGCGAAACGAGTAAGGCAATCCTCAAAAATACGGGCACCCGGATTGCGGGTCTCGGCCTCTCCACAAAGCTTGTCATAGCTTTCCAGAAAGGCAGAAAGCTGCGCGTGGTGCTGACCCGCAGCTCCGAGCTTAAGGGCGGCGCTGATTTTTCCTCGCGGGGTCAAATGGTCAAACCGGGAACCTATGCTCTGGAGTTCGTGGCCTTGGTAGTTGTCGGCGAGAAACTTCAACAGCTCTTGGCGCGGGCCGGGCAGGGCGATCAGGTTTTGCAGAGCCGTGATCGCAGCGATTATTGACGATGCGAGTTCGTGGTCACCGGCCTCCTGCAGACAACGTCTGAGCTTGAGACCCGTATCGACAAAACACAGCACATCCGCGGCATAGACTTCCACGAAGAGGTCGTCGAGAGAACCGGGGACGAGCGTTTCAGAACTGAGAATGTCCGGCTTGGAATTCAGAATCAAGAGCGAAGGGACCGGTCGCCGGTCCTGTTTTACGCCTCTGCGCGCGTCATATTCGTTCAACACCCTCCATCGCAAGGCCTGAAGCGTGAATATATCGTCGGTAATGGCAAGAACGGGCGGACATGAAGTGCCACACAATTTTCCAGTCGTATCAAGGAGCCGTGAAACGGCCTCCCGCCACCCGCTGCCGAGAGCGTTTCGCGGACGCCGCGTCAGGTCAATGAGAACGATGTCCGGTCTTCGGCCGCCGCTCTGCGGGTCAAGTCCACCCTCGCGAAACCGGTCAACTGATAGCGCGTCATGATGTACGCCGAAAAGGAAAAAGGGCGTGGTGGAAGAATCGGTCGCCGCGAGAATGTATTCGCTGCGTTCGTTTATCCATGTGTGACGGCGGAGACGCTGTAAGAATTGATGCTCGCCCGAGGAGGGATCTGACGTTTGTATTCCCGCCTGCGGAATGATTTCGAACAGCGTGGGGTGCATCAGGCCCGGATCGCTTTGCAGCGCTTTCTGACGCCGGTTGCCGTCTTCGCCTGTCTCAAGATGCTTGAGACTATGAAGGGCCATTAGATATCCGTACGCAGGATGGCCGCTGGCATATATGTGAATCCGGTTGAGAGGCGAGAGAGCGGCACGTACCAGTTCATCCCGGTCGACTAGAAGCGTTCTTTGCGATCCGCTGGCATTACGGTTCCAGGGAAAGAACAAGGTAGAGAGGGTGACGCTGTCGCAGGTCCTTAACCTTGAGAGAACCGCCAGGGCATGAAAAACCGCCACGCCCTCGATGCCATGAGGCCACAGCAGGAGGGCTTCACTCTTGCCGTTTGCGATCACTCGGTCGAACACGGTGAGGACACACAGCGCAGAGGGGCCAACAGCTCTTGCCACCCCTGGTTCAGCTCGCCGGCGCAGGGCAATATCGGGGACGCGTGCGGCAGGCGCGGCGGCGGAGCCAACCAACGACCGATCACTTGCGCTTGAACTTCCAGACATCGTCTATCACCCGCTGGCCGCCATGGCGGAAGACTTTCGTTGGTGAGCCCTTAACGATTCAGCATAGGCCCGTTCCGCGGCGTCATCGTCGTCAACGCCTGCCTTGAAAGCGGCCCTCACGCTGCCTGCTGCAGGAAGTGGCAGTTCGCGCAATGCCTTTGTAGAAACGCTGACTGAGCCCGACATTCTCCGAAATCGCGCATCCACTGCTGCGGTATTCAGCAGGCGACACAGCATCTTCATCGGAATCCTATGTTTCTTGGTGAGGTCCGGAATAATAAAGATCGTGTGGTTTTCGGTGACGAACCCGCACTTGCCGGGAACTTTGGCCTTGCGGATGGTTGCTGCGATGAGCCTGCGGGGCTGGCGCCGGTTGCTCGTCCGCTGGAGCAGGATCGCATCCGAATGAATGACCGCCGAATTCTCACCGCTGATCTTGACGAAACCTATGCGGCCTGAGTAATGGTCGTCAAGAGGCTCGCATGATCGGTTCGCTTTGACATTGTGTGCCCAAAATAAGGGGACTTCCGTCGGACGCGGCTTCTTTCCGGTGCGATACCGATGCTGCTCGCGATTCCACACAAAGTATCCAGTCCTCGCGATGTAGCCGTAGTCGGCTAACGTCGCCAGGCCCGCCTGGAAAAATCCTTGGTTACCCGTCTTGTCGGGTAGCGCCCACATGCGGTTCGTGACGTGATCTGGAATGTCCGGTGTCCCGAGAAGGCGATGCGGTTGACCTATCATGAGGAGGGAGCTGGTTGGTGCGGTGGTGCGCTCCGAGGGCGCCTTCTTGCGCAGGGCGAGAACACAGACATCGTATAAGACGTCGAGGAACACGTCGCTGCGCTTGTCGATGGGATCGAGACTAAGCACCTGCGACGTTTCCAAAATCCGCCTTCTCAACGAAGCAAAATATGGGCCACCAACGAAGGACATGGGAATGATCAAGCAAACGACCCCGCCGGGCCTTACCCATCGAATGGCTTGTTCCAGGAACAGGGCGTACAGGTTCACGTGCCCGTCGGCAATAACCGCAGAAAAGTCTTTCAATGTGGCCTGGGTTGGACGGAAAACGCGTCCGTAGGGCGGATTTCCGATCACGGCATCATAGAGATTCTCGGGATTGGGTAGCTTGAGGGTGTCCGCGTTTTGAATGAAGATACTTGGGCTTCGGCCCGCTGCGCTGATTTCTGTGCGCAGCAGGTCGCAGAGCAACGCTTTTGACAGCTTGGCCAGGTCCGGCTCGATCTCAACACCCGAGACGCTGGATTCAATCGTGCGGAGTATCGTTTCTGCGCGCGCGCCACGTTGTCGCATCTGCCGGCAAATGCGAGCTGCAAGCGGCACCAGGAATGCCGCCCCGCCTGATGCGGGGTCAAGTATCCGATCGCGGCCAGGTTCAATGCCTGCTTCGATAAGGGTCTCGATCGCGTAGTGAGCGAGGTGAGGTGGCGTGAAGTAAGCGGCAAGCCTTCGACGCCGGGCTTCGGGCATGAGCAAGGCATAAAGGCTCGCAATCCAGTAGTGTTTCTCGTCTGCCGGCAAACCTGCGAAGAAAGATCTTGTCTGCAGGTCGAGCGTCCGACGGCCCAGGATGGTCTGACATGCCTGGAGCGGTTTCGTTCGGGAGCGCCGAAATGCGGCCGCTATCTGGCGAAGGTCGCGAAGCCGTCTGCTCAGGGCTTGTTCTGGTGCTTCTGACTCATTGGCGGTGAGCAGTGCAGGCATCATGTGGATCGTACTGGGTTCATTTCCGTCAAGCCCGACTATCTAATATACGCGCTACATTTGCGAAAGTGCTCTGGAGGAAGTCAAGGAAACCGACGCGCGCAGCTACACCCCGCAAAGCGACAACTGTTCGGTTCCACCGGGTGAGTGTAGTCATAGAACCAGGTCGTTGAACACTTTTTAATACTTCTGTTCGCTTACCGAAGTCATACCTTGGGGGACGCACCAGCCGATGTTTGCTCGGGCAGTCGTACACTAACCAACTCCGACGGGTTCGGTGCGGTCATTGGCTACGGTATGAGCGCTCAGGTCGTTTGATGTGACTGGTATAAGTTATGGAAATCTTTGCTCGTCAACGGAGTGGTTATTTTCCGTAATAGGTGATTGCTGTCTACTCGATAGGAATATTTTTCCCCAGAAGACACATGATCACGCCAGCGAACATCGGTCGATGCACACACTGGCACACACTTGCGGCATCAAACCGTGGATACTTAGGTGGATTGAACAAGCAGATGGATGATGGGCCGTAAGTCAGTCCATTCTCGTTGATCCCTTTTCTTCGTTGCACCACCAGTGTGTTGCTTGGATGTTGTCCGGATGGTCGTCTCTCCAAGCTCCTCCCATTCCCTTGGGGTTCTTGTGATCGGGTACCACATCGTTGTAGTCGGTGAACTCTTCGTGGCAGATTGCACATATGCCGGCTTGCTGTCGTATCTTGCGGCTCAGCAGTTTGCGCATCTCGGCCGGTGATCGCAATTCCCGGTAGCCCCGCGGGTGGTGCGGATCTTCAATTCTCTGAACTCCGAGTTTTAGCAGCTTGGGCTTGGGAAGGAACTCGCGGCCACAGCAGGAAAGTGATTTGTGAATTGGGCAAAGTTCATTACTGCGGAGTCTCATGGCATTCCTCTGATTTACGGGTGAAATCGAAAGCGACTGGGAGGTAGTTGGGAAGAGGAGGCGAACTCAGACTGGGCTGTTACAATTCCTGCCCGAGAGGAAACAATGGCGAACTTGGCTAAAGTGGTCCAGCAGTTGAGAAAGGAAAGGGATCAGGCGCAGAGGAGATTGGAACAGCTAGACGAGGCTTTGAGAGTTTTGGGCGGTCTTGGCGGATCACGAAGGACTGCGCGCACTACGATATCCGGCAAGAGACCGACCATGTCAACCGCTGCTCGCAAGAGAATTGCCGCGGCTCAGCGCGCCCGCTGGGCGAAGTGGAAGGCAGTGCACAAGAAATAGCGACCGAACATATGCGGACGTTACCGGCTCACCGCGAAAGAGCGCTACCTGCGCGACCACTTCGGTCTTGAGGAGGATCCGCCCTGGGAACCGCGTTGGAACATCGCTCCCACCCAGCAGGTCGCAACCATCCGCCAACACCCTGCGGAGCCGGTACGCATCTTCGGTCTGTTACGATGGGGCCTGATTCCATACTGGGCGAAAGATCAATCCTTTGGCTTGAAGACCATCAACGCGATGGCGGAAACCGCGGCGGACAAGCCCGCTTTCCGCGACTCTCTCAAGCGGCGTCGATGTCTCATTCCCGCCGACGGCTTCTACGAATGGAAGAGGATAGGGGCTAAAGAAAAGCAGCCCTACAATATCGGCTTGGCGACCGGCTCGGTCTTTGCCTTTGCGGGATTATGGGACCGCTGGCGAGATCCCAACAACAACATCCTCGAGACCTGCACCATCCTTACGACCCGGCCCAACGCGCTTGTGGCCGATGTTCACGATCGCATGCCAGCGATCCTGAGAGAGGAAGATTACGAGTGCTGGCTTGACCCCGGCATGACCGATGCGCAAACGGTTCTGGATTGTCTGAAACCCTTCGATGCCCGGCTGATGAAGAAGCACCCCGTGAGTCCTCGCGTCAATCGCCCGGAAAACGATGACGAAGAATGCGCTCGCGAAGTCCCCATTAAAGAAAGCCCTGCAACGTTGTTCTAGCCTATGAGAGACAAAGGCACGCATGAGCTACAGCCTCAGCCACTCGCTTCCTCTCACTCTGAATGCTGGAAGAGATCGGGTTGCCCGGCATCCTCGTCCCGATCACGAAAGTTGCTCAAGCCGACGCCAACCAACCGGTACCGCTGCTCGGAACCGAGGTCCACTCGTGCCCGAAGGCTCAACGCGATGTCCGTCAACTCCTCACAGGAGGCGAGCGGCGAATCAGGTGTCTGACTGCGAGAGTAAGAATCTTGAACTCGCTGGTCTTCAACTTCAGAACCACCGTCCGCGCAATCCGCGATTCCTTGCGCGAGGCCGACCAGACCTTTTCTGCAAGCCGCCGGATCATCACGTCGGTATCGCCAAGAAGCACATCTTGCTCAAAGGTGTCCTCCGCGGATATGGATTGGGTCGGACGGTCCGGCACAACCGGAGTCTCGTCGATACCACGGGCGAGTTCGTGCAGGCGCGGACCGTACCGGCCGAACTCGCCCTCAAGTGTCTGCAGACCCAGCTTCCGCAGATCGCCGACTGTTTGTACGCCGAGCTTGGCCAGTTTCTCCTCGGTGACTTTGCCGACGCCGGGCAGCCGACCAACCGGCACAGGCAGCAGAAACGCATCGATCTCCTCTGGCTGAATTACAAATAGTCCGTCAGGCTTGCGCCAGTCGGAGGCGAGTTTCGCCAGGAACTTGTTGGGCGCTACGCCCGCAGATGCGGTCAGATTCAGTAGCCTCCACGATAGCCCCGAATCGGCTCTGGCTGACCGGGCTTTGGCGGATTTGCCTCCTGCAAGTACGTCAGCAGAACTTCCGTGTGTAGCCGGCTATTGGCGAAGACAATGGTCTGCAGCTTGCGCGCAAGAATCTCCTTCGCCACCCGTGTGGCTTCGTTGATGTAGCTGCGGCGAATGCCGAGATTCCGATTCACCATCGGCGGGTTGTAGAAGACGAAAAGCTCCTCGCTGGCAGGAGCTCGTTCTCTTCGACAACCTCGACTTCCTTCTCGATCAGCTGCGTTGCCAGTTCGCCAGGGTTCGCGATTGTCGCCGAGCAACAGATGAACTGCGGATCGGAGCTGTAGAACTTCGCGATGCGTTTCAGTCGTCTTAGGACATTCGCCAGATGGCTCCCGAACACGCCGCGATACGAGTGCAATTCATCGAGCACGATGTAGCGAAGATTCTCAAACAGCCGCATCCATTTCGTGTGGTGCGGGAGAATTCCGGTGTGGAGCATATCCGGGTTCGTCAGGACGATATGTCCGCGCTCCCGGATCGCCTTGCGAGCATCGCTCGGTGTGTCACCGTCATACGTGAACACACCAAAGCCGTCATTGAGCCGCTTCGAGAGGTCGTGCAATTCGGCAAGCTGGTCCTGGGCCAGGGCTTTGGTGGGAAAGAGATACAGCGCGCGGGTGTCGGGATGGTCGAGCACGGCGTTCAATACGGGCAGGTTGTAGCAGACAGTCTTGCCCGATGCCGTTGGCGTGACGACGACAACGTCCTTCGCTGTACGCGCGAGTTCGGCTGCGACAGCCTGGTGGGAATACAGTTCTTGGATTCCTTTTCCCCGATACGCCTCAGACAAGGCACTTGTCACCCAACCCGGCATGGGGCGAAACTTTGCCTCTTGGGCCGGAATCTGCCGCACTGAGGTGAGCACTTCGTCCCGGCGATGGCGCGCGACCAGCGTCCCGAGAATCTCCTGAACCGTATCGAGGGTTGTGGTGGATCGAGGGGCCAGGGCTTGGGACGAGGTCATCGAACACTCCGAGTAGATTCGCCTTTTGTTCGCCACACAGCCTAGCACCTGATCCGCCTCTCAGGCAATATCTGAAATGACACCCAGGGAGGGCAAGGTGGGTCGGAGTGTAGCTGCAGAGCCAGACGATAGAACGACAAACACTCGGACTCAGTCAATTCTTCGAATTACGCACTGGTATTGAAGAACAACTTGAAGGGGAGTCGCAGGTGAATTTGGGGCCTGGACCCAGAGTCTGAAGCAAGCCGCCCACGGGGCTTGGTCGCGGACGGCTCGCCAGAGCTCATGCCTGCTGACGGGGCCTCGCGAGCGGCTGCGGCGCAGATAGTAGCACGGCGATCCAGGCGAGAGAAAGCCAGAGGCGTGTGATATCCGTTGGTGGCGCGGTCTTGATCGCCCCTCGGATGGCTTGCTAAGGTCTCCGAGCGTGGCATAGATTTGGCGCCATAGCCTTATAGTTGAGGCTAGCGCCCAACAGGAATTTGCGGTCTGCTTATGTCCGAGACCGCTCCCGGCGGCTGTGCTATGGAGCAACTCGAGCCACTCCGTCCACAACACCCTCCGAGGCGACGCACACCGACCAATCGATGGGCCTTCTCGATCATCACAATTGCAATCGCCGCCATTCTCCTCATCCTTGTGCTTCGCGCAAGAATTCAGGGAGCGGAGATCCCGCGCCCGCTGCTGCTCACTGTGGTGGCAGGTTTCAGCGCCGTGATCTTGCTGGGCACGTGGTTCTTGGTTCGTGCGCTAAGCCAGTACCGCGAAAGCGAAGAGCGTTTCCAGCAGATGGCGACGAACATTCGGGAGATCTTCTGGATGATCGACGCCGAAACCAAGCGGGCTCTCTACGTGAATGAGGCCTACGAGACAATCACCGGCCGGTCGTGCCAGTCACTGATGGAAAATCCAACCTCCTATGAGGATCTCATCCACCCCGCAGACCGCGAGCACGTGCTGTCAAAGCTTGAAGAAGCTACTCACACCGGCCAATTCGATGAACGATTCCGGATACTCTGTGCTCACGGCGAGGTGCGATGGGTCAAGGTGCATGGTTTTCCGGTGCGGGATCATGCGGGCAAGATTCTGCGTCTTGTGGGAACAGCGCAGGAGATCACCGCCCAGAAAGAGGCTGAAGACCAGGTCGCGAGAAACCTCGCCAGGGCCGAGTCGGCATGGGCAGAGGCTGACGCACTCCGTAAGGCAACCCTGGCGCTTACCCAGGATTTGCGCATGGATTTTGTGATGGACACGCTTCTGAAATCCCTGGCAGAAATAGTTCCCTACACGTGCGCGCGGGTCCTGGTTCCGGAAGGCGGTCCCCACTGGCTGACTCTGGGCGAAAAGCTCTGTCCCGAGCTAGCAGAGGAATCCTATCGACCACCTCTGACTCTCATCGCTGACAAATCTCCGTTCTTGGAGCGGATATCGGCCGAACAGAAGAGCGTATTGATCCCGGACACGAACCAGGAAGAGGGATGGCAAAGCTTCAAAGGACACAAGCAACTTCGATCCTGGCTGTGTGCCCCTTTGGTTGCGTCCGGGGAGTTCTTGGGATTTCTTTCTGCCGGCCACACCGAGCCGAACCGCTATACGCAAGAACATCTCCGGCGGGTTGAGTTGTTGGCCATTCCCGCCGCGGCCGCCATCCAAAATGCACGCCTCTACCAGACCGCTCAAATCTACGGAGAGGAACTGGAAAAGCGGATTGCCGATCTTAAACAAGCCGAGGCCGCTCTGGCCCAGGCCCAAGGAGACCGGCTAGTCTCCGAAGAGAAGTTCCAGAAGGTATTCCGCTCCAGCCCAATTCCCTTTTCCATCACGACCGTAAAGGAGGGCAGGTTTCTGGATGTGAATGGCGCCTTTGAACGAAGATACGGTTATTCGCGCGAAGAAGTGCTGGGACATACCGTCCATGAATTGAGAATCTGGGAGGACCCGGCGGACCGCGTGCGGATGATCACGCAACTCCAAAAGAGCGGCCCGATTCGCAACGTGATCACTCGCCTTCGCACTAAGTTCGGCGAGATCAAGCTGACTGTATATTCTGCGGACAGGATCCAGTTCGACGGCCAGTCGTGCATCCTTGCCGTGTCAGAGGACCTACCTGAGTATGACCAACACAAGGCGAACTAGAGCTCTTTAGTTATTTAGATGAGACGGCCCGGCAATCGCGTTCGGCCCTTGGGGATTGGTCTGTGCAATTGTATTTCCAGGTTCAGATTCGATTCTCGGAGGCCCCCGACCAGAAATCGGGGGCTTCGGGCTTTTGGGCGATCAGATCCGAGGCATGGTCGAACAAATTTGTTCACATTGCCTGGCATTGTCAGGCCGCGGCTGCGGGCCCTGCATAAATTTCCATGCCAGCAACTCGCAATAGACCGGCTATGTCGTGTTCCGTAAGACGAGAGGCATCATATTCTACCCTGATGATTCGGGCTCTTTCGTCGAACCGCATTTTCCGAACACCGTATACTTGCCGAATTCGATCAAGTGCTCCCAACTCCCGCTCGCCCGGAGGCAATCGGTAGTTGAAGCACGCCTCAAGTAGTGTCATGTGTTCCTCATCGAGAATCGTCCTTGAGTCATAGAGCCAAAATCCCCGCAATATCAACTGGGAAACAGCTTCCGAGCCCGTACTAGACCCTGCGAATGGGCGGTGACTAGAATTCACCGCCCGTCCTCGGTCAGAACACATGCGAACTCGGGTTAGGTATGGAAGAGAGTGGATCACTGCACGGAAATGTTTCTGAAAGCGTGTTGTCGAGACCGTTCTCCCTCCTCTCTTTTGCCTGTTGCACCTCGCAGAACACTCTGGGGTGACCGGGTCCACCAGACGTCTTAGCGTGTTGACTCTCCGCGGGCACGCCCGGCTCGGCTCCCGCACTGAGGAGTAAACTTTCCTCATTCGGATAACTCATGACTTCCCTTCTTTCGGATCGCCTGCATGCTCGCTCAGATCGCTTTCGATGTACGGCCGATCTGAGCGCGCCTCCGGAGAACTTGTTTGAAATCCCAGACATTCCGCGGCGTGTAGTAAGGGTCGAGGTCGCGGAGAAACGGACTGCCTTTGACCTCTCTCGCGTGAGCGACGACCCTTGTGTAGTACAAGCCCAGAAAATGCTTGGTGGTGATCTCCGCAATTTCCAGTGCATTGAAGTTCTTTGCCTCGATCGCCATCGTCACCTTCTTGAGTGCCTTCCTCGCCGCGCCTTGTGGGGTCCAAGAAACGGCCGCGGCCCTGGTTTCCGGCACTATGAAGAAGAAATGCCACCCCACCTCCGACAGGGCACGCTCGACGGCGAATCCGTCCACCCCAGCGAGCACCTTCCAGTGCCCGTATTGCTTGGACTCGAAGCGCACGGACTCCGGCAGGCGCGCACTCGACTTGATCAGCACGCTTCCCGCTCGGATGTCCTTCGTGGTGGCAATGACCACCGGCGCGGGAGTCAGCGGCCTCTCTACACCGGTGCCCGTGGCCTCGTGGCCTCGGACCGTTTCGAGCACATCCAGAGTTGCAGTCGTCTTCGTCATCGCTTAGCTTGCCTCCTCGAATATTTCTTGCTCTTGGCTTTCCGAAGCGGCCGCCGCCGCCCTCCAGAAACGTTCTTGTTTTTCGCTATCCATTGCTCCGGACACAGTCAGCACGGGACAGCGCGCGTTGCACATCACTTTTCGGACGTTCAGTCCTGGCGAGGTCAATCGGTCCAAACCCCGGGCACCGACCACCACTAGGTCGGCATGATTCTCCCATGCCACCTGCAGAATGCGTTCCGCCGGCCGGCCAAATTCCACAGCGAACTCCAGCTCACACCACAGCCGCGCCTCGTCCGGGACCAGTTTACCCAGCCACAACTTGTACGGCTTGGCGATCTGCGCCCGTTCGTCAAGCAATGTGGGCTCCAATCCTTCCACCACGTGCAGCAGTGTGAGCCGGGCCTGGAACTCTTGTGCCAGCGAAAGCGCATAGCGGGCCCCCTCCAGCGACTCCGGCGAGAAGTCGGTGGCGTACACGATGTTCTTCAGTTCCCCGTCCGCCGTGTCATGGAACTGGGACCCGATGGTCAGCACCGGACACTGCGATTTCCGGATGACTTCCTCCACCGTTGGTTCCAGTAGAAGCGTCTGCCCCTCACGGCAACCCACTCCGTTGATCGCCAAATCGAATTCCTGGTTCTCGAGCATCCGGGGCAGAGCAGTATCTGCTCCCTCCCCAATCGGCAGTTCGTGCCGCACTCCGTCCAGTTGGCCTGACAGTTGTAGCTCCGCTACCCCGCCCATGGCCCGGGTCCGCGACTCGTCGAAGGCTCTCTGCCGTGTGTCATTGGCAATGGCTTCGACCGGATCCATAGCTACGGCCGGGACGATATAGATCTTGCCTTGATAGTGACGGGCCAGCGCGAGCGCGTACCGCAACCCAACCTCCGACGCAGGCGAGAAGTCGGTGGCGAACAGTATGTTGTCCAGCACGAGTCTCTTTCCTTCTTGCTGCGTCCCGATTTCTCTTGGTGCTTTCATTTCTCGTCTCCGTTCGAAAGTTGTGTTGCGTTTTCGGTTGATCGGCCGGCGTCATGCAAGCGACCGCTCAGTCCAGGCCAATGATTACGGTTAACAGCGTACCGATCACCAGGACTGAGCTGATCACCAGGACCTTGAACCGAACGATCTTCGCGAACATGCTGGTCTTCCCGTGAAAGCGCTCCGCGTGTTCTTCAATTGTTCGAAACATCGATAGACTCCTTTCTTTCTTGTTTTTCGCTAATTTCGGTCTACTCCGTACCGGAAGGAGTACGTCATGTCGCAGCGTCCCTTACCTCAGGCTGCGTGCATCGCTTCCATTCCAAATCTTGCTTCCCGCACTCTCTCGATCCTCTGACCGAGCAAACGGCCGATACGGGCGACCGCACGGTCAATCGCGGCATGCAGGTCCAGGTCAGTTTCCTGCACGGCCACTCTCCCGAACGGCTTGAAGTCCGCTGATATACGACAGCTCTTCTTAGTGCCGCCTCTAGGCCCGTTGAGCCCGGAGATCTTCACTCTGACCCGGCCCACCTGGTCGCCCAAGTGCCCCAAAACGAAGTCCAAGCGCCGTTCGATGTAGGTCCGCAGCGCATCGGCAAGGTCGGTATTCCGAACTCTCAACTCCACTCGCATCACTTCCTCCTCGCGCGCGCCATCTTGTGACGCGGGAATTTCGAACTCGCTCTACGCATCGGGTGGCTGCCTATGTCTTTCCCCAAGACCACTTGAGGCGGGCGCCTCCGCAGTGACTGCCGCGACCGCTTGCTCGGCGATTTCGTCTTTCTCCTTGTTCCTCGCGGACGCTCCGCAGTGAACGTCGGCCTCCCTACCGCATCGTCTTTTCCTCGCTCCAGTTGTGAAGCGAACAAGCGGCCCAGCCGGCCCGCTGCACGATCAATCGCGGTATAGAGGTCCGGGTCTGTCTCCCGCGCAGCCACTTGGCCAAAAGGCCTGACCTCCGCGCTGATATGGCAGCTTTTTACGATGCTCTGGTCCGTGCTATTACACTCAGAAACGCGAACCACTACGCGGCCGACACGATCACCAAATCGGCTCAGAGCGAAACGGAGCCGCCGGTCAGCGTAACCTCGCAACACGTTGGCCAGGTCCGTATTACGAATCCTCAGCTCCAGCTGCATCATCCCCTCCAATCACTCAACCTACTGGAACAGTAGCGCGAGGCACTGTTAAGGAAAAGGAGATAATTGTTGACGGATTGTTAAGTAATGATTAAGCGGCTGGAAGGAGTTAATAATGGAGTCGGAATGAAGTCAGTACGCGGACAGGTCTGCGGAGACGCGCACCGCGACAAACCCCGGCGAAGAGTTAGCGACCGCAAGGCCTTGTGTGTTCGGATAGCACGGAGCAGTCATTCGCCAAGCCTGGCAAACAGAGGACGGACCTTGGTTCCTGCATCGCGCCGTTGCCATGCGCTCAGCTACGTTTTCGTAGGGGGCGTCTGCGCGTTGATGATCTCTGTCAGTTCGACGATGGCACTTCGTAAGGCCCTCCGGTCGCTCTCCGAGACTTCAGGGTTCGATTGCAATTCCGCCAACTGCGCCCTCATTTCGAGCAAGCGCATTTTGGCTTCAGCAATCACCGATGGAATAGAGTCCACCAGAGTCCTCACCGCCGTGGTCAACCGTGGAGGCTAACGGACCCGCGCCGCAAGGAGCCATCCAAGAACGGCGCGGGGAAGGCGCGGACCTTCAGTATGCACAAATGCTACGCTCCGGCGTGGTAACAAACAACCGAGCACAGGCCAGCACGCCAGGATACCCAGACCCAAGGGTGCCCGATATCCCGGCTGCTTGACCTGATTCATTTTTGGTCAGGTTGCGGACGAGAAAGCAAACCGCCGAAGGTGCCAGTCTCGACTGCCTCGCCCGTGAAGGCAGCATCAGACGACGTTCATGCTACTGCCCTGAAATACTCTAGGACGGCATTTCAGGCGGACGTCGCGCCAGGAACCGAAATCTGTCGGCACCCATTGCGACCTTCACGTCCTGGAAGCCGACGGCCTCAAGTCTCGCAGGCAATGTACCTGGATCCACCAGAACCATTGTGTCGCGAATGTGAAAGACTCTCATCAATGTCGACCTCATGCTGTCCGTTCCGGCAAAAACGCCGCCCGCCCTGAGGACCCGGTAAACGTCCGCAAACAGCCGATCCTGCAAGGCAGGCGAGGGTATGTGGTGAAGCATCGTGAACGAGACCACACCGGAAAATGCCTGATCGGGAAACGGCAGTGCCGTCGCATCGCCGCAATGCACAGCGACATTGGTGTTGGCCATGCGTTGACGGAGAGAACCAGCCAATGCAGGATCGATTTCGATACAGGCGACATTCTGGTACTGATGCCGCAACCAGTCGGTCGTCAGGCCAGGGCCAGGACCCACTTCCAAAATCTCGTCACCTAGGTCCACCCCGCTCAGCGCCCAGGGCAGAACTTCCTGCTCGACCTTCTGTCTCCAGAAGCCCGATCGGCAGTACCATCGGTGTAGTCGATTCATTAGACTGCGGCCTCTCGGACCACGATCTGGCATTTCGATGCGTCCGGCCGGAGTGACTGGTCCACGCTCGATTTCATCATTTCATGAAAACGCGGCCGATGAGGAGGTTCTTTCCCGATCGACAGTTACAGTATGTCCTGCGGAGTGCCACAACTCGGGACTGCCCCCTCAAATTTCAGGCACATTCGTCGGTTCCGCAGCAAACCCGCCCTTTGACTCCTTCGACCCCTTCCCTGACGATAATTGAAGCCATGACCAATCCAGCCACCGGGTCGGCCCACCACCAGCCCAAAGCCGCATTCATCAGGAGGCCGGAGAGCAGAATCGCCGACAAATAGACGCAGAAATCGGTCTGCTTCGCATCTGCCTTCATTGCTGCGCTGCCAAGTTCAGTGGCTACCCTCTTTTTTGCGCGGGAGAGAATCGGCATCACCACAAGCAATGCGCACGCCAACACGATCCCGGCCGGACTGTGTTCAGGAGCCTTTCTGCCAATCAAGTCGCCGACTGCTTCATAGGCGACGTAGGCCGCAAGTAAAACGAAGCAAATACCGACGATCCTCACGCTCAGACGCTCGTTGCGTTCCCGCTTCGGCGCATCCGAATCGACAGACATTCGCCATAGCAGGGTTGCGCCGGATGTGACTTCGATGAAGCTGTCGATTCCAAAGCCCACTAGGGAGATGCTGCCCGCCATCGCGCCAGCAATCAGGGCCACTAAACCTTCCAGGCTGTTCCACGCGATTGTGAAATATTCCAATCGCTTTCCATGCCGGGCGACGGCTTGGCGGGCGGTCTCTTCCAGGCTCACAACATGAGCATACCGCCGCGAGGCGCCAGCAGCTTGCTATCAGTTCGCGACCGCGAATGTCACGCCTTGGGAAGCCGACTCTCGCACCCCTAAAGCGCCACACGCTGCAGTTTCAAGCGACGAAGCAACTGCGCATTCAAGGCCACGATGATCGTGGACAGGCTCATGGCCACCGCACCGACGCTCATGGGAAGGTCGAGGCCCCAGCGGACCAGAAGGCCTCCTGCGATCGGGATGGCTATGAGGTTATAGGCGGTCGCCCAAGCCAGGTTTTGCACCATCTTCCGGTACGTAGCACGAGAGAGTTCGATCGCTGCCACAACATCGCGAGGGTCGCTGCGCACAAGCACGATTCCGGCCGACTCAATCGCCACATCGGTTCCCGCTCCAATCGCGATTCCTACATCTGCCGTTGCCAGCGCGGGTGCGTCGTTGACTCCATCTCCGACCATGGCGACGCTTCTCCCGCCGGACTGAAATCGCTTCACCGCCGAAGCCTTGTCCGCGGGCAGAACCTCGGCTGCGACCTCGTCAATACCGATGCGGCGTGCGACCGTGTCGGCGGCCGCTTTCGAATCTCCGGTGATCATCGCCACCCGGATACCAAGGGCATGGAGGTCCCCGACCGCTTCTTTTGATTCGGCTCGAATCTCATCTTCGGCTGCGAGAGCGCCCAGGAGTCGGTCGTCGGCGGCAGCATAGAGAACCGTCTTTCCTTCTGATACCCATACAGTCGTCGACTGCGCAACTTCAGGTGGCGCTGCTATCTGAGCCTCGGCCAGCAGACGCGGTCCCCCCACTGCGATGCTTTTGCCGTTTACGGCTGCTTTTGCGCCTCGCCCGGGGAGCGCCACAAAGTCGGAAGCATGCAACACGGGTAGGTTCCGACGCTTGGCTTCGGCCACGATTGCTTTCGCGAGCGGATGCTCGGAATTGACTTCGACGGCAGCGGCATGGGAAATCATCTGGTCTTCACTTATCCCGGAGACAGTAATGACGTTTGAGACCGCAGGCGACCCGCGGGTAAGCGTTCCGGTCTTATCGAAAATCACGGTGTCCAAACTGCGAGCCTTTTCGAGTGCGAGCCTGTCTTTGACAAGGAGACCGTTCTGGGCTCCGAGCGATGTCGAAATTGCGATCACGAGGGGAATTGCCAGTCCCAGGGCGTGCGGGCAGGCAATGATGAGGACGGTTGCGGTCCTGATCAGTGCGTGCTCTTTATCTCCCGAAAACCACCAATAGATCATGGTGACCGCGCCCGACGCCATCGCGACATAAAAGAGCATTGCGGCAGCGCGGTCAGCAAGCGCTTGCGTGCGAGACCCCGACGCTTGCGCCGCGGCCACAAGCCGCATGATGCCGGACAGAGCGGTCTCGTCGCCGATTGCCGTGACATGGACGCGAAGGCTCCCGCCACTGGCGACCGTTCCCGCGATTACGGTGGCGCCGGGCCCCTTCGACACTGTTCGGGATTCTCCGGTAATCATCGACTCGTCAACGTCGGCAGCGCCTTCGACCACTCTGCCATCTGCCGGAACGCGGGTTCCGGGCCGAACCAGGATAATGTCGGCCACCTGTAGTTCCGAGATGGGAACGGTTTGCGTCTCCGCACCGCGTACGCGTTCAGCGGTATCTGGGAGTAGGGCGGCGAGCGCATTCAGTGCGCCCCGAGCCTGGGAAATGGCCCGCATTTCGAGCCAATGGCCGAGGACCATGATGGTGATCAAGGTCGCAAGTTCCCACCAAACCTCGACCTCGAAGACGCCGAAAGTTGCGGCGAGCGACGTCCCGAATGCGACGGTGATGGCCAGGCTGATGAGGGTCATCATGCCGGGCTTGCGATCTCGCAGCTCACCCCATGCTCCGCGGATGAAAACCAGGCCGCCGTAGACAAACACGATCGTGCCGAGAACCGGAGCGATGAACTTCGAACCGGGGAAAGACGGGGCCGTGTAGCCAAGCCAATGTTGGACATCGGCCGACCAGAAAACCACCGGAATCGTGAGAGCGAAGCTCAGCCAAAACTTGTCGCGGAACATCGCCACGGAGTGGCCGGCGTGACGATCATGACCCGCATGTGTCGCCGACATCTTGTGGCTGGTATGCTCAGTCGCCTCTCCGTGAGCCTGATGGGTCATGTGGTCCATTTTGAACTCCGAAGAAAGACCTGATTCAATAAGTGCTGTTGGCGACTGATTTCAGATGGGAACATTCTCATTCAGCGCTTATGGTCCCCTAACGTCCCCAGAATTGTAGAGCGCCCAAATTGACTCATCCAAGCGCATTCCTCAATCACCAGCTTGGCAGCCCACGCCATCGAGTGCTTTACCTTTTTGTACTGCGATACTTGTGTCTCATGACAACTCGCGCAGGTGTCGGGGATCGGTATCTTCACCTTGGCAACGTCACTTGCTGACATGTGCTGGTCACATGGCAGCTGGCGCAGCTGACCTCCGCTTGGCTGTGTTTGCTGAGTTTCCAGTCAGAGACGATGTGGCTTTGACCGGTAATTTCGATCAATCAAGCGTAAACCTTGTGACTCCCAGAGGCCACATCGTCCCAATTTAGAACCTGCACACTCACCTGATCGCCAGAGTTATATTGGGCGGGGCCTTCTGGAAGGAGAATCAAGGCATTGGCAGTAGCGGGATTCCTTACCAGCGCCGAACACTGATTCGTGAGAGGCTCAACGACAAACCCGAAGCGTGTGATCGACAAATTGCCGAATAGGACATAGCGCGAGCCGGGCTTGGACTTCGCATATCCCGCGAGAGTTGCCGTGAGAACCGGCAACTCGAACGTCTCCCGTCCTGCCATTCGGAGCACCAGCGGGCGAACGAATTCGTGATAACACACAAAGGCTGCCGCAGGATTTCCGGGAAGCACGCAGACCGGCAGTCCGCGCCAGCGGCCAAATGCGAACGGCTTGCCTGGCCTGATCGCGACCTTCCGAAATTCGAATTCCGCCCCCATCTCTTCCAGCGCGGACTTGATCAGATCACGCTCTCCGACCGATGCACCGCCGGTAGTGATGAGAAGGTCGGCTCCTCGGCGAGCCTCTTCCAACGCCGCACATAGTTCATTGAGATTGTCCGTCACGGCGCCGCAGTATCGCGTGCTTGCGCCGCACTCGGAGAGGAGGGCCCTCAACGAATAGGCATTGCTGTTTCGCACTTGCCCGCATGCAGGCGTCTCGGACACATCCACCAACTCGCTGCCCGTGCACAACAAGCTCACGTTGGGGCGCCGATAAACACACAACGTCGAGTGACCCGCAAATGCGAGCATCGCCATGTTGGCTGGTCGGATCACACTTCCGCGCTTCAGAAGGCTTTCTCCGCAGCGGACATCCTCTGCAGGGGGGAAGATGCAATCTCCGACGCGAACGGGCTGGTCAACGATGATCGTGCCATCGCGGACGGATACTTGTTCCAACGGAACAACGGCATCGGCGCCAATGGGGACAGGCGCACCGGTCGTAATTCCTAGCGCTGTGCCAGCGACAAGGGTCGACTGGCCATCACCTGAAGACCTTCCCGGCCAGCGACAGGTCGACCGGCGTAGCCCGGGAAGCTGACTGGGTGTCAATGGAGCGCAGGGCATAACCGTCCATCGCCGAGCGCGGATATGGAACAAGGTCTTCCTTGGCGGAGATGGTCTCGGCCGCTACCCGACCGAGGGCATCTGAGAGTCGAATGGACTCGGTGCTTAAACTCTCGACGGCATCGGCGACAATGCTCCTCGCCAGATCGAAGGGCATCAGTTCCGTATCAACGCAAGTACTATTCATTCTCATTCGCTCTCTGTCAGAAGGGGAAGCGTAGCGAGGTCACCCAGTTGTGCTCGTAACTATGGAATTCGGTCGCGGCAATTTGTACTGCTCCGCCCACCGCCACGCCTACGCGTTTCCATAGATGAAACTTGCCCACAACCAATCCGGGCGAGAGGAACACCTGTTTCTTTCCATCGTTCTTGCCACTGGCCCAGAGGGTCGAGTTAACTTCGATTTCCGGCCAGAAATACTTCAACAGGTGATATTGCGCTGTGAGGTTGAGCCCGACCGGAGTTCCAAGCACACTCCTGTCGCCCGTAGGTACGGTCACTCCGGCTGTACCCTGCAGGTCGAAGTTCCCCCAGCCTTTGCCCAAAGCCAATGAGGGCGTTACCGACGCGTCGGTCGAGCCGTTCGCATAAGTGCCGGTGGGAACGGTGGCCGCCAGCACCGCCGTCACCACGTAGTTGCCGTGTTCTGGGTTGCCGGCTGAAGCCCGGTACTTGAACAAGAATGTCATGTCGCCGATGCCGTCGTTGAGTCCCGGCTTGGTATGGGTAATGTAGGGTGGGGCGCTCACATAGAGCTCAACGCGATCGAAAGGCACAAGTTCGAGCCCCCTGCCGCCGCCGTAATTGGCATTCGTGAAGCCTTGGTTTGACTGCCATCCCATGTCATAACGAAATTGCTGCACCAGGCGCGGTGTGACCGTGAACATCGGGGCCGCCCAGTGCGGCTGCTCGGATTCCGCGCGCGACGACCGCTGAAACCAGTTGCTTATGAAGTCGTCGCTTGACGTTAGCGACGAATCCGTTTGAGCCCGTGCAGCCGGACTTAACAAAGCTAATAAAAGAGCGAAAACGATGGTGGGATATTTCAAACTCTTTCTCCACGAATAGAACTTCCAGGCACGGACTGCTTGTGCACATATTTAGCGAATTCTTTGGACTTCTTCCTGAATTGGCCGATCTTCTCTGGAAACCATCACAGGTGTTGAAGATGGAACCGATTCTTCGCGTGTGTATTTCAGCACCCACACCACGCCCAGCCCGAACATCGCCAGGAAGACGAACACGATGAAGCCGATCGCATAGCCGCGCTGGCCGAGATCGTGTACTGCAAAACCGAGCACCGGCGGAATAATGAATCCGCCAAGCGCTCCCAATCCTCCGACCCATCCCACGGCCCCTCCTACCGCTTCGGGCACCTCCTGTGGCACCAGTTTGAAGACAGCAGCGTTGCAAACACCCATACCAATGGCCAACAGGATTTCGCCGGGGAGCGCAAGCTCCAACTGCGTAGCACTGGTCATGATGATGGCGCCGTTCGCCATGATCAGCAGAGCCAGGATCGCCGTGTTTTCCCCTCCTTCGCGCAAGCGGTCCGAAAGCATGCCGCCGCCAATGCGAATGGCGGAGGTCAACACGGAGTAGAGCGCGGTCAGCAATCCTGCTTTCACCGCGCTCACGCCGAAATAAGATCGCCAATAGGTCGGCAACCACGCCGTCAGCGCGATGAAGCCCCCGAAGGTTGTGAAGTAGACCCACACGAGCGCCCAGGTCTTCCACGTGCGTGCCGAAAGTTTCAGGCTCTGGACCAGACTCCCTGCGGGAAACAAGGACTGTCCGCTCGCGCGTGCCAAGGTGCGGGCCTCTTCCGGATGCACACCTTGCTGGAGAAGCTGGAAGAAGCACGCATTGCGGCCAAGCAGGGCGTAGAGAATCGTGCCTGCCAGCAAGAACACGAACCACGCTGCATAGGATTTGGCCAACCCTAGGCTGGCAAGGGCGACCGGCAACAGAAACGAAAACACTCCCGGAGCCAGGTTGCCCACGCCCCCGTAGATGGCTAGAGCGCGGCCCTGTTTGGCCTGAGGAAACCAGTAGGAAACCTGGCTGATCCCAACCGAAAAAGTGGCGATACCGCAGCCACAGAGAATGCCGAGCAGCAGAAGAAGGGGGTAAAGATTGCGCGAGAGGTGATCGGGATAGAGAGCGGAAATTACAGCGAGCAGACCGGCCATTCCCACGAGAGAGAGGGTTAGCAACACCAGAAAAGGCTTGCGTCCTCCGCTGGTATCAACCCACGCCGAAAAAGGAATGCGGAGCAGCGATCCGGACAATGCCGGTGCTGACACCAGGAATCCCACCATGATGGGCGAGAGATGCATCACCTCCTGAAATCTGCTGGCGGTCGGCCCGAACAGTGCGACGGCCGCAAATCCAGCAGCGAATCCCAGGGTCGCTGCGAACAGGCTGCCATTGGGTGTTCCTTTAAGTTGATTCATGATTCGATTTCCTTCTTGGCGATCGTCAGATTCCTGATCGTCCAGAGCAGCCCGGCAAACGTGGCCATCCAGGCGGTAACGGCGATGTACACGAAGTAATGTGGAATCCACAGCAGGAAAGGCAAATCCAAAGCCTGCGCCAGCTGGAACGTGCTTACCGTGTACATGCCCAGCGGGAATACGGCGCCCCAGTAAAGCGGGTCGTAGGTCAAGCGGAACCGCTTGTAGACATGACGCCAGACAGCGAGGGTCACGAGCATGGGAATCCACCACGTGGCTGTTGCCCAGAAGAACACGGTGAAGCCCTTTAGGAACGGGAGCAGCGCCACCAGGAAGGGTGCGCACGTGGCATTCAGGATCAGGTTGGCGCCCGCGAGGGTGGAAATCGCCATCGCCCCCATGTTGATCCAATAGGGCGGCATCAGATCAGAGGGCAGAAAACGGAAGAATGTATAGCGGTAGAAAATCAGCGAAATGACCCAGATATATAGCATCCCTCCACACAGCCACATGCAAAGCGAGAAGAACAGCATCTCGGTTTCGTGTGCTGGAAATCGGCTGGCAAGGAGCGTACCCAAGCTGGACACGGCCTGAGTGGCGACCACGGCAATCAGCCATCCTCCGTGAATGCCTTCCGCCAGCGATGGCTTATCTTCCTTGACCGTGAAGCCAGTAAAGATTGCGTAGGTGAAACCAGCCCACAGCGGCAAGGCAAGAAACCACATGGCGGTTGCCGCCGTGTAGTGATCAAAAATGATGATCTGTTGCCGCCCCAATACACTGGTCCCGGCCACGATGGTGAAGAATCCTGGGCCGCGTTTGTGGTCAATCAGGTCCCGGAAGAAATCTTGGGGAAATAAGATCGCGCGTGCCAAGGTGAGCGTCCACAACACAATAAAGACGCCAATATTCAGCCACGCGAGGCCGACGGCGAGCGGCCGCAACCCAGTCAGTTGGGAGGCAATGGCCACGATTCCGGTCGCCATCACCATGGCGAAATAAGCGGGATGGAGATTCTTGACCGCATCGAGGAAGGCTGCCCGGGGCAGGCTCTTGACTGGCCCGTGAGGCACACCACCTTCGGGCCGGTCTATCACGCCCGTGGTCGAACCTCCGGGATCAGGCTCCATGGCTCCCATGATTGCAGTTACCGTTCGTTATTTCCCGCGTGCGCTTTGAAGCACGGATCACGCGTGATAGTGCAGGCTCTCCGGCAGATATGGATCTCGGACCGGAACGAGCGGCGCACGACCGAGGGCTGCAAGGAACCCGAGGCCGAATGCACCCACCAGGCCCGCGACCATGCCGATCTCCCAAATTCCGATTTGTGGTTTGCCGCCCGAGAAGGGCGGCATGATCATCAGGTAGAGATCCAGCCAGCGGCCCGCCAGCAGCACGATGCTGACTCTCACCAGGATTCCGGTCCGCTGCTTGTTCATCCTCGGCAGCAGCGCGAAGAAAGGCACGACCCAGTTCAAAGCCAGGTTGAGCACAAACAGCGGCTGCCAGAAGCCGTGCAGCCGGCGAACGTAGTAGATCGTCTCTTCGGGCAGATTCGCGTACCAGATCAGCATGTACTGGCTGAACCACAAGTAGGCCCAGAAGGTGCTGAAGGCGAACAGCAACTTTCCCACATCGTGGAGATGCTGGTCACGAATGACATTCTTGAGAGGAGTGTTTCCCTGCAGCCATGCCAGCAGCAGGGTCAGCACGGCCAGCCCGCTGAGGAATGCGCCGGCAAAATTGTAGAAACCGAAGATCGTGCTGTACCACTCTGGCTCGAGCGACATGATCCAGTCGAAGCTCGCCAGCCAGAACGTGACCCCGAAGAACACCAAAAAGAGCGCAGCCAGGCGTGTGTTCTGACGGGTGCGGCTGATCGCACCGTCAGAATCCTGTCCATGGGAGATTCGCAGCATGGCCCAGGCGAACGCGAGCCAGCCCAGCAGGTACACGACGGCGCGAGCCCGAAAGAAAGGCAGGCTCAACCACATGAGCTTGAAACCTGGCGCATCGCCCTTAACCTGCAAGCCGCTGGTCCACGGATAAAGCGACGGATGGAGAATCAGGACGGCAAGTATCCCCAGAGCCCCGAATGGAAGCACGCCGGTCATCGCTTCGGGCACGCGTCGCAATGCCGTACTCCAGTGAGCGCCGCTGACGTACTGAATTGCGATCCACGCCATCCCGGCCAGCGCCAATCCCAAAAGGTAGTAGCTGACCAGTAGGAGGTTGAGCCAGGTTCTCTGTGACGCGAAGAAGAGACCTGCGACGAGGGTTGCGGCGCCGATCCCAACCAGCACCTGCATTCGCCCGACAATTTTGGCGCTTGGCTCGAAGATGAAATCGCTCGGATTCATGGTTGTCCCCCTGAGCCTTTCACCAGGTCAGCTTGTGCCGCCTTCGTGGGTGAAGTCGGGGGCGCGGCCGGAGCTGGAACTGGCGCCGCAGCTGCCTGTACGGTGCGTACATAGAGGATCACGTTCCAGCGGTCATCGCGGGAAAGCTGGCTGGCATACGATGGCATATTGTTCTGACCGTAAGTGAGCACATGGAACAACTGCCCGTCCTTCATCTTCAGCGCATGCTCAGCCAGCAGTGATGGTGGCGGCGGGTAGCCTCGCTGGGCGACCGGTCCATTCCCAGTCCCACCGGCTCCGTGGCAGATGGCACAAAAGTTAGAGAAGACAAACGCTCCGCGTTCCTGGGCCCGCACATTGCTGAGATCAAAAGGGCTCTTGAGCTCTTCTCCCGCGCGCAGCGCGTCTTGTGGCGTGGCCGCGTAGCGCAACGGCATGGAGCCGCGGGCGATCGCTCCCGGCTCCGGGCGCTGCAACGTCGTTCCATTGGCAAAATTCGCGTTGGGAGCGAACGCGTTGTAGCGTGGGGAGTGCGCCATCTGGGGGAGGAACTCGAAATTGGGCCTTGCAGGATCTGAGCTAAAGATCCAACTGGCCGTCACGGACATGACCACGGTCAAAAGCAGGAACCCGTTCAGTATTACGCGTCCCGTCACGCGGCCTCCCCGGTGATCTGCTCGTCCACGTGCACGGCATGGAGTTTCTCAAACATCTTCCCAACCTCTGCGGGATCGAAAGTCGAGTCGGTTTCTTCCAGAACAACAGCAAAGCGGTTGTCAGTGACTCCCGCCACGGGCAGCACCGCACGTTTTGCCGGATAGAGCCGACAAACAAAGAAGAAGGAGAGCACCGCTCCGACAGCTGCGAACAGCACCATCACCTCGAACGTGACCGGGACAAAGGCAGGCAGGGAGTTGAACGGCTTGCCTCCCACATTGACAGGCCAGTCCACCGCGGTGGTCCAAAACTCGAACCACACTTTCAATCCGCCGCCCAAGACACCCAATGCGAATACCACCCAGGGGAGGCGCGACGGCGCCAGCCCCATCGCTTCTTCGACTCCGTGAACCGCGTACGGCGCATAGACGTCCACCACCTTGAAACCGCGCTGGCGCGAGGCGCGTATCGCTGCCAAGGTGTCGTCTTCGCTCTCGAAAACTCCGACCAGCAGTCGTTTACTCATGGGCGGACTCCAGCCGAGGCTTGCCGTACTTCAAAACTCCCTTGACCTCGGCTACGGCAATCACCGGTATGAAGCGGCAGAACAACAGGAACAGTGTGAAGAACAATCCGAAGCTGCCCAGCAGCGTGGCCACTTCCACCCGAGTGGGCGCATAGTGGAACCAGTTGGCGGGGATGAAGTCGCGCGATAGCGAGGTAACAATAATGATGAAACGCTCGAACCACATCCCCACGTTCACCAAGATGCAAATCGTAAACACCGCGGGAACATAGGCTCGCACCCTGCGGAACCACAGCAACTGGGGGACGAAGACGTTGCAACCGACCATGGTCCAGTAGCCCCAGAACAAGGGCCCCAAGGCACGGTTCAGGAACACGAATTGTTCGTAGGAACTCCCGGAGTAGAGAGCGGTGAAGAACTCGGTCCCGTACGACAGTCCCACGATGCCACTGGTGGTGATCACCAGTTTGCACATGCGGTCGATGTGACGAATGGTGATGTAGTCCTCAAGCCGCATCAGTTTGCGGGCAATGATCATCAGCGTCAGCACCATCGCCATGCCGGAAAAGATTGCCCCTGCCACGAAGTACGGTGGGAAGATGGTGGCATGCCAGCCCGGTAGCACGGCGGTGGCGAAATCCCAGCTCACGATGGTGTGTACCGAAATGACCAGCGGAGTACCGAGGCCCGCCAGCATCAGGTACACAACTTCGTAACGCTGCCACGCCCGGTAAGAGCCGTTCCAGCCCAGGCTGAACAAACCGGCAAGTTTACGCCGCCATTTAGCGGTAGCACGGTCCCGAATGGTGGCCAAGTCCGGCAGCATGCCGATGAACCAGAACATTGCCGAGACTGTGAAGTAAGTTGAGATGGCGAAAAAGTCCCACACCAGCGGCGAGCGGAAGTTCACCCACAACGACCCGCGAGTATTGGGATACGGAAACATCCAGTAGGCGAACCAGGGACGGCCGGTGTGGATGACGGGAAAAATACCGGCGCACATGACCGCAAAAATCGTCATTGCTTCCGCGGCGCGGTTCACCGAGGTGCGCCAGCGCTGCCGGAACAGAAACAGGATGGCGGAGATCAGCGTGCCCGCGTGCCCGATTCCAATCCAGAAAACGAAGTTCGTAATATCGAAGGCCCAGCCAACCGTGCGGTTCAGTCCCCACGTCCCGACACCTACTGAGATCTGGTAGGCGATGGCGGCCGCTCCCAGCAGCAAGAACGAGGACGAGATTAGTAATGCCACCCACCAGAGCGCCGTGGGACGCGCCTCCATGGGCGCGCACACATCGTGCGTGACCTGCGCGATCGACTTATCGCCTTCGATCAGAGGCGGTCGCAACGCGATTGCGGCTTCAGCCATGATGTTCTTCCTTGCTTTCCTCTTTCCCCTCTGGGGGGCGATTGCGCACGATGGTCAGATATCCCACGGCAGGACGGACGTTCAGTTCTTCGAGCACTCGATAGCGCCGCGCGTTTGCCATCATCTTGCTGACTTGACTGTTTGGGTCGTTCAAGTCGCCGAAGTAGATCGCCTGCGCCGGACATGATTGTTGGCAGGCCGTCTGGATAGCACCATCTGACACTTTCTCGCCGCGCCGCTTTGCCTCGATCTTGGCCTCCTGGATACGTTGCACGCAGAACGTGCACTTCTCCATCACGCCGCGCGAACGCACCGCCACATCGGGATTCAGCACCAGGTTCTGCAACTGGTCGTCATGCGCGTAGTTGAACCAGTTGAAGCGCCGCGCCTTGTAGGGGCAGTTATTGGCGCAGTAGCGGGTCCCAATGCAGCGGTTGTAGACCTGCTGGTTCAGGCCGTCCTCGCTGTGCACGGTCGCCAGTACCGGACATACCGTTTCGCAAGGTGCGTTTTCACACTGCTGGCACATCAGCGGCTCATAGGCGACTTCAATTTGGCCGGAATCTGTTTCCGAGTAGTAACGGTCGATGCGCAGCCAGTGCATCTCGCGGTTACGGCGAATCTCGTCGCGGCCCACGACCGGGATGTTGTTCTCCACCTGGCAGGCGATAACACACGACGAACAACCGGTACAGGCGTTTTGGTCAATTACCATGCCCCAGCGCGGTCCTGTATAGGGATGGTCTGTGGGCCACAGGTCCTCTTTCTCTTCCTGGTCTTCCACGCCTGCGTGCGGATTTTTCAGATATGCCGCCAAAGTCGTTTCCTGGACCACTGGCCGAGGGCCGCTGCCCCGTGGCGTGAGTTTCTTGGGGACAGTCAGGGTGTTGTGAGTCTGCGTGGATGCCAACTCGCGCTGCCTGCCAGTGCGGCTGACCTTGACCTGAGCGCTGTCGTATTGCAGAACGCCATCACTCAATCGCAGCAGCGGAGCGGCGTTCACACCGACGACGCCGTTGTCTCCGACGCTGATCACGGCATCGAGCCACTGCGGCCCGACCTTGGCAAAGCGAGCGCTCAACTTGCTGCCATAGCCCAGGGCGACGGCGATGACTTGATCCTGCTGGCCGGGTTGAATGCACACCGGGAGCTCGAATGCCTGGCCACTGCCGTTCTCCAGGCGAACCACATCTCCATCCTCCACAGCGAGCCGCTGCGCCGCGGCTGGAGAGATCGACGCATAGTTGTCCCACGTCACCTTGGTGATTGGGTCGGGAAGCTCGTGCAGCCACGGATTGTATGCATTGCGGCCATCGAGCATGGCGATGGCCGGGTAGAGCGCGAGAGCGAAAGCGCCCGGTTCGGGGCGCTGAGCTTTCAGAATCGGACGGATGGCTTGGGCATTGAATTGTTTCGACTTGATGGGAAGCGTCTCAACTTCAGCAAACCCATCGTGGACTGTACGGTCCCAGAAGGCATCGAAACTTGCGTCTTTGTTCTGACGAGCGAAGATTTCTGCGTTCCAATGTTCGCGCAGGATGTCGTAGGCCGGTTTGGGTTTCCCGTTCCAGTTTGCGATCGTTTCCGCGAGCGATCGCGCGTCCCCCAGCGGATGAATCGTAGGTTGGGAGATGCTAACCACGCCGCTCACCGGCTCGGCATCGCTCCACGATTCCAGAGCGTGCTGGTCGGGCAGAACGTAGCGTGCCAGCGCAGCGGTTTCGTCCACCCGCTGTGCAAAGCTGACGAGCAGGGGCAGCCTTTGCAGTGCCCCCGCCAGGCCGTCACCGCCGGGCAAATCGAAAACTGGGTTCACTCCGTAGACAAAGAGAGCCTTGATCTTGCCATCCTGCAATTCAGCGAGCAGTCCGCCCAGCTCTCCGTCGCTTCCTTGCGCTTGCAGGGACGGGTGCTCGACATCGAGAGTTGCACCGTAGTTCCCAAGGAGGTGGTTGAGGTAGTTGCTCAGAAGCTGCTGTTGTACATCGTTGCTTCCACACACGACCAGACTCCGCCCGCGCGCCTGCCAAAGGCGATCCGCCAGTTCATCCAGAAACGCTGCATCGACAGAGGTAGCCTCCAGCTCGCCGGAAGCGAGCGGTGCCGCCGTCTTTTGTGCAACCTTCTGCGCCAAGTGCGTGAGCAGAAGACCCATCTCTCCCGGCGCAACCGCAAATCGCCGGTCGGCTTTGCTGCCGGTCACGCTCATGCGCGGCTCGAACTGCACGTGATAGGAAGCGCGCTTTGCCTCCAGATCGTGGCCGACACGATAGTCAGCGGTGTATTCGACGGGCGAAATCCAAGTTCCCAGAAAATCAGCATCGAAGCTGACAATGACATCGGCTTTGTCGAAGTGAAACCGTGGGAGGACGCGGACGCCATGTGTCTGCTCATGGGCATCGAGCAGACCGGAGTTTGATAACGGGTCGTAGACGATGTGCCGCCCATCGGGAAAACTCGCGAGGAACTCCTGGATCGTGCCGCGGGTGGTTGGACTGGTGATGGTCCCACTCACGAAACGAACCGCGCCCCGCTCACCACGAATCTTCGCGAGTCCGGCCCGGATCTCGCTGTCGACTTCGGCCCAGGAGGACTTCGTTCCTTCCTTCAAAGGATGCTGCAAGCGTTGGGAGTCGTAGAGACCGAGAATGTTCGCCTGTCCCGTGGCACACAATCCGCCGCGCGAAACCGGATGCTGAGGATTACCTTCCAGCTTAATCGGCCGGCCGTCGCGCACCTTGGCGAGCAACCCGCAACCGGCGCTGCAACCCGTGCAAGTAGAGGCATAGAAGAGCGAACGGCCTGGAACTATTTCCTCGGGTTGCGAAAGGAGAGGAATCGCCCGTTGCACCGGAGCGCGGCTGCAACCTGTAGCAAAAGCCACGCCCAACGTGAACCCGGTAGCCTTCAGAAAATCGCGGCGGCGGAACTGGCGCGGCCCGCCTTCCGGAAACTCGTCCGCGCGAGCCCTCAAAACATCGGAGGCAGCATCCCGCTCTTTCAGACTCTTCCAATACCGTTTTGTTCTTCGCTTGCTCAAACAACTCTCCTCAGTAGTGACAGGTCGAACAATCGATGGAGGCATACACCCGATGCGTGACAGGCAGAGGTCCCTGCGCCGCCGGGGCTGGCGCACTGGTGAAATTTCCATTGCCATCCAGCCCCGCGCGATCCACTCCGCGGTGGCAGTTCACGCACCATCCCATGCTCAAGTCCTCGACTTGGCGGACGCGCTCCATGGTCTCGACCGGACCGTGGCACTTCTGGCACGCCACGCCGGCATTGACGTGCGGACGATGGTCGAAGTAGACGAAGTCCGGCAGGTTGTGCACCTTCATCCATGCGATCGGCGTGGTGTGTTTAGCCGGATCGGGCAGCATTTTTTCGTTGAGCGCCAGCGCGTCGTAGATCTTCTGGATTTCAGGAGACACCACCCGCCGAGGCTCGCGTTTCTCTTTCTTCGCCAGTTCGTCTTCCGCGCGGATCGCTCCCAGTGGCGCCGCCACAAACCGGTGACAATTCATGCATACGTTGGCGACGGGTATCCCGGCATGGCGGCTCTTCTCCGCTCCCGAATGGCAGTACAGGCACTGCACCTGCAGTTCTCCGGCGTGCAGGCGGTGGGAAAAAGCCACCGGCTGGGTTGGTTCATAGCCGATCTGATTACCGGGCAAGGCATACGCGTTGAACTTCGGCACCAGGATCAACAGGCTGAACCCCAGCGCGGTCAGAAGCACCAGCGTTACGAATGGGCTGGCGAGGTATTTCATGACCCCAGACGGCTTTGGACGCGGCGTTGCCATCCCCTCAGTCCCTCACACCACTTGCTCTGCGTGGCCACACAGGAAGGATCCCAATCCCATACCAGCGCACCAACTGCGGTTTGCGCCAAAGGTAGGGCAAGGGCGCCACCAGTGCGTGCACCAGGCGGGTGAACGGGAAGAATCCGACAATCAACCAACCATTGACCACGTGGAATTTCACGATGAAGGGCATGGTCACCAGATAGCTGATGTCCGGCCGGAAAAAGAAAATGGAATGCAGATAGGGCGCTGCGGACGTCGAGTACCAGGAAGTCCCCCAAGGGTAGAAGATGGCTACGTAGATACCCGCAGCCGCCTGAAGAATGAGCATGGACTCAACGATCCAGTCGGCGGGGGTCGTTATCGTTCTTGCTTTTGGGTAACGGATGCGCCGTTCAATCACACCGACGAAACCCACCAACGCCATCAGGGCAAACGCCAGGCTGAAGATTTCAAGCACGTAAAGCCGCAGCGGGTGGCTATTCCACAGCAGCACCTGCCGCGGGATGAGGAGTCCCATCAAATGGCCCAGCAGGATCGCGATGATGCCATAATGCAGCGCGGTCAGTCCCCAAAAGTGCTGGTTGTTCTCCAAAAACTGCGACGACAGACTGGAGTACGTGAAAGGCGCTTTGCGATAACGCATGATGGTTCCCAGAAAGAACACGAACAGCGCCACGTAAGGCAACATCGCGAACAACAGAAGGTTCATGGTTGGATTCGTCATCGCTTCGATCCTTCAAACCAACACTTTGAGTAACGGTTCCGTCTCCGGAGTGGTCAGCGGTATGTCCGGGAACTGGCTGCGAAGCAAACTCCGGACTGCCAGCAGCACGTTTTCAAACGGATTTTCCTTGCCGCGCATCGCCTGAAGCATCTTCTCCAGCGCTGGGAGCACACAGGCCGCAACAAAATCGGCGGCGGCTACCGAATCCATCCGCTCGACCAGCTGCAAGACGTGGGTCAGGTGGTCCGGAAGTTCCGTAGACTCCTCCAGTCCATGCCGCCGCAACTCCTCCCGCACCCGTACCAGCAGCTGCCCGCGTTCGTAGTTCTCGCCAAACAGATGCCAGCCCAACTCCAGGGAGCACATCGGGTTGAGATCGAACGTCTGCGTGAACAACTCCTGGAGTTGGTCGGTTCTCAGTCCTCGCATCTGGACCTCGAACTGCTGCAGTTGCTCGCGACACTCATCCGGAGCAACCTGCACGCTCGCTTCAATCCGCCGCGGATAGTCCGCTTCGGGATACGTCAGCAGACCAACCAACGCGTTGTAAATGGCAGCATCCTGCATCACATCCCCCGGTGCGGCGCGCTGACGAAACCGAAGCCCGCACTCGCTTTGTGCTCAAGCGGGTCTTCCATCATCTGGATCGCCTCTTCGCGGTGCATCGGCGGAATCACGAAGCGGTCTTCGAAAGTGCAGAGCGAAGTGAGCTGGTATATTGCCTCGGCTTCTTCGGACGAGCAGTCCGCTTCGGCCAGCATGCGGCTGGCGACTTCCATCGTCACGTCGCCAACGGTCAACGCGCGCCGGTACCAGCGCACCGCTTTTTGCTTGCGCAGGGCGTAGCGCACTTTGTTTTCCTGACCAGCGCCCAGCAGCTTGGCCAGGTAGGCAATGGGTACACGCGACTGCTCGATATCGTGAAACAGATCACCGGACACGTGGTCGATCACGCCGCCGTCCTGGCTGGCCATCACGGGCGACATCGGCGGCACGTAGAACAGCATCGGGAACGTCCGGTATTCCAAATGAGGGGGGAGGGCCAGCTTCCACACCTTCACAAACTGGTAGACGGGAGACTTCTGCGCCGACTCGACGACCGAGTCGTGCACTCCGCTGGCCCGAGCCCCCGCGATCACTTCGGGATCGTAGGGGTCGAGAATGAGCGAGCGCTGTCCTTCGATCAGTTGGTCGTCGGGCAGATTCGCGACTTCCTCGATTCGGTCTGCGTCATAGAGCAACACGCCGAGGTAGCGAATTCGCCCGACGCAAGAGTGGAAGCAGGCCGGCGCTTGTCCGGTTTCGAGGCGGGGAAAGCACAGGATGCACTTCTCCGATTTGCCGGTGGACCAGTTGAAATATGTCTTCTTGTACGGGCACGCGGCTACACACGCGCGCCAACCCCGGCAGCGCTTCTGGTCAATCAGCACGATCCCGTCTTCTCCGCGTTTATAGAGTGCGCCCGATGGGCACGCCGCCACACAAGCCGGATTCAGACAGTGATTGCAAATTCGCGGGAAGTAGAAGAACACCAGGCGCTCGGTAGCAAAGAGCTGCTCGCGCTGCTCGGGTGTCAAACTCGCCAGGTTAGGATCGTTCTGGGCGTAGACTGGCGACCCTCCGAGGTCGTCGTCCCAGTTCGGGCCAGCTTCGACGTTGATGTACTCGCCCGTGACCATCGAGATCGGCTTGGCCGTGGGCTGGTCCGCACCTTCAGGAGCGTTGAACAAGTTCTGGTAGTCGTACGTCCACGGCTCGTAGTAGTCGTCCAGAGTGGGCTGGTTGGGATTGTGGAAGATGTTGAATAGCGCACTACTCTTGTTCTGAGACTTGAGCTCAAGGTTGCCGTTCTTCTTCTCCCAGCCGCCTTTGTAGCGCTCCTGGTCTTCCCATCGCGTCGGAAAACCCGTGCCGGGCTTGGTTTCCACGTTGTTCCACCACATGTATTCCGTGCCTTTGCGATCGGTCCAGATGTTCTTGCAGGCGATCGAACAGGTGTGGCAGCCAATGCACTTGTCGAGGTGGAACACCATCGAGACTTGTGAACGTACATTCATAGTTAGTCGTCCGTCGTTGGTCGTTAGTCGTTAGTCGTTCGCCACTGCAACTACCACTTCAACTCCGGCAGCTTGCGCACCAGCACGTGCGTATCGCGGTTACATCCGGTCGGACCCCAATAATTGAAGTGGAAGGTGAATTGTCCATAGCCGCCTGCCATCAGGTTTGGCTTGAGTCGCGTGCGCGTAAGGCTGTTGTGACCACCGGCGCGCCGGTTGCCACGCAACGGTGAGGTCGGCACCGAGTAGGTGCGTTCGGGCGAGTGATACTGAATGCAAATGCCCCGCGGAATACGCGCGCTAACAGCTGCGCGCGTGACCACAACTCCGTTGTCGTTGTGCACCTCGACCCAGTCGTTGTCCACGATGTCAATTTCGGCTGCGTCCTTATCGTTAATCCAGAACGGCTCGACCCCGCGCGACAGCGTGGTCATGCGGTGGTTGTCGCCGTAGGTCGAGTGGATATGCCACTTGCCGTGTGGCGTCAGGTAATTGAGCATCTTGGTCGGCCCAACTTCCTTGCTGAACGTCAAGTCGGCATACTGCGTGGGCAGCGGCTTGGGTTTGTACGTCGGCAGGTGTTCGCCAAACTGGATGTAAAGCGGATGGTCGAGATAGAAATGCTGCCGCCCCGTGAGGGTCCGCCACGGCATCATGGCTTCCACGTTGTAGGTGAAAGGCGAGTAAGCGCGACCGTTTTCAGTCAACCCCGACCACATGGGGCTGTTGAGCAAGCGATGCGGATGGGCCTGCAAATCCTTGTAGCTCAACCGCACCCCGCGGTTCTTCTCTGCTAGATGGACCAAAGGCACGCCGGCCTTCTCTTCCATCTCCTGGTAGGAGCGATAAGCAAGTTCGCCGTTTGTGACGGTGGCGAAGCGCAGGACGATGTTGCAGGCGTGCTGGTCTTCGAGCAGAGACGGATACTTGTTGCCGTCCCACGCCACCGTCGGGCAGGTCTTCAGCGCCGCGTCGTATTCGTCCTCGATCCTGTAGTGCGTGCCGTGTGCTCCGAGTCCGTTAGCCCGCGCCAGTGGCCCGAAAGAGATGTACTGCTTGTAAAGGTTCTTGTAGTCTCGGGAGACCACTTTCAATCCGGGCATGGTCTTTCCCGGAATCGCTTCCACTTCTCCACTCAGCCAGTCCTTGATGTCGGGCTGTGCGATCTCAGCCGCTGAATCGTGTGCCAGCGGCGAGGCCACCAGATCCTTCACCGGCTCGGGGAAATGCTTCTCCGCCAGTTCAGAGAACTTCTTCGCGATTGCACGGAAGATTTGCCAGTCGCTCTTGGACTCCCAGGCCGGAGGCACGGCTTCCGACAGGGGATGGATGAAGCTGTGCATGTCGGTGGAGTTGAGGTCTGCCTTCTCGTACCAGGTGGCCGCGGGCAGGACGATATCCGAATAGAGCGCGGACGTGTCCATACGGAAATTGAGGTCCACCACCAGGTCCATCTTTCCCTGGGGTGCTTTCTTGTGCCACTCGACCTCGCGCGCACTGCCTTCCGCCAAGTTGTCGTCGGAGATGGCGTTGTTGTGCGTGCCCAGGTAGTGCTTGAGAAAATACTCGTGGCCTTTGGCGCTGGCCATCAGCGCATTGCCGCGCCAGATGTACCATACTCGCGGCCAGTTCTCCGGCGCGTCCGGATCTTCCACGGAGAACTTCAGTTTCCGGCTCTTCAGTTGCTCAACTGCGTAGTTCACGACGCCTTCGTCGTTCTTGGCTCCGGAGACTTCCGCTTCTTTCACCACTTCCAACGGATTCTTCTGAAATTGTGGATAAAACGGCAGCCATCCCGAACGTACCGCTCGCACCTGCAAGTCCATGGTGTGTCCATGAGCAAATGACGCTTTGCCGTTGGCAGGAGGAACGGTGTGGTAGTCGGTGAAGTCGCGCTCGTAGCGCCATTGGTCTGTATGCACATAGTGCCAACTGGGCGCATTCTGCAACCTGGCTGCGGGGAACCAGTCGCGGCCAAAAGCAATCGAGGACCACGATTCTCCCGGTGCCAGTTTTTCCTGTCCGACGTAGTGGGCCAATCCGCCACCGTTCACGCCGATGCAACCGCAGAACATCAGCGCGTGAATTGCCGCCCGATACATCAGATTGCCGTGGTACCAGTGGTTAATGCCGGCGCCGATGATCACCGTGCATTTGCCGTGGGTGAGTTCGGCCGTGGTGGCCCACTCCCGCGCAAAGCGGATGAGTACCTGTCGGCTGATGCCAGTGTATTTCTCGGTCCACGCGGGCGTGTAAGGCTGGTTCTCGTCGTCGTAGTTCGCCGGATACTCGCCTTCCAGTCCCCGCGACACTCCGTACTGCGCCATTAGAAGGTCGTAAACCGTGGTGACGGTGACCGTCCCATCATCAGCTGTCTGCACTCGCCGTATCGGCACGCACCGCGTGATCGTGCGTCCATCGGCGAAGTCGTTCAAGACCACGGGGACGACGGCATCGCCTTGCCCCAGAAAAGTTAGAGCAGGATCGATCGCGGATCCATCCACTCCGTCTTTCAGCAGTAGATTCCACTTGCCTTTCTCTTTTCCCCAGCGGAAACCCACGCTGCCTATCGGCATCTTGGGACGGTTGTCCACCGAATCCCACATGAGAAATTTCCAGTCCCCGTTCTCCGTGCCCTGGTAGCTCTTTAGGCGGTTGGCGCGCAGCAGCTTTCCCGCCTGCCACTTTCCGTTGTGTTCCGTGAGTTCCACCAGGTAGGGAGAGTCGGTGTATTGCTTGGCATAGTTCAGGAAGTACGGCGTTCGCTTCTCGTGGTGAAATTCCTTGAGCAGGACGTGGTTCACCGCCATCCACCAGGCCCCGTCCTGCCCGGCGTTGATCGCCACCCACTCGTCCGCGTACTTCGAGACCTGTGCGAAGTCCGGGGTGAAGACCCACATCTTCGAGCCGTTGTGACGAGCTTCAGCCGCGAAGTGGCAGTCTGGCGTGCGCGTCATGTTGAGATTCGATCCCATCACGGCCAGCATCTTCGCGTTGTACCAGTCAGCCGACTCCTGCACGTCGGTCTGCTCGCCCCAGGTCTCAGGTGAGGCGGGAGGCAAGTCGCAATACCAGTCATAGAAAGAGAGCGAAACGCCGCCCATCAGCTGCAGCATGCGCGCGCCGCTGGCATAGCTGATCATCGACATCGCAGGAATGGGGGAAAATCCGGCAATGCGATCCGGCCCATGCTTCTTGATGGTGTAAATATTTGCTGCCGCGATCAACTCCAGCATCGTGTCCCAGTCGGCACGGCGTAACCCGCCCTTGCCGCGGGCTTTCTGCCAACGCTGCCGCGACTCGGGATTCTCGACCAGCGACTTCCAAGCCTCGACCGGGTCTTCGTGTTGCGCCCGGGCCTGTTTCCACAAATCGATCAGTGCCCCGCGAACGTACGGATACTTCACTCGCAGCGGGCTGTACAGGTACCAAGAATAGGAAATCCCGCGCTGGCATCCGCGCGGCTCGTAGGGAGGCAGTCCGTTCTCCAGCATGGGATAGTCGAGTCCCTGCATCTCCCAGGTGACGATGCCGTCCTTCACGTGGATCTGCCAGGTGCAGCCTCCGGTGCAGTTCACGCCGTGCGTCGAGCGCACGATCTTGTCGTGTTGCCAGCGGTTGCGATAGAACTCCTCCCAACTGCGCAGCTTGGGATCAACCTCGTCCCGGATCCACGAGATCGCGTCTCGGGTTTTCATCCTTCACCTCGTTCGTCTTTGTGGACCATGCTCCGGCGCACTCCCCGCAAGCGTTTTTTCCAAAGTGCATCCAGCGAAACCAGGCCCAGCACCATGCCGCCCACGCCCAGCAGAAAGAAATTCAGCAAGGAAGTGGTGTCATCCTGCCCACCTTTTTTCGCCGAGTCTTCAAACAGGGCCACGAGCGAGAGGATCTCCTCGGGCTGGATTGCGTGGTTCGTGAATACCGGCGCCATCGTGGGACTCGCCGGCGATGACAGCCATGCCGCTAAGCCTTTGCGCCCCTGTAGCCGTTCGTAAACCCGCGTGAGATCGGGACCGAGCCTCCCGCCGCCCAACAACGTCAGGCCTTTGATGGTGTGGCAGGAGATGCACGCCGGGCCGCCCCCGCTCAGTGGCTGCTCGCCCAGAAAGGTCAGCCTGCCTTTCTCCACGTCCTGCGCCGTCAACGGTCGGTCACTGATTTGCGTCCCTGCGAACTGCGAGTGCGGCAGCTTGGATTCTTGAGTAATCATGTCGAGCAGCGCCTGCGCCTGCTGCGGGTTCATGCCAGCGATGTTCGGCATCACCACGCCACGTGCTTCCTGCTGCAACCTCACGGCATAGGGATCGCCGGTGTCGATCATGGCTTTTGGGCCCTGCAGGAACTGGACCAACCACGTGCGATCCCTGCGGGTAGTTACGTCCTTGAGGTCTGGCCCGGTAAGACGGCCTCCACCAATCGTGTGGCAGCTCGTACAGTTCTGCTTGAAGAATGCCGCGGCGTCCTGTGCCCAGGCGTTCCTACCGCCCCAGAACAAAAGGGCAGACAAGGACGCAATGACAAGACCAATGCGTGAACCCAGAAACGGCTTCGTCTTCTCTGCAGCCCGATTTCGCGGCCCATAGGTCGATTTCATCGCTGACCTCCTGCAGCTGGCAGATTCACGGCGTGCGGTGAGATCCCTGCAAGTGGCGGGCTTTGCGGCGCCAGAGCTGAGAGCGGCGTGGAAACCAGGAACCCCAGGTACCTCGCCTGCAAGTCGGCCCACAAAATGTGGGCGCTGCACGCGGTTGAACTCGAGCACGGCTTCTGGTGCTGCAGAAAGCAAGCCGGCTTACTTCGAGACATGCCGTCGAACAACTCAATTATGTCGATCAGGAAAATCTCGCTGGAGGGCTTATGGAGGCGATACCCGCCACCGGAACCACGTGCCGTGTCTACCAGTTCGGCGTTACGCAGGGCCAACAGGATCTTAGATAAGTAGTTGGCCGGAATATCGGCGGCCTTCGCCAGATCCCTGCCCAAAAGGGCCGTCCCGTGAGGCTGAGATGCCAAACACGCCAGAGCCCGGAGAGCATATTCCGAAGTGGTGGAGAGCATTGTTGACCTCTGGATGTACAAGTCCTTTTAGTCCGCGCGGGGCTTGCCAGTCTGTGATCTTGGTACTACTACTACGTGATTTCTGTCACACGGTCGTGTGATCCGCTCGCGCCACGATACATCCGCCTCCGTCAGCACAATCGCTCTGTCGGGAACGTTTGGGGATGGTGACAATTGGCGGGAATGCGCTACTGTAGACGGACAGCACGGAACAAGAGCCGCCCTAAAGGAAAGGAGCACACATTGGCGCAGAAACTGTTACCCAAGCCGGTGCAGAACTTCCGCAAGCGCTATCCGGACGTGTGGACAGCCTTCAATGAATTGGGGGACCGGTGCCACTCGGCAGGGCCCCTCGATGAACGGACCCGGCGCCTGGTGAAAGTTGCTCTCTCGATGGGTGCTGGCCTCGAAGGCGCGACGCACTCCGCCGTCCGAAATGCGAGGAAGGCGGGAATCACTTCGGACGAGATCAACCATGTTGCGGTTCTGGCGGTCAGCACCCTTGGATTGCCTGCCGCAATTCGCGCCTTTACGTGGGCCAGCGATCGATCTCGCGGCAGCAAATCGTGATCAGTCTCGGAAACGCCGACCGGCCATAGTCGACGCCGCCATCTACCCGCTGACGGCAGAACGTATTTTCGAGATCTCGTCACCCAGAATCGCCATCACTGCAAAGCCCAATTCTGGACTGGATCTGAGAAGCTTGAGCACCACGGACCGCGGCACAAACGACAATTGCGAGTCCTCGGTCACTTCAGCAGTCAGGCTGTACGGAGCTCCCGACATCGTCGCGGGCAGCCCGACAACCGACCCAGCCCCGAGCATTCTCGGAGGATATGCTGCGCTCTCGCAGCCGAGTCCTAGAGTCACTTCACCTCGCCGGACGAGGAATAAACCCTGCGCTGGGTCCCCTCGCCGAAACAGGACTGTACCTTTTGGCCTCGAGATTACCGATCCCCGTTCTTCAAGCTTCTTCTTCAGTTCCGCAGGTACAACAAGATTTTCCATTCCTCAGGTCGTCCACCCCTTGCCGGGGATTATCAACCGGGAGATGTACATGCAGGCTGTGATCGCTATCACCGGTGCGGGTGATGTGGCCTAGGGGGTGAATGCCAGGCACGGCGGTCTCGTGTGGCCTACAAAAGCGGTCTGCCGCCCCGGCAGGTAGCTGGTCCTCACTCCATGCCGTCATTGCCGTCACTCAAGCCACTCCCATCCCTATATCGACCGACGTCCCTGACGCCTGAGAAGGGCAGCCAAGCCATTTGAATGGCTTCGTCTTTACATACCGAAATGCAGTGCTCTTCGCTTCCGCACGTATCCGGAAAAGCAAGCACAGCGATACCCTCGACCATCGCAAGAGATTTGGGACCGCAGGCCTCCACACACAGACCACAGCCTGTACATCGATCTTCGAGAATCGCGGGCATCCATTTCTCAGCCACCGGGAACACCTCCGCGTGTGCTGCCCGATTGGGCGCAATAGTACAGGGCACAGTTCACGGCAGAGATCCTAGGAGGGATGATGCCGGCTTAGCGATGACTTAGGTCTCAGGGCAGAGGCGAGACTTCGGAAGCTGTGCTGACATCTTGGCTCGATCGAGCGTAGGCAGCAATGCCACTCATCAAGTTCGTAACCACGTCGGCAGCCGTGTAGGTGGCGGCACCTGGCGGCAAGAACCGCGTGATTCGGCTCAAATCGTTGCCGGCGGTGACCAGACCAAGTTCCACATATTTGCCGTTTCGTGTCTGTGGATGACCGATATTTGCCATGAGAGCATTGCAAAGGCATTTTCTCCCCAAGGTGTTCTCCGCCTTCCCGCCTTTCGAGACATAGATTGTCACGGGCTCAGCCGAGCAACGATAGTCGATCGTTCCCACAGGCGTCCGGTAAGCTTCCCTCAAAAAGCCCAAATCGCAAATCCGCGGTCGAGCTGCATAGATATCGCCCTCGGAGAGGGTGCCTTCCAGTTGGGCAATCTTGAATGGGAAATTGGTTGGGGAAGCTGCCGGGTCAGTAAATACGTGAGCTTCCCCGGAAAGAGCCTTTGCCAAAAGCGCTCGCTTGTAGTCGGCTCTCAGGCCTGACTCTTCGCAGAATGCAAAGGCGGTCCCTACCTGTATGCCTGCGGCCCCCGCGGCCAAAGCCTCCGCCAGCTTCTCCGGCCGGCCATATCCTCCGGCGAGCCAGAACGGGAGGCCGAGGTCACGAATTTTCTCCAGATCCACTGTGTCGCGCACACCGTAGATCGCCTCTCCTGTTTCGTCGAGCTGCAGTTTTCCACGGGGCGGCGCATTGTGGCCCCCGGCCGTGTATCCCTCAATCACGAATCCATCGACCCTGCCGTCCGCTTTTTTCAGCATGGTTGTCGCCAAGGTATTGGAGGAGATGATCGGGATGAACTTCGGCCGAGCGAGTGGAGGAAGTTCGCGCCCCAAGAACTGGCTCGGCGTGAATACCATAGTTCTGTCATCGTCGCCCTGTGCCCCTGTGACCTGGAGCAGATAGGTCGCGGGTTCGTGATTTGCGAAGCCATCGAGGACTCCGGGAATCTTGAGGGGCACACCCGCTCCCATCAGAATGTATCCCACCCCTGCGAGCATGGCCCCGTAAATGGAAGGCAGGTGGGGCAATTGAACCTTTTCCAGGTAATTGATTCCCACTGGATTGTCGTGGCCCTCGCGCGCCAGAATGACTTCGACGAAATTGGCTACAACGCAGAGCTCCTTTAGTTCGGGAGGAGTGTCCTTCGCATGCGTTGGCACGGGCTTGTAAGGTGCTCTCTCCGTCTTCCCTCCTTGGAGGTAGTACCTAGCCCAAACACGTTCCGCGATTTCAGGAATTGGAAACCGATCGAGCCCGCGGCGCATGTGGCCGCCAGGATCGCCGTCCTGCAAGCGCCTGGCAAAAATCAAGTCCAGAGCCGTTCCGGAAACCACGCCCAACTGGCCAAGCCGGGAAACGGCCCTTGCCAGCCGCCAATTGGAGACGGCTGCGCCCATCCCGCCCTGAATGATTGTCGGAAGATTGCCCATGATGAAACACAGCGCGACCGCACATTTTCTCAGGGATGGACGAATGTCATTGTCTGAGTTCTGTAATAGATCTCGGTTCTTAGCAGTTCGGTGAGCGGAAAGAGAAAATCATCTGCAGTTGGCCGGAGTAGCACCTTGCCGCTACTAGCGACCTGGAGATATCTCCGTCACGACCTTGACCTTTCTACGGCCTGCCATTTCCTCAGCGATGGCCACTTTCTCGGCATTGGGTAACATCCGGGCTGCCAAAGGAAAGATCAACTCGTCCTCGACGCAAATGTGCTCTTTGTACATCGACGCGAGACTAGCGACTGCTTTGCGAAAGGCGTCAACCTCAGGATTGGACAGAACGCCGGTCGAAAGATACCGCGTGCCCAGACGATCCACTTCTTCGTGCAGCGGTGCCGCCCAGCGGTGGTCTTCTTCCAAGTGTTCCAGCTTTGAGAAGGCGGACTCGATATCAGGATCCTTGATCTGACGCATCCGGGGAAACAGCGACTCCTCCTCATCCGCGGTGTGCTTTGGCGCAGCCTGCGCGAAGTAATGCAAGGCGGACTCTAGCGCTCGCTTCGTCTCTTCCGTGGCGGGACTGTCGATCACTCGCGCAATTGCATCGAGCGTACCCAGGAACATCTCGACGCGCCGGTGACAGTCGGACAGCAGGCCGGTGGGATCGGTAAAGTTGTGTGCCTTGGCTCCAATCTGAACAGGCATAGTCTCATTGTACCGACCGGGTACGGAAACGCCGTGACAAAAGTCTCAGCACGACGAAAGTAAGATGCGGCGAAGGCTTAGGCTTCGCGTCTTCTTTCGATGCTGAGGCCGTTCTCCAAGGCGAACTCAAAGAATCTGGCCAAGACGTTTCTGCCAACTCGCTCAACCACGTAGCGCCTCTGCTCCGCCCGCTCTGTCAGAGCAGGTGGCAAGTGCTCACGCCACGCCGACCAGGTATCCGAGTCCGGTTCAATGTGGAACTGTAACCCATAGGCACACCTTCCAGAACGAAACGCCTGGTGCGGGTACGCGGCGCTCGAAGCGAGTAACGTCGCCCCTTCCGGTAAATCAAAGGTATCGCCATGCCAATGGAACACGGGAACGGATGGTCCGCTGGGCGCGAATAGTGGATCGTGCTTTCCCGCAGCAGTCAGCTCGACGAAACCAAAACCGATCTCTGGTCCATGCCCCGGAAACACTCTCGCCCCGAGCGCCCGCGCGAGCAGTTGAGCCCCGAGACACACGCCGAGAACGGGGCAATTGCGCTGAACAACTTCTGCGATAAGGCTCGACTCTTCGGCCAAGAAGGGATGCTTGCCTGTCTCGTACACACCCATGGGACCGCCCATCACCACCAGGCCCTCAACTTCATCAGTCCGAGGCAGGCGGTCTCCCGTGTCCAGTCGCCGGATGTCCAGGTCGAGACCTCGTGCCTGAGCTTCGACCGCGATCAACCCGGGGCCTTCCCACGCTGCGTGCTGCAGGATTGTCCAGGTGCCAGCCACAACCCCCGTCTTCAGGACCTCCGACCAACGTTGCCTCGGGTTCGAGCCAAGTCTCGCAAAGTCGTGTTGAACATTCTGCTCTTGGGACGCAGTGTCGCGCTAGACCAACTGGGATGGCGGACGACTCATAAACGTGGCCAGCAGATTGACCGTGAAAATTGTGACTGCGGTCATCTCCGTGACGGCCGACACCGGGAGCCACGACCATGCCCAGCCTGCGAAGCCTTGATAGGCGAGAATCTCGGAACTGACACGTAGCAGACACCCTGCCCCCAGCAAGAGCAGTGCAAGGAACATCAGCTTCGTACTGAACAGTAAGCGCATTCCGGAGAATGCCGGCAGAACTCTTTGGCCTACGCTGAATACCATCGTAGCCAGGAAGCCCACCGTCAATGCGTGCCGCGATGCGCCCCATATGCCGTGCGAGCCCTCGACCGAACTGGCCCAGATTCCCAACGCTGCCCCAATGATGGCCCAGACGTAGGCCAGGCGCACAAATGCCGGAAAGCTCGGGTGCACTCCCTTCACCTTGGCGGGCTGCTGTGTGGGCTCAAAAAGGCGGAGGGCCCAAATCGCAACGAGGATCCCTCCCAACAGCAAGAGCACAGCCCCTGTCATCCATCCCGCCATTGCCGCAATCACGCCAACGGAGTTCACGGCGGCTGCCAAGAGCAGCACGCGCCCCCGTACCGGGCGCAGGCCCAAGAAGACCGGGAGCCACTTGGCGCTGAATCCCCAGACGAAGGGAACAAGGAAGCCCCAGGTCTCGAGCACCAGGAAACGCTCGTCGAATTCGGTTGGCAGGTCAGGTGAAACGCCACGATACGCAAGAAACAGCGCCCCGCCCAGGTTGACAAGCAACGTGAGCAGCAGACCCATGGCCGCCACGATCACCACGCCTACCCATTCGTCCAACTTCTGTTTACCGGAATCCTGAGGCCGGTGACCGGAAACCGAGTGGAAGAAGATCACGAAGGCAAGTAGTTCCTTCGTCGCGGACACCGGAAGTACGACGCGCCATTGCCACTGGTAGACACCGGTCAACCAGCGCAGGCTGACGCCTAATGTCCAAAGCACCCAGCACGCCCATGCGGCCCACAGCGCGAACGGATTCATACGCCGCAACTTCGGAATGGAATAGAAGCCAATGCCCAGGATAAAGGTGCCGATCCAGCCAAATATCTGCGCGTGCCCGTGTGCTTGGACCCATCCGGCCGAAACGGAATTGGCGGCGTGGTGGCTGCTGATCGCGAGCAGGTTCCAAACGCCCAGAAACGTTCCCGGCAGAAGCATGAAAGCCAGACCGGTTGTGATGTAGAGCATGAGCAAGCGGGACAGGCTGGCCTCCCTGGCCCGCGTGATGTCGAAGACCTCCGCGGGGCTGAGGGCCCGGCCCGCCTGCGTCTCAATCCGTGTTGCTGGAGCAGACATCACGCTTCCGTTGTGCTCAGTGTCCCCGTTCCATCGCGACCGCGCGTGGGAACAGGATGTTGTTCTCCAGGTGAATGTGCTGATGGAGATCAGCTTCAAAGTCCGCGAGGGCCTTGCACAAGGTCTGGTAGCTGATGCAGGCATCTCCCGGGGGCGTATAGCCGGCGCTAGCTTGGCGCATCGTGCGCAAGGCTTCCCCCGCCGCGTCGTGCTCGTGCATCATCATCGCCACAGGGTTTTCCACGCTGCCAAAAGGTGGTGGCAGCACTGGCTCCTTCTGGATGACGGCCTCCTCCATCCGCACGATGTAGGGGAACAGAACCATTTCTTCCTTCATCATATGCGTGGTAAGTTCCTGCGCGAGTCCCTGAAAGCTGGCGCGGACCTGCTCGAGCTCAGAGTGGTTCTTGCCGTGCACCGAGTAGACCTTGTCGAGCAGCGGTCGCAACCGAGCGATCTCCTCGCGCGTGTACTTGTGGTGCGTGCTGTTGATATGGGCAATCACTTCGGCCAAAGGTTCCACCTGCCAATCCCGTTCCTTCTGGTCCGCTCGAGCCGCTTGCTCGGCCATTTCGAGCGAGTCCAGCACTTGGTCGACCGATAGGTTCGAAGCGGCACAAGCCTCGTCCAGTGATTTGTTTCCGCCGCAGCAGTAATCGATCCCAAGTTTTTCGAATATTCGAGTGGCTTGGGGAAATTCCAGAGCTACCTCACGAACCGTTTTTGCAGTGCTGACGCTCATCACGTTTCTCCTCGCGGCTCGCTCCCGTCCGCGAGTCCGCTACGTTGCGACAGTATCGAAGCCGGCAGCAGAGAACGATGACTTTTGTCACGATCGCGAAAAAACGGTTGGGGCCTTCGAACTGCCGTTTCCGTTGCGAGGAACACCACATTCCCCAATGCCGGCGTGACAAAAGTCATTGCAGCCTGAAGTGGATGTGCGCTAACAGTGCCGCGCAACTGTTGGTTTGGCGGTCTGGCTAGACGGGAGGCGGACGGCCATGCACGCGGAGAGTCTTCGTGGACGCCTCTGTGTATTTCGGTGTGTACTGCCGCCGCTGTGACCAGCGCATCGCCTTGGTCGAGGTCATATCCGGACCGAGGATCTACCAATGGTTTGTGCCGCGGGTCCCTCCGTTCGAAGTCCGTTGCGAGAATTGTGGCGCGTCCTGCACTTACCACTACCGCCACGTGATCGTTTTCGAAGGTCCCGCCCTGGAGAATCTCGAGACGCACCCCGCGTTCCGACACGTCGGAGATGGTTTGCTGGAGGTCCGCGCGCGGAGTGTTATTCGGAGGCCTGGCTGGCCGCTTCGAGTGCTTTCGAATCGAGAATCAGGACTTGCCGGCCATTCAGCTGCAACACCCCTTCGGCCTGAAGTCGGCTAAGATTGCGCGAGACGAGCTCGCGGACGGTGCCGATCTGTGAGGCCAGTTCCTGATTGCTGGCGGGCAAAGCAAAGTGGATGCCTTCGCCCGAGCGCTTGCCATCCTTTTGCGCCAGTTTTAGGAGGTAGGATGCAAGCCGGTGACGAACGGTTGTAAACGACAGCTCCTCAATAATTCCAACCAGCCGCCGCAGGCGCGCGCCCACAACCCGCAACACTTTGAGTGCAACCTCTGGGTGGGCCAAGCACAATGCGTGGAAGTCCTGTTTGCTCACAAACAGCAGTGTGGCATCGTCGACTGCGGCTGCCGAAGCCGGATAGTTGCCGCCGTCAAAGACCGGCAACTCAGCCACCGAGCTTCCCGGCCCGTCCACGCTCAGCACATGCTCGCGCCCACCGGCAGAACTCTTGAAGATACGGATGTTTCCGGACTCGACAACGTACATGCCCAGACACGGTTCACTTTCGCCGAAGACAATCTCGCCCGCCGTGTAGCGGCGCGGGACCGCGCGTTGGGCAAGAAAACCTAACTCATTCTCCGTCAACCCGGAAAAGATAGGGACCTTCGCCAGCGTCCGCCCAGGCGTCAACGTGGATTCTGGCATGGTCGTTATTGTATCCGAGCGGGCGCCTGCTGTGACATCAGTCACATGCACCGGGTCATAAGTCTGTCACGCTTGAACCCGTCGCCAAGAGCGCGAGAGAGGCCGACGTGGAGCCGAGACTCGACTTTGATGAACGCCCATTCATTGTGATCTGGGAAACGACCCAGGCATGCGATCTCGCCTGCGTGCACTGCCGCGCATGCGCACAACCGGTCCGCAGCGCTCTCGAACTGAGCACCGACGAAGCCAAAGGCCTTATTGACGAGGTCGCTGCTCTCGCAGCCCCGGTGTTTGTGCTCACCGGTGGAGACCCGCTGAAGCGCCCCGACATCTTTGAATTGGTCGAATACGCCTCCACCCAGGGAGTGCGAATTTCTCTCACCCCAAGTGCCACCCCTTTACTGACACAGGAAGCCATTCACAGACTGAAACAATGCGGTTTGGCACGGCTGGCCATCAGTCTCGACGGGCCGAGCGCCACAATTCATGACGCATTCCGTCGAGTGCCAGGTTCCTACGATTGGACACTGCGCGCAGTGCGCTGGGCGCGGGAAATCGGGCTGCCGGTCCAGATCAACACAACGATCACGCGACATAACCTGCAGTACCTGGATTCGATGATCACGCTGCTCGAGCAACTCGATATCGTTCTGTGGAGTGTTTTCTTCCTCGTGCCAACTGGCAGAGGCTCGACGATCGACCTGATCTCGGCCGAAGAGTTCGAGCAAGTCTTTGACAAGCTCTACCAAACCTCGCGCCAGGTGAAATTTGATATCAAGAGCACCGAAGCGCAGCACTATCGCCGCTTCCTGCTGCAGCGCCGGACGGAAGAGAAGCGCAAAGGCAACGGCCAGTCACTCCCGCCGGTGGCTGGCACCAATACGGCAGACGGAATCGGACGCGCCCCTCGCGGAATCAACGATGGCAAGGGGTTCGTCTTCATCTCTCACCTGGGAGAAGTATTCCCCAGCGGCTTTCTGCCGGTCTCTTCTGGGAACATACGCAGGCAGTCGTTGACGGAACTCTATCGACATTCACCGCTTTTTGTCTCTCTGCGCGACAGCAAGAACCTGAGAGGCAAGTGTGGTATTTGTGAATTCCGCGAGATCTGCGGCGGATCGCGGGCAAGGGCCTACGCGCTGACGGGCGACGTGTTTGCCGAGGAACCCTGCTGCACTTGGCAACCACGGGTACCCGTCACCGGATCCGGCGAAGGTACGCTTCCAGCGGAGCAAACGCGCGGTTAGGATCCGGGGAGCCGTCCCATTGCTGTTCAAACACGTTCAAAAAACCGGACTCGCTATACATTCGATGTTGCACATCGCCTTCGAGCACGGAGCCGACCGGCTTCCAGTCGGGTCCTCTCGCCTTGCGCGCAGTATCGAGCATGGCCGACGCTCTCGGAAGGTCCCCTCGCTTTGAGGCAATGTAGCCGCGCAGAAACCACACGTTGACTGCACGCGGATTCGCCTGGCCGGCGTGCGCAAGATGCTGTTCCGCTTGCGCCAGGTCGCCTTCCGCCAGTGCCACCTGCCCCAGCAGAACCAGGGTTCCCGTCTCTTCCGAGTTCAGGTGGAGCGCAGCCTCCAATGTCTGTCGCGCAAGTTCGAGTTGGCTCTTGGAAGATGCGGAAGCCGCGAGAAGTTCTCCTTTACGCTGAAAGGCACGACGGTTCTGTGGGTTGATTCGGGCTAGGGCATCGAGTTCGGCGATCGCGGATGAAATGTCGTTCAACGCCGCCAGGCAGTTTGCAAGGTAGTAGTGGGAATCTTCATGGACCGGATTCATTGCGAGCGCCTCGCGGAACAGTTGCGCAGCCTTCCGAAAGTTCCGCTCCCGCTTCATGGCGTCCATCGCCGCATGCTGCTTCTCCCAGAACTGGACAAGGCCGGCCTTGTCGAGTTGGGCAGAGGCATCCGCCGACGGAAGGTTGGCAGGACGCCGGGTAAAAGGCTTCGCCTCCGACTCGCCCTGGGTAATCTCCCAGATGATATTGGCCGAAAGATTTGTCCAGGTTTCCGCACGGCCGCGCAGCCAATGCACTTCCAGCCGATCGATCTTGGTCGCTGCACCCAGACCTATGTGCACCCGATGGCTGTCTTGAGACAGGTAAGAAGAACTGCCGACCGTACGGCGAATCGGGACCTTGCCCGTCCACGCAATGACCGTCGCTCCATCTCCAAGTCCCAGCGGGGCTCCAGATGGGGGAACTCGGCTGTGCAGCCTGAACTCGGCCCAATTGCCCTGCGGGATGTCGTTGCGCAAAAGCCGCACGCCTTCGCCTTGATCTACGATCGCCACATCCATCGCACCGTCGTTGTTGTAGTCGGCGGCGGCCAGCCCACGGCTCACATGGGGTTGTGAAAGCGAGTGGTTCCAGGGGGCCAGATCGTAGAAGAAACTGCCCTGGTCGTTCCAGAACAAGAATGACGGCATGGGAGTCAGACGGCGTGGGGATGATTCCTTTTGTTCGAAGGTGCTCCCGTTGGCCACCACGAGATCAGGCCAGCCATCCGAATCGAAGTCGACGAAGCTGGCACCCCACCCGATTTCTTGCAACGAGGGCTGGCCCACGCCCATGTTCGCGGCAACATCCGTGAAGTGCAACTCCGATCCGTTGGCCATTCCTTTCTGCTCCGAGAGCAGTGACTGATAGAGAGCAAAGCCCTGCGCAATCCAGTGCGAAATGAAAAGATCGTCGTCGCCATCGCGGTCGAAATCCGCTGCGGCCAGGCCCATCGAGCCGCGATACTCCTCGACCCATGCGCCTCGACCCGCATCGACAAAGGTCCCGTGGTGGTTCAGGTAAAGCTTGTTCTCTGAAATATCATTGGCCACGTAGAGGTCGGGCCAGCCATCGCCATCAAAATCGTGCCAGAGAGCACTCAGGCTGCGGCCCTCCGGATTCGCGACTCCAAGTTCCTGAGCAACCTCCGTAAACGTGCCATTTCCATTGTTGCGAAACAGCAGATTGCGCTCTGGTTCGTAGGAGGCGGGATTTAGTGTAAATGGAACTTCGAGTCCGAACTGCGTTGAATTAGCGGACGCGTCGCGCTCTCCCGGTTTGTACTTTACGTATCCGCAGACGTAGAGATCGAGATAGCCGTCCCGGTTGTAATCGCCCCACGAGGCGCCCGCCCAGAAGCCTTTTGGGGAAGGAAAGCTCTTGTCACGGATCAAGTGGCCGTGGTCGTTGCGAAACAGGATGATCGTGTCGTAACCGCTGACAACCAGGTCCAGCCATCCATCATTGTTGTAGTCGCCCCACGCGGCGCCCATGCCGATGATGCGGAGATCCGGGAAGTCCTGCGCTTTCTGAAAGCGTCCGTCGCCCAGATTGCGATAGAGGATCGATGGCGCGCGCTCCGAAGCCGGCAAACCCAGCGCGCCACCGCCGCTTACGACGAACAGGTCATCCAACCCATCATTATCAAAATCGCCCCATGCCACGCCCGATCCCATGTCCTCCGGCAACTGGGAAGTGCGAGCACCCTGAAACTGCCGGAAGGACGCGAGCCCGGCAACGTTCGTGACGTCCGTGAATCGCAGCTCGGGTGCTCCCGGCGGAAGGTTTCGTCCGGGATCCATCAACCGGTCCGCCACCCGCGCGCTCACGGTGTTCTTCACAGTCTGGAGCGGCACGGACGTCGCTTGCGCGGCCGGCCTGCTCAGTTCACTGGTGATGTCTTTCGAAGCCTCGCCCGGCGTGTATTCTTCGGGCGCGTTCTCCCGGCGGATCCGCCAGGTGACGAGGGCCCCAATCATCACCAGGACAACCAGCGTGGAAGCCGTCCATGTAACGCGGCGCAGTCGTCTGGATCCGGTCCGAGGACGTTCCGGGGGAGCGGCTACCGCCATGACGTCCCGTCTCCTGTGCGCGTCACAACACAAACCGTGGTCGTCGCGCTGGCAATATCCACGACTGGCGCCGTGAGGCCCGACTTCTCCCCCATCGTGTAGTTGAGCAGGAATTGATCGATCTTGCGGTAGTGCAACATCGCGTCGATGCGAAGAATTCCCCTCGCGCGGCCCAAGGCCACCGAGAACTCGCGGCCTCCGCCCGCCTTGGAGGCAGGTTCACGCGGATCGCCGGACGGGCACATGAACTTGTACTCGACCGTGTCGGAGTATCCGGGAAACAGCGAGCGGCGATACCGCACGCCGACCATCTCCCACAAGTTGTGCCGGTCAATCAGGTTCCCATACTGGTCGACTGGTTCGGCCTTGAACAGGAACGTGCCCGGCTCGAGGAAGTGCCGCTCATCGCGCTGTCCGGAAGCGAAAACAACATGCCCGTTTTCGTCATGGACTTGCAGTTCGACCCAACTCTGGATCATGTCGAGCGGACCGGTCGGATAGTCGTGCCCAACTTTGTTCGACGTCATGATCACACGCACCGGCACTGTCTGGCCGGGCGCTACCGTGGCCGGTGTCTCAATGCGTATCTTCACCGCCGGCCCTTCCGCCCACTTGTTGCGGATCTCCGGGATATCGATGTGTCCCTGCAGCCAACGTGTTGTCAGTTCCACCTGTTTGTCTGCGCCATCCAGGTGTAACAACGCAGGCACGAAGTTGTTGGCTGCCAGAAAGCGGTGACTACGGTGCTTGTGATCATCGGCGGTGCGGTTGTAGTCGGTCGAGTCCCCCGCGGCGGGATCATGGGAGTCCGTTAGGGGCATGTGACACTCGCGACACTCGACGGTCGCGCGGGCGTCGCCCTTGTGGTTCCAGTGACTAGCGGCCCAGTTGTCATATTGGTTCTGCAACTGCACCCACCCGACGCGGTTCACTTCCTGATCGATGAATTGCTTGTGGCAGGCCGCACAATACTCAGGCTTCTTGTACATGCGCTTGCTCAAGCGGTTGTGCTGTGAGGGCCACGCGCGGATGAGGAAATTGCGCGCCACCGCACCGAGCGTGTGGTCCAGACTCCATTGCCAGAGATACTCGGTGGGCTGCCACATGGTGTAGTTCGCGTTGCCCTGGATGTCCGTCTTCTGAATGGAATGGCAAGCCAGGCAGGAGATGCCTTCGTTGTAGCCCTGCAGTCCCGTTAGATTCTCGGCAAAGATATTCTTGGATCCTGAAAACAGCGAAATGGGATCGTGGCACCCGCCACAGTAGCGCGTTGATTCCGGACCATTCTGTTTGGCCATCACATTCTGTATGCCCTGGAAGATCGGGTCCATGGCGGCATAGCGATGGGCGCTGGTTTTCCATTCATCGTAGATCTCGGTATGGCATCCACTCGCACCACAGGTCTCCGAGCCCGCGAGGGATTGCGCATCGAACGCGCCGTTCGTGGAAGTATGCGCCAAACTGGGTGCAAAAGGGCGGTCTTTGCCAAAGGCGTAGCTGTAGTCGGGCGGAAACGTGTTGTGATATTTCGTTCCGGAGTAGGCGAGCGTGAAAGCGGCAACGAGACCAACTCCCACGAGTGTCACGGCCGCACCGGCAACCAGCCATCCGGCTGCGCCTCTCGAAGCTTCGGCTCTTCGGCGCCGCCACCACGCGATGAAGATGTGGGGAACCGTAGCAGCGACGGTCAACAGGGTTGAGATCAGGTGTATGTAGCGGAGCCACGATGAGGTCTTGAGACCTAGCAGCGCCTGCCCTGTCACAAGCAGCCCCGAGGCAAGGCAGATCGTCAGCGCACCAATCCCGACGTAGCCAAGCAGCAAAACGTCCGACAGCGCCTGATCGGAGTAGTCATTCCAATGACGAACGAAGTACCACACAAGCGGAGCGATTGTTACGACTCCGACGACTGTGTGCAGCAGTAAGCCCCATTCCGTCACCGGGCGAAATGGGCCGAGCGTGATGGCGAGACCGGAAACCAGCTCGAACAGGAGAATTGCTCCCGATGCTCTGGCCAACAGGTTCGACCAACCGGCCCGGGCGCGACTGGCCAAAACTTCAGACGATTGCATGTTCCACGTTGCGCAGAATGGAGCAACGCTACGGCTGCATGATGGGAGCGGCAATAGTGCTTTTGCTCTATCCGCACTTTTCACGCTCAACGAAATTGTTCGAATTTACGAAGCGGCGCCGCGGCTAGCAATGACTAAAGTCACACGCTCGAACCAGACAGAGGTAGACCCGCGAATTGGCCGCGCCGAAGTAACGCGCCCATCCAGTCGGATAAGCGGTTCGAATCGATGAGGGCAACGTGCCAGGCCGTGCCCCTGATTGTTAGCGATTAAGCAGAGAGGAACGTGATGACAAGCAGAATTCCGAACACAACCGCGTGGGTCATCTCCGACCAGCCCAACTTCTTGATATCGAGTGGCTCCGGTCCGCGAAAGAACCATCGCGTTCCGCGAACCAGCACGGGCACAAAGGCAATGATGACTAGAGGCGGAACCAGACGGAGGAGCGACGCGAGAACTAGGGATGCCAACACCAGTGGCTGAGTGAAGAAGAAGACCCTGCCCTGGGCGAACTTTTCGGAGAACGTAGCAGCGCGAGCGCCGTGGATGCGCATCTGCACGAAGTGGATCTGGTTCCAGGCAAAAAGCCAGTTTGCCACCCACAAAGCAAATCCGCGCGCGTCCAGATGTCCGGCGCCGAGATAGTAAGCGGCCGGGGCGGTACCGGTCAGGCCAACCGCACCTACCAATTGCGAGACCATTCGCGTATTCCGGCCCAGCCTCCGAAGTACCACCTGCACCACAAACGCAGATACCGCAACGGCCCCAATGAGTAGCAGTTTCAAGTGGCGGCCGTGCCACATCAGCCCGGTCAAGCAAGCGACCGATGCCGCGGCTAAAGCGACCGACGCAATGAATGCGGTCCGCCGTTCTGGTGAAGTCTGGGCAACAATCGGACCCCAGCCGAGAAGACTTTCAACCGGTGTCCGCAACCAGAATAGAAAGAGTGCCGCGGCCGTGAACAGCGCGAGTGGCCAAAGCTGGTGTGCTGCTGCGATACCCGCAACCACTCCTGTGAACAGCGGGACGAGCAGAAGACCCCACGCACCATGTTCGCGGGGAAAAATGAGGGCACGAGAGCGGACCCGCCGAGCCACATGTACCCCACTATCTATCTCCGTCATCCTGGTCATGATATGGAGCCGGCCAGATCCCCACAACCTGAGGCTACCTAACACGGGTGCCACGCGCTCACAGGGTTAACTCGCCCTGGCAATCCATTGCCGGTTCATTCGATTCCTCCGGATACAAGCGAGCTACAGGGAAACGATCTCGTTGTCGACCAACTCTGCGAGCAGCCACGTGATGACGAGAGCTCTGCACATCTCGACGGGACACCTGTTCTCATCACTACTGTGGGCGTTTCGTAAGACCGTATGCCGTGAGGTTCAATCTTGCGCAGACTAGCTTGGCTCAGACATCGCCAGAAATGATCCGAGGGTTTGGTCCGATCTTCGCCAGCAGACTTTTCGGCGTCACGGAGCTGCGAATCAGATCGAAGTACTCGGGCGGATCATCTCCCACCTCTTGCAGGTCGCGGAAGAGGAGTTTTCAATCGACGTCGTATGCACTTTGGGTGGTGAACGGTGCTGGTCCTTCGCGGTTCGTAACAGTGAACAGCCAAAGCACGCCGTTACAGGGGGTTGCTGGCGGCGACGGTTTTCGTCATGTCGAGGACCGGACACAGGCACTTAGATCGTTTGACTCAAACCCGTTCTCGGGTTAAACAGACCTCATACCAGCCCGGCTCTGAATCGACCCGGCAGACTCCTCCGTCGCGAGCCACCGAGAACGCGAACCGGAGAAAAGCTGAGCGTCGGGGCCGAGTGCAGCAAATCGCAGGGACACGCTAAGACATTTGATTGTTCCCTGCAAGGAGGCCCACTATGGCATTGCACGAAGCGATGCTGCCCAACTCTGCCTTGGGTCCCATCGAACCTCTCCTCGACGTCACGAGGGCTGCGCATCTCCTGGGCATTTCCGTTAAGACCTTGCGCGACTGGATTCAGGCCCGTAGGATCGACTACGTGAAAGTCGGCACCCGAGTCATGATCCGGCCGGAAACCATCCGCCAGTTTGTGACCTCGAACACCCGA
>Ga0070741_10000918_pt1 | contig 97319 bp, 92 predicted proteins | sample Coa_R1_4_FD_66440 | JGI IMG/M metagenome (GOLD analysis project Ga0070741, IMG submission 66440) | Surface soil microbial communities from Centralia Pennsylvania, which are recovering from an underground coalmine fire - Coalmine... | ecosystem: Environmental > Terrestrial > Soil > Unclassified ... | reverse complement strand
TGCATAACTATCGCCGCGTGGTCACCCGCTGGGAGTACCACGCGGCCAACTTCCTCGGCATGGTTCAGCTCGCGTGCGTTCTGGTCCTGCTGAGACATTTATGAGATGGCTTCTAGCCTTTGACTCTTCTTCGCGCAAAGAACCAAAACACCGGCACGCCGGCCGCTATCACTGCCAGCCCTCCCAGCGACACCGCCCTGTTCTGCGCGATGCTGTAATACAGCAGCACCCCTGCCGACACGATGAACAATGCGGGCACCACCGGGTATCCCCACGTCTTGTAGGCGCGCGGCGCATCCGGCTCGCGCCGCCGGAAGATGAACACCGTCGCGGCGCACAGCATGTAGAGCAGCCACTCGGCAAACAGCGTCAGCGAGAAAAGTTGCTGGAACGTGGCGCCGATCAGAAGCAGCGCAATCGCCAGCACCGCCTGCGCGATGATGGCATTCGACGGCGTCAGAAACCGCGGATGCACTTTCGCCAGCGCGTGAAAGAAGTATCCGTCGCGGGCGACGGCAAAGGGCGCGCGCGCGCCGGTCATCGTGCTGCCGTTGAGCGTGGCGAGCATGGAGAGCGCCATTCCCAGCAATACGATCGAGAAGACACCCGGTCCCACCCAGCGAATCGCATCCAGCGCCGGGCTGGCGGACGCGGCCACCGCCGCCGCCGGGATCACGTACTGCACCGCGGCGTTCACGCCGATGTACAGGGCGGCCACCGTCAGCATGCCGACAATCAGCGCGATCGGCAGGTTGCGCTCCGGTCGCTTGACCTCGCCCGAGATCAGCGTCACCAGGTTCCATCCGTCGTAGGCCCACAGCGCCGCCACCAGCGCCACCATGAAGCCGGCGACGCCTCCCTTCGCCCCTTCGTAGATCGTCTGGAAATTGGCGAACGATCCGACCGAATACGAAAAACCAAGCGCCACAACCGCTAGGATGATCGCGATCTTCAGCAGGGTGAAGAAAAGCTGGAACTCGCCGGCGCGTTTCACGCCGATGTAGTTGATGAAGCTGATGAAGATCACCGCCGCGATGGCCAGCGACGAGCCTTGCCACGTCGCGTGCCAGGACCCATTCACGTTTCTACCGAGAAAGGTCAGCGGCTCCAGCCGGCTCAGCACGCGCACGAAGCCGGTGGCGATGGTCGCCATGGATCCTGGCTTGGCGATGATGAAATACGTCCAGGCGTAAAGAAATCCGCCCAGCGGCCCATACCCATCGCGCATGTAAACGTACTCGCCGCCGGTCTGCGGCTTCAGTGACGCCAGCTCGGCATACGTGAGCGCGCCTGCCAGCGAGAGCAGTCCGCCCACAATCCACGCCAGGTAAACCGCGCTCGCCTTGCCCACCGCCTGCATCATCTCGGCGGGAACGAGAAAGATCCCGCTGCCGATCACCGTGCCGATCACCACGGCGGTCGCGTGGTGCACGCTGAGCGCGCGTACCAGTTCAGGACGGCTCGAGTTTTGCGTTGCGGCGTCAGGCATGCTGGCCTTGCTCACGATTTTCGGTTGTGCGATCGGGCGCCATCGCCAGGCTGGCAGCATACCCGACGCCGAACGTCAGACACGCGCCAATCGCCACGTACCACGTCCACGGAATCTGCCGCGTAAACCAGCCCAGCGGCAGCGCGCGCGCCGGCAGCAGCGTGCTGATCCATATGTACATGTTCGTGCAAAAGCCCACCAGCATTCCCGCCATGGCGCCGCGCTGGTGCGCGCGTTTTGTCAGCAGACCGAGCAGGAAGACGCCCAGCAGCGCACCATACGCCACTGAAGCGATCGAGAGTCCCACCACGATCACGCTCTGGCTGCGCCGCGAGACGACTGCCAGCGCGAACAGCGCCAAAGCCCACGCCAGCGTCGCGACGCGCGAAACGCGCAGCATGTCGCGCTCGCTCGCGCCCTGTCTTCGCCTGAGATAGAAATCCACGATGGTACTCGACGAAAGCGAGTTCAGCGCCGCGCTCAGATTGCTCATCGCCGCCGCCAGGATGGCCGCGATCAGCAATCCCGCCACGCCGTGGGCCAGCCGCGTCACAATGAACGTTGGAAAGATTCGGTCCGCTCCGCCGAACGCCGCCGGCGGCCGCTGATAGAACACCAGCAGCATCACGCCAATCAGCATGAAGAGCGAAAACTGGAACAGCACGGCCACGCCGCTGGAAATCAGCGCAAGCTTCGACTGGCCTTCGCTGCGCGCCGCCAGCAGCCGCTGCACGATCAACTGGTCGGCGCCGTGGCTCGCGGTCGTCAGGAATGCGCCGCCAATCGCACCGGCCCAGAACGTGTACGGCTGCGCCCATCCGCCGGTGAAGTTCAGCACCTGGAACTTTCCGGCGCTCTCGCCCACGCTGCTCACCGTCGCCCAGCCGCCGGGAATCAGCCGCAGCAGCGTGACAAATCCGACCATCGTTCCGGCGACGTAGATGAACATCTGCGCCACGTCGGTCCAGATCACCGCCGTCATGCCGCCCTCGAAGGTGTAGATCAGCGTCAGCGCCGTGACGATCCCGATCGCCACCAGGTCGCGCTGCAAGTCGGTGAGTCCGCCCAGCAGCGGCCCTAGCGCGATGCCGACCACGATCGACACGGCAAACACCCGCACACCCTCGGCGGCCGCGCGGGTAATCAGGAACAGGCTCGCGGTGAGCGACCGCAGCTTCGCCCCGAATCGCCGCTCCATGAGCTGATACGCCGTGAATAGCTCGCCGCGGAAGTAGTGCGGGATCATCAGGACGCTGATCACCACGCGTCCCACCAGGTATCCCAGCACGACCTGCAGAAACGTAAGGTTGCCCTGATACGACAACCCGGGCGTCGAGATGATGGTGAGCGTGCTCGTTTCGGCCGCGACGATGGAGAGCGAAATCGCCCACCAGGGAACATTGCGGTCGGCGAGAAAGTAGTCCTTGAGCGAGCGCTGCTGCTTGCGAAAGCGCAACCCAAACAGCGTGATCCCGGCCAGGTAGGCCGCGATGATCGCCAGGTCGAGCCCGCTCAACCCGCTATTGAATGTGGGAATCGGATTGCCCTCGCGCTGTAGTTAATACCACAACACGAACATCCACCACAGGGTCACAGGGACACAGAGAATTCAGGCAACGAATTCGGTTTCGCCGTTCCGGCGCGCGAGCCCTCCCCATTTTGCATTTGTCATTTTGAATTGCTGTCTCTGTGCCTCTGTGTCTCTGTGGTAGATGTTTTCGCCGCACCCGTGCTACAACCACGTAGCGATGGCCTACTTCATCGGCATCGACGGCGGCGGCAGCAAGACCGAGTGTGTGCTCGGCGACGAGACGCGTGTGCTCGGCCGGGCCACCACCGGCTCCTGCAAGCTTCAGGTTGTCGGCGAAGCCGCTGCCCGCGGCGCGATTTACGAGGCGATGGGCAAGGCTTCGGCGAAAGGGAACGTCCACCCCGAGCAGATCTCCGGCGTTTGCGTCGGCATTTCCGGCATCTCGCGCTCCGACGTCGCCTCGATCGTGCTGCGCTGGATCCAGGAGGTCGTCTCCGGCCCGGTGCAGGTCGTGGGCGACAATGCCATCGCGCTGGAGGCCGCATTTTCCGCGGGCCCTGGCGTGCTCGTCATCTCCGGCACCGGCTCCATCGCCTTCGGACGCGACGCCTCGGGCCGCACCGCGCGCGCCGGCGGATGGGGCCCGGCCATCTCCGACGAAGGGTCCGGCACATGGATCGGCCGCAACGCCGTCGCCCGCGTGCTCCGCGCCGCCGACTCCGGCGAACAAACCAGCCTGCGCGACGCCATTCTGCAAGTGTGGAAAGAGCAGAGCCTCGAAGACCTGGTCACGCTCGCCAACCGCGTCCCGCCGCCCGATTTCGCCACACTTTTTCCCATCGTGATGGAACAAGCTCGCGCAGGCGACGTGACAGCGGCGGAAATACTCGACAGCGCCGGCGCCGAACTTGCCGAACTGGCGCGTCACGTCATCGACCGCCTGTGGCCCACGCACGATCCCGCTCCGGTACGCATCACTGGGGGCGTACTCGGCGGTTCGGAGGAAGTGCGGCGTTCGTTCCGGCAAACGCTCAAGGTGTTGAGTCCAAACGCCCGCATCAGCGACGATATCGTCGAGCCCGTGCTCGGTGCGCTCGCCCTCGCGCGCAAGCAGGCAGCCGCCGCCAAGGCCTGAGCCGTGAGCCGCCGCGGCGAGAGACGCGACGCAGCCGGTCCTTCCGACTCGCTCGAGCCCATGCTGCACTCGCAATCGGCTGACGTGTTGCGCGCCGCGGCCGCCGACCCTCGCCTCAGCGAAGATCTCGCACTCGCGCTGCTCACCCGCCGCGACCTCACCGACCGTGTGCTCGACGCGCTCTCCAAGAATGTCTCTGCCATGAAGAGCCGCAAGGTGCTGAACGCGCTGGTGCGTCATCCGCGCACGCCGCGGCATCTATCGCTGCCAATCGCGCGCCGACTCTACACCTTCGAACTGATGCAGCTCGCGCTGACGCCGGGAATCGCCGTTGATCTGAAGATGGCGGCCGAAGAAGCCATCATCAATCGTTTGGAGAGCATTTCTTCCGGAGAGCGGCTGGCGCTCTCGCGCCGCGCCTCCGGACGCGTTGCTGCTGCGCTGCTGCTCGATCCCGAGGCGCGCATCATCTCGGCCGCGCTCGACAATCCGCAGATGACGGAAGCCCTCATCGTTCCCGCCCTGATGAGGGACGAAATCCCCACCGCGCTCATCAAGTCCGTGGCGGCGCACACCAAGTGGTCGCTGCGCCGTGAGATTCGCATCGCCCTGCTGCGCAATCCCAACACGCCGCTGGCCACGGCCATCACCGTCGCGCAGGCGCTGCCGTCTTCGGTGCTGCGCGAGGTGCTCCGCACGTCGCGCCTGGCGGAGAACATCCGCGTCTACCTGCTCCAGCAGCTCGAATCGCGAAAAAAGAATTAAGACAGGAGGACGCAGAGGACGCGGACAAACGGAAGAACCAGCATTCCTCTGCGTCCTCTCTGTCTTAAGTTGTCTTTTGGAAATGTTCCATGATCGCCTGCGCCTGACTCTTGTTGACCACGGCGGCGAGCGCGGCTGCGTCGGCCTGCTGCACGGCGCGCAGCGAGCCGAAGTGCGCCAGCAGACGCTGGCGTGTTCGCGCCCCGATGCCGGGAATCTCCAGCAGCTCGGAATTGCGGTCGCGGATCGCGCGTCGCTGGCGGTGGAAGCCGACGGCGAAGCGGTGTGCTTCGTCGCGGATGGTCTGCACCAGGTGCAGCACCGGCGAGTGGTGGTCGAGGACGACCGGTTCATCCTCCTGCCCGTGCACGTAGATGATCTCTTCGCGCTTGGCGATCGCCGCCAGCGGCTGGGTCACGATCTGCAGCGACTCCAGCGCCGCCGCCGCGGAGTGCAGCTGCCCAACGCCGCCATCGACCAGCACCAGACTCGGCATCGGCCGCTTTTCCGCCTGCACGCGCTTGTAGCGGCGCTCCACCACCTCGCGCATGCTGGCGAAATCGTCCACGCCGTTGATCCCGCGGATGATGAACTTGCGATAGTCGGACTTCTTCATCTTGCCGTCTTCCCACACCACCATGGACGCGACCGTTTCCGCGCCCTGTATGTGGGAAATATCGAAGCATTCAATTCGCTTCGGCAGCGACGGCAGCAGCAACACGTCCTGCAACGCCTCCTGGATGGCGCGCATGCCCGGCTTCATCACGCGGAAGCGCTGATCGAAGCCCTGCTTGGCGTTGCGCGCCACCAGGTCAATGAGCGAACGTTTCTCGCCGCGCTGGGGCACGGCAATCTCCACCCGCGTGCCGCGCTTTTCGCTGAGCAGGTCTTCCAGTTCCGCGCGGTCTTCGAAGTCGACCGGAACGTAAATCGTCCGCGGCACATACTGCTGGTCAATGTAGATCTGCTTCAGCAGCGCCGAGAAAAATCCCTCCGGATGGAACTCGTCGCGCGTCGCCGTGTTTTCTCTCGAGACGTCGCTTGCAACGTCTCCTTCGGCCGACTCCGGCCCCGCCATGGCGAACTCCGGCAGGTCCTCCCAGAACAACTCGCGCCGGTCCAGCACCTTGCCGCGGCGCATGTGGAACAGGTTGACCGCGAGCATGCCGTTCTCGAAGTGATAGCCGAACACGTCGGCATCGTCACCGCCCACCGCCGCCATGCGCTGCTTCTCGTCGAGCTGCTCCACGGTGACGATCAGATCACGATACTTCGCCGCCAGCTCGTACTGCTCCCGCTGGGCTGCCAGCTCCATGCGCGCGCGCAGCGACTTGCTCAGGTCGGCATGGCGGCCTTCGAGGAACAGCTTCACGTCGCGCACGGCTTCGGCGTACGCGGCAGGCGTGGTCAGGCCGGCGACGCACGGTCCCAGACATCGCCCGATGTAGTACTGCAAGCACGGACGCGGGTGCTCGCGCGTCAAATCCACCGTGCACGACGGCACCAGAAAATGCCGGTGAATCAAGTCCACGATCCGATAGGCCAGGCTCGCAGGGAAGTACGGGCCGTAGCAGGCGCTGCCATCTTTGCGCAGCCGGCGCGTCACGTACACGCGCGGATACCGCTCGCCCAGCGTCAGCTTGATGTACGGATACGTCTTGTCGTCGCGCAGCAGGATGTTGAAGCGCGGCTTCTTCTGCTTGATGAGGTTGTTTTCCAGCGCCAGCGCCTCGCCGGCGTTGTCCACCACGATGTAGTCAACGTCCACCGCCTCGCGCAGCAGCGTGCCGGTTTTGGCGTCTTCCGCGCGTCCCTCCAGAAAGTACGAGCGCACGCGGCTGCGCAGGTTCTTCGCCTTGCCGACGTAGATGACTTCGCCCTCGGCGTTCCTGTACAGATACACGCCGGGGCTGGTCGGCAGGGTGCGGATTTTCTGGCGAATGTCCATTTCTCTTGAAAACCGCCCGGGGACGATCTTGAGCCGAGCACCGCGAGGCCTCGCATCGGCTTCCCGCGCCCGGCCCTTGACCTGTAAAAATTCTATCCTGCTCGGCGGTTTGTGCCCGGCAGCCCGGCACGGGCCCGCTAAACCCCTGGCGTTGTTCGAGTAAATAGCTTAGATTCAAATGGTTGCCATCGCGATTCCGGCCCGCGATTGGAAACCGGCGTGCTATCCGCTAAGGCGGCGACAACTCGCCGAAGACGGGCGCCAGCTGCCCGCAGGATTTGGAAGGAGTTCTCCCCATGACCCGCAACGCCGTGGTATTTGCGACCGTGCTCGGCCTGGCTGCCTCGGTCGGCTGCAGCACCAAGAAATACGTCAAGCAGCAGACCACGCCCATCATCGAGAAGACCAACGAGCTCGATGACCTGACCGCGAAGAACACCAACGCCATCAAGGACGTTGACGCGCGCGCTCAGCAGGGCATCACGGACGTCAACCAGCGCGCCGCCGCCGCTGACCAGAAGGCGCAGGCAGCCGGCCAGCAAGCCGGCCAGGCGCAGGAGCTCGCCACCCAGGCCAGCAACCGCGTCACCTCGCTGCAGAACACGGTTGCCAACCTGGACAACTATCATCCCGTGGCGGAAACCACGGTGCACTTCGCCTTCAACCAGGCCAATCTGACGAAGAAAGCGGAAGAAGCGCTCGACCAGCTTGCATCTGAGATTCCCAACGCCCCGCACTACATCATCACCGTGGAGGGCGGAGCGGACTCGGTGGGCGACCGTGATTACAACTACGATCTGAGCCAGCGCCGCGCATCGGCCGTCATCCAGTACCTGGCGGGGAAGGCCAACGTGCCCGCGCACAAGATCTACCTCATCGGCCTGGGCGAAGATAAGCCGGTCGCCGACAACAAGAGTTCCGCCGGACGCGCCCAGAACCGTCGCGTGGACGTGCGGCTCATGACCAACACCGGCGAGCAGACCTCGCAGCCGGCGCAGCAGCCCGGCGGCGGCGCGCGATAGCTTTGTACGCGGGGTTGCGGCCCTCCCCCAGCGCAGCCCCGCGGCAATCCTCACACCAGAGGAAAAACCGCCTCGCTCCGGCGAGGCGGTTCTTTTTTTTGCGCGCAGTCGCCGCGCGTTCGGGCGGCACCGGTCGTAGAGACGTAGCTTGCTACGTCTTTGTTGTTTACGCGCCGGGGAGACGTTGCAAGCAACGTCTCTACGGTGATACCTCTCCCCCCCTCCCCCCTCCCCCGGTCTATTGTTTGCAGCAGGTTAGAGACGAGTTTGTCTCTAAGGCGATGATCGCAGGCGCCTTAGGACCGTGATCTTAAAACGTTTAGTTTCAACGGTGATTTTGCAAGGCCCTGAGGCGACTCGCTTTAGATTCGAGGTCTTGAAAACAAAGGCGTTGTTGCCAGCGCTATCCCAGCGCTACCAAAGAACAAGGTCCCGGAGCGTTTCCGTGCTCTCGGGGCCTTCCTACTCTCAGAGTAGCAAATCGGGGCGGGAGATTGGGAAGGGACGGGGAAAATTTTGGGCGAGCAGAATCAGATCGTTAGGCAGAAATTGGCCGGGCCGGGGGCTTGACAGAACTGAATGAGGAACGCAGCCCTGAAGCCCGCATGGGCCCGGCCCAAGTCGTCAGGCAGGTCTCGCAAGACCACCGCTTTCGCGGCGTCTTACCAATGCTGGACTAAAATGGAGTCAATGCTCCGCGCTCTGACCGTCCTGCTGCTGCTCGCGGCCCTGGTGTTCCCGACCAGCGCCATGGCCCAGCTGCCGGCCCAGTCGCGGCCGCAGCCCGGTCCTAACGCGCCGGCGCCGCGTTCCGACCAGGGCTCCCGAACCTCGACCGATCCCGGAACCAGCTCGAGCCGCGACACCATCATCGACCTTTCACCGCCTCCCGGCGATCACCCGTCCGCGCCGCCCGACGACGTGGGCGAGCTGCATCCCTACGACCCGCACCGCGCCGCCAAGAACGTGGAAGTGGGCGAGTACTACTACTCGCAGAAGAATTATCCCGCGGCGCTCAGCCGCTTCCAGGAAGCGTTGGAGTGGAAGGCGAACGACGCGGTCGCGACCTACCGCCTGGCGCAGACGTACGAGAAGCTCGGCCAGAACGATGACGCCGTGAAGAACTACACGGCTTATCTCGGAATTCTGCCGCGTGGGGAGTTCGCCGAAGACGCTCGCAAGTCGCTGGCGCGACTTGGAGCACCCGTTCCGCCCGTGCCGCCGCCCGGCGCGAAAGAGACCGCTGCCGGCCAGCAGAGCCAGGATGGCGACCCCAACAAGAAGAGCATGGGCAAGCGCCTGAAGGAACAGTTCGGCTCCGACTGGTGCGTGCACGTGGCGACTGCGCAGGGCTGCAGCAAAAAGCCGCCCATCAAGAACTGATTGCTGCAGCGCAGAGACGTAGCTTGCTACCTCTCGCTATTTCTCCACCCGCAGAAATTCGCCCGTCGTGGCGTTCACGTCGACCACCAGCGCCGCGTCAGAGCGGCTGCGTCCGTAGATGACGTGCCAAACCAGCTCGCTTTTGCGCATGTCCCAGTCGAGCAGGTAGACGACCGGCGTGTCCGGCCTGGACTTGAGTACCTTGTCGCCGCCGTGCTTCTCGGCCGTCTTCACCGCGCCGTCGGAGTCCACCTTGAGGAAGTTCACGTCGAACGGCACGGTGGACGCGTTGCCCGGAGTCCAGGTGTCCTCGGCGCCGTGCGAGACGCCGCGCTCGGGCGCGTCGGGACCGCTCGTTCCCGACCAGATGAACGCCTCGATGCCGCGCCGGCCGGCCGAGGCGAACTGCGTGCGCCAGATGGCCGCTTTGCCGTCGTGGCCGTTGGCGTCGTTCGTGGCGCCCGACTCCAGGCGCACGGGCCGCGCGTCAGCCGCCCACTGGCGTGCCGTGGCATAGAGCCGCTGGAAGGCCTCGCGGCCGGTGCGCGCCTCGGTTTCCCTGGGCTTGGCGGGAACGGTGGGCGCTTCGGCCTTCTTCGGCTCCGAGCTGCAGGCCGCCAGCATCGCCAGCGCCATCAGCACGGCGGCCACTCTCGCGTTTTGCATATTGGTCTCGATTCCCGGCGCCACGGCCGAAGCCCGGCCCGCTGGTGCAACCCGGCATTTTATCGGAAGTGATTTGCCTTCCGCACCGCGACGCGGCATGCTGGTCGAGCGATGCATCCGTTTCTGCAGCGTGCGCGCGACGAAATCGAGTCGGCCACCGCCGGACTCACCCCAACGCAGCTCGCCTTTGCGCCGGCGGAAGGGAAGTGGTGCTGCGGCCAGATCCTGGAGCACCTCTCCATCGCTTACGACGGGACGGCGCGCCTGCTGTCGAAGGTCGTCGCCGGCGGACCGCGCGCAACGCCGCCGACGATGAAGCAGCGCTTGTCCACCATCGTGGTCGGCGACCTCGGATATTTCCCTTCGGGCCGCAAAGCTCCGGAAGGGACGCTGCCCACGGGCATCGCGCCGGAAGTCGCGCTCCGGAACGCGCTGGACTCCATCGTCCGCATGGACGCGGTGCTGGCCGAATGTGAAGAGAAGTACGGCTCGCGCCGAAAGATCGCCGACCATCCGGTGCTGGGCGCGCTGAACGTAAAGCAGTGGCGCCGCTTCCACTGGGTGCACACGCGCCACCACATGCGGCAGGTGCGAGGTCTGCGGGAGATGCAGCGGGTCCACTCGAGCTAAACACCGTCCGTGGTGACGTGCCGACGGGCGGGGGCGCCCGTCGCTACGGGGTGAAGTTCCGTGGCCGGTGCGCCGGCGGCAAGGGCGCGCGTTGCTACCGATGCAAGGAAGAACTATTCAGTTGCCGACGCCGGCACGCCCGCTTTGCGGGCCTGCTCCCGCAAATCATCGAGCTTGGCTTTGCTGTCGGCGAGCGCCTTCTGCTTGTCGGCCAATTCGGCCTGGTACTTGCGCTCGTCGTCGGCCCACTTTTTCTCGTCGCGAAGACGGGTTCCGGCGTCGCCGTAGAAGGCCGCCGCGCGCAGGCCGTGCTCGCGCTGCATCACGTCGAGCTCGCGCGAGAGCTGGTTAATTTCTTTCTTCAGGTCGGCAGCCTGCGAGCGGAAGCGCGCCTCCAGCTTGCCCTTGTCGGCCTCGTCACCTGAGGCCGCGTCGGCTGCGCCAGCATCGGCTTTGGCGTCGCCGGCCTTCTTGTCGGGAGCTGACGTGGGACCACTCTGACTGATGGTGGCCGTTGTGGGCAGGTTGTCGTTGTCGTAGACCTTGCCCACGGGCTTCCTGTCCTTCTTCGCTTCGCGGGCCGCGTCGGCGAGGGATTGCTGCGCCGCAGCGCACACGCTGAATGCCGCCACCGTGATCAGTGCAAGCCAGATACGCTTCATAAGGGCCGTCCTTCGCCGCTGGTGCTGGAATTTGGGGCGCTCCGCCGCTCGCGCGGCAGAGCTCCTGCTGCGTATTTTAACCCTGTTTTCCGGCGATTTTGGCGGCTTTTCGCCGCCGGGAAGCGCGCTCGCCAGCCCCAAAGGACACGTCCCGGAGGCGGTTTGGGATCACCGAAAGTGCTCCCAATACCATCCCACGATGACGTTCCCGAAAAATGCCGCCGCGAGCGCCACGACGCCAAGAAAAACACCGAACGGCATCTCGTAGAAGCGGTACATGATCTGCGCCGAGCGCCAGGCGCGCCGCCGCGCCAGCGCCGCCGGCTCGCGCCCGCGCCGCATGCGGCGGCGCGTGCGCCGCAGCCAGACGATCAGGATCGTCGTGAGCCCGAACAGCGACCCGAGCAGCGAAGCGAGGAAGAGGGTCATGACCGTAAGGGTGACGCCGAGAAATGCGCCGACCATGGCCATGAGCTTCACGTCGCCCATGCCCATGCCTTCCACGCCGCGCGCCCGCAGGTAGATCATGCCCGCGCCGTAGATGAACGATGCGCCCACGGCCGCGCTCAGCGCCGACTGTGCCAGCGACATGAGCCGCCAGCCCATCTCGCCGTGTCCGCCGGGCATGCCGCTGGCCATCGGCAGCAACGCGGGCGAAAACAGCGCAGACACAATGCGCGTGGTCAGATCGTTCACCGGCACGAAGAGGCTGAAGAACACTCCCAGCCCGAGCCCGGGCAAGGTGAGCGCGTCGGGAAGCAGCTTCCACTCCGCGTCGGTGAAGATCAGGCCGAGCAGCAGGAAGCTCAGCACGCAATACTTCGCCGCCGAAAACGTGAGGCCAAATTTCAGGTAGCAGGCGAGGAAGAGCAGCGCGGTGAACAACTCGACAATCCAGTAGCGCGGTGAAATTGGCGCCTTGCAGTGACGGCAGCGTCCGCCGAGCAGCAGCCAGCTGAGGACCGGAATGTTGTCCCAGGCAGTGATCTTTGCGCCGCACGCCGGACACGCCGAGCGCCCTTCGGCCACCGACAGGCCGCGCTCGGCGGCTTGCAGCCGCGCGATCTCGGCGCTCAGCGGTCCCGCCAGCTCCGGCTCGCGCCGCATGCGTTCTTCCAATTCTTCGCGATCTTCGCGGGCGTTGATGCGCCGCGGCATGCGATGAATGCAGACGTTCAGGAAGCTGCCAAACGCCAGCCCGAACAGGAAGAAGGCGGCGGCGAAGAGGAAATCCACAGGAGCAGTTTACCGTTCACAGTTTACAGTTGACAGTAACTGCTGAACGACGCACTGGTCACCACCCCCACCGCGGATTTTCTGAAAACTGTGAACCGTAAACTGTGAACTAAGGACTCCTGAACCGCCGTATCTCACCGGGCAGATCGGCGCCGGGACCGCTGGCGGGCGGAAGCGGACCGGGCCAGCTCAGCTTCGTACGGTCGACCAGGCGCAGGGCGCGCCCTTGCGGCTGCCAGCCGTGCTCGGTCTCGTGCCACAGCTCGACACAGTAGCCCACGGAGCCGTCCGGTGGATCCGACTGCTTCCACTCGAGCAACGAGGCCTCCAGGCCTTCGCCCAGCGCTTCGTCTGGCCGAAGGCAGAAGATCCAGTCGTGCCTGGCGTCGCTCACGTAAGCGCCGGGCTCGACGCCCGGTATGGCTGCCTTCAGGGTGGCCCCGTGTTCGCGCGCAATGGCGGCGGTTGCGTCGCTCGAGGCGTGGTCAACCACCAGCAGCTGGTCGCATACGCGCAACGAGTCCAGCGCGCGGCCGAGGCGGGCGGCGTCGTTGCTCGCATGGATGAGAGCGGTGATCTTCGGCATGATTCGGCGGCTGAAACAGCGAAGCATCGCTCCGCGTGAAGTAGTGTAAATGCGCCCACGCCTGCCCGTGGCACGCCGCAAAGAGGCCCCGGACCGATGGTCCGGGGCCTATTGCCACTGCGTGTTTTTCTGACAAAGTTACCGGCCGTGACTGACCGTTACTGCTCAACCCGCTGCCGCGAGGCGTTGCGGTTGGAGACCGACACAGGCGTCACCGAAAGCGATGACTGCAGCCGGAAGTCAACCACCGTTTCCGAATCCAGCCGGATGACTTCGGCCTTGGTCAGGCCGCCGGCCGCGGTGCCCGCGCCTGCGCCGGCAGCCGCGCCGATGGCGGCGCCCTTGCCGCCGCCGGCGATGCCGCCAATGATGGCGCCCAGCGCCGCGCCGCCGCCAACCGTGGCCGCGGTGCGCTTGCCGCGCGAATGCCCTTCGCGCGAGTAGTAGTCAGTGCGCAGGTCGTAAGGCTGGCCGTTCACGATGAGCCGAGTGAGTTCAATCGTGATGAGCGGCTGGCCGGCATAGTGTCCGGCGTCATGCAGCTCGACCACGCGTCCGATCACGTCCGCGTCGGCGGGGACGACGACTTTGTCGTCCACCACGATCGGAGCATCGAGCGTGCCCTTGAAGACGTCGCCGGCCTTGTTGCGCGACGTGTCAATGGAATCAACCAGCCGCACCGTGAGCAGCGTTCCCGGAGGAATCGAAACCCGGGCGGGCGGAGGAGGCGGAAGTGGAGCAGCCGGCGCCACGTTTGCCGCCATGACCGGAGCCGAACTCGGGGACGTCGTGTCGTTGTACTCGCGGACACGCGAAGGGGCGGGCTCCTGGTAGCGCGGCGTGCTGTGGTGCGCCACCGGCTTAGGGGTCATGCGGGTGCGGGCGGGGCGAGCGGCCTCCACCGGCACGGGTTCCGGCGCGGGAGCAGCCTGCGCCACCGCCGGGCCAACCTGGAGGTTGTTCACCACGGTCTTCACACCGCGGACAGTCGCGGCGTCGGCGGCAGCCGCTGACCGCTCGCTGTCGCTGGCGACCGTGCCCGACAGCGTGACCACGCCGTTGCCTGAGGTGACCGTAATCTGCTTGCTCGTCAGCGCGGCGTCGGAATTGATTCTGCTTTGCACGTCGCCGGCGATCTGCGCGTCGCTGCGCGAAAGCAACTGGCTGCATCCGGCGGTTGCCAGCATGACTGCCACGGCCAGTACCACAATGCCAACCTTCAGCGATCGGTTCGCTTTCATAATCAGCTCCTGGATTCCCCCGGTACCACCTTAGATGCCGAGCTGCTGCTCAGCGGCTACTCTTGCTGCCAATAATAACCGCCGCCGGCAGAATAAGTTCCTATGACCTTAGAACGCGGGAGCAGCAGCCTCTTGCACGCACCATGGGCGCTTAAAGGCGGCGCATCAGGCCTTGCACAGATACTTTTTCAGGCCCTGCCGGAAGCCGACCAGATCGACCTTGAAGGTGGCCATCATGGGCGCAGGGTCCGCCGTGGAGCCCTCGCGCAGCATGCGCAACTGGTCGGTGGTCACCGGCGGACGCGGCAGCACGAGACCCATGATCGCGGCGTTCATGTACATGATGGGAAACGGCACCTTGAGCGCCGGCTTCTTCACGCCGATGCAGCGCGCGATCTCAGCCAGCATCTGCTCGAGCGTCAATGCCTCCGGGCCGACCAATTCGATCGTCTTGCCGAGCGCTGCGTCGTTGGAGAGCGATTGCACGAAGCAGTCCACCACGTTGTCGACGTAGATCGGGCGAAACGGGTAACGCCCGTGCCCGGGGACCGGCCGGATGAGCGGCGCGGTGCGCATGACCTGCACCATCTGGTTCACGAAGCCGTCGCGCGGACCGAAGATGATCGACGGGCGAAGAATGACGAAGGGAATCCCGCCGGAGCGGACCGCTTCTTCGGCCTTCCACTTCGTAATCTGGTAGGCGCTGACGCCGTTTTCGCGGGCGCCCAGCGCCGACATCTGCACGAAGCGCCGGACGGTTGCCGAATTCTGCGCCGCCGCCAGCACGTTGCGCGTTGCCTGGTGGTGCGACTTCTCAAACGTCGCCCCGCCGACTTCCATGATGATGCCGACCAGGTGAATGACGGCATCGCAGCCCTCGACGGCGGCCTGGAGTCCGGAGCCGGTGACCACGTCACCGGCGGCGATCTCCACCTGTGCCTTGATCGCATCCGGCACGGCGGCGGCGGCACGCGCCGGGTCGCGCGCCAGCATCCTGATGATGTGGTTCTCGCGCGCCAGCCGCGGCAGCATGTGGCTGCCGACGAAGCCGGTGCCGCCGGTGAGGAACACGCGCACACGTCCATTCTATAGCGCATGTTTCGGCAGCCTGTGGTAAAACACTCGATTCGCAATGGACGTTCGGCGCAGCGATTTCGACCTGGAGCACGGCCGCTACTCTTACTTCGTCTGCTTCCGTCCTGGCGGATGTGACGAGGCCGGCGAGCAGCTGCAGACGCTGCCGGTGCTGGTGTCGCTCTCGGTTTCCGAAAACGGCGACCTGGCCGACCTGAGCTTTGAGCTGCCGAAGACCTGCCGCAGCGACGCGGCCCTGTCGTTCATCCGCAAGGAGAGCACGGCGCAGGCGGTGAACGCGCACGTGTTCGTTACCGTGCCGGGGCTGAGCGGAGACGCCGTCTTGAACAGCTCGGCGGACTTGCAGTTGGATCCGGCCGGGCGGATTGTTGGCGTGGTGATCTACAGCCATTGAAACCGTGCTCAGACGGCTGCCTGCTTGGCTCCGCCGGAATCATGGCGAGCGCGGTGCAGATCGCTGACGTCGCCCATCACGATGATCACCGTGCCATTCTGCACGCGCAGCTCGTCGGGCGGGTTCGGCAGGAACTGCTGTTCGCCCGCCGCGCGCTCCTTCACTGCCAATGCCAGCAGGTTGTATTTGCGGCGAAGGTCCAGCTCCTGCATCGTGTTTCCCGCCCACGCCTGGCCGACGGCAATTTCTTCGATGCGCAGGGTGCGGGAATGCTCCTTGAGCATGAGGTCGAGGAAGCCGACCACGTGCGGCCGCAGCGCTTCGCTGGCCAGGCGCAGCCCGCCGATGCGGTTGGGTGAGACCGTGGCGTTCGCGCCAGCGCGCTGCATGCGCTCGGCGAACTTGGGATCGGTGCAGCGCGCCACGATGCGCATGCCGGGGTTCTTCTGGCGCGCCATCACCGTGGTGACCAGGTTGTCTTTGTCGCCGTTCATGGCCACGATCATGCCGCGCGCCCGCTCGATGCCCGCCTGGTCGAGCGTGGTTTCGTCGGTGGCGTCGCCGAGGACGTACAGCACCTCTTCGGAACTGCGCCCGGCCCGTTCGCGATAGGCCTGGATTTTCTCCTCGTGCAGTTCCACGACGACGCAGGGCGTGCGCGTGCGGTGCAACTCGTCGAGCGCCCAGTGTCCGGTGATGCCCAGCCCGCACACGATGAAGTGGTCGCGGAGCTCGTTGATGCGCTTCTGCATTTTGCGTCTCCAGAAGAGATTGCGGATATCGCCTTCCACCAGGAAAGCCGTCACCACCGAGAACACGTAGACGGTGATGGTCACGCCCACGACCACCACGAACATGTTGAACAGCCGCAGCGCGGGATTGTGCTCGGTGGGGATGATTTCGCCGTAGCCGACGCCGGCAATGGTGATGACGGCCATGTAGAAGGCGTTGAGCAGGGAAACGTCGCGTCCCAGGGCGATGTATCCGGTCACGGCGATGGTCAGCACGCCGACCAGCAGGACCGCCGCCATGGCCAGCCGCTGTCGCAGGTTCATGGGTGGACTCCGCGAGCCCGCTGGTGCGCTCCGGAAGCGGCAGTGACTGCGGATTGAATGGGCTGCATGGCTATGACAATCGATCTGCCGGCGGGGGAAGCGGCGGGATTCTAACACAGCTATGCCACGCCGCCCGGCAGCGTGGACAGCCAAACAGCCGCTATCATGCCGCTGTTGACTACCGCGCACCATCACGATGTGGCGGCGTTTGTATTGGCCGGCGGACGCAGTTCGCGCATGGGGACGGACAAGGCCATGCTCGCGCTCGACGGCCGCACGCTGCTGGACCGCGCACTCGACCTGGCGCGCACCGTGTCGGACGACGTGCGCGTTGTGGGCCCGGCGGCGCGCTTTCCCGCCTCGTTGCGCGCGGTCGAAGACATGTTCCCTGATCGCGGCCCGCTGGGCGGCATTCACGCGGCGCTTGCGGCGAGCACGAAGGAGTTGAATCTGGTCCTCGCTGTTGACTGCCCCTTTATCGCGCCTGAGCTCCTGCCATTCCTGGTTGCCGAGGCGCGCCGCTGGAGGGCGATGGTGACGCTGCCAAGGTCAATTGCGGAGAGCGGAGGACGGAGAAGGGAGAGCGAGCTTGCGGGGCCCGGAGCGGGAAGCGTGGGAACTGTCCTGCATCCGCTGTGCGCCATCTACCGCCGCGGGTTCGCGCCTTTCGCGGAGCGCGCCTTGCGCGTCGGCCGCAACAAGATCGAGCCGTTACTCGGCGAGGTCGCAACGCGGGTGATCACGCCTGAGGAATTGGCGGAGCATGGCTTCAGTCCGGAGATGTTCCGCAACCTGAATACGCCTGCCGATTTGGAGCGCGCTCGCCGCCTGTGATGAAATGAACCAGGTCTCAGCATCATGAGCCACTACGCCACCCATCACGAAGGCGGACACCAGCTGCCGCACGGGCACGCCGCCGACAAGCCCTACATTGAATTCAATGACGTGAGCAAGTCGTTCGGGTCGCGCAAGGTCCTGGACGGCGTGAGCTTCAACGTGCTGCCGGCGGAAACGCTGTGCATTTTGGGCCGCAGCGGCGTGGGCAAGTCGGTTTCGCTGCACCACATCATGGGATTTCTCAAGCCCGACTCGGGGCGCGTGCATGTGGCCTACGAAGACATTACCGACTACGACGAGCCGGAGCTGCAGCGCATCCGGCGCAAAGTCACCATGGTCTTCCAGAACGGCGCGCTGTTCGACTCGCTGACCGTGGGAGAAAACGTCGCGTTCCCCCTGCGCGAGCGTCGCGACCTGAGTGAGTACGAGATCTACCAGATCGTCGACGGCCTTCTCGAGATGGTAGGTGTGAAGCAATATCGCGACCTGCTGCCTTCCGATCTTTCCACCGGCATGAAGCGTTCGGTGGCCATCGCGCGCGCTCTCTCCGCGCAGCCTGAAGCGGTGCTCTACGACGAGCCCACCACGATGGTCGATCCGCTCATGGCCAACCTCCTGGGCGACCTCATCTCCAAGCTCAAGCAGCAGCTCAAGCTGACCAGCGTGGTAGTGACGCACGACATGCGCCTGGCAAAGAAGCTGGCCGATCGGCTGGTGTTCCTGCACGAAGCGAAGGTGATTTTCTTCGGGACTGTGGAAGAGATGGAGCAGAGCGAGAACCCGATTGTCCGCGAATTCCTCGAACTGGACGACGTGGCGCTCGCCGACCTGGCGCGGTTGCGGCCCTAGAAGCCTTCGCTCACCAATCGCTCGAGCGTCACGCCGCTCGCGGGCTCGCCGCGCAGCATCTTCTCGGTGTACTTGGCGATGACGTCAACCTCGATGTTCAGCGCGTCGCCGGGGCGCAGTGATTGCAGGTTGGTGGCGGAAAAGGTGTGCGGGATGATGGCGACGCCGACGCGCGCGCCGTCGATGCGCGCCACCGTCAGGCTGATGCCTTCAATCGTGATGGATCCCTTCCAGACGACGTACTTCGCCAGCCCAGCCGGAATCTCAACCGTGAGCCAATAGTCGTGCGCTTTCGGCACGCGCTCCAGCGTTACGAGCCTCGCGGTCCCGTCAACGTGGCCCTGCACGATGTGCCCACCCAGGCGGCTGCCTACTTTGGCCGGCAGCTCGAGGTTGACGAGGGCGTCAGGCCGCAGCCGCGTGAACGATGTGCGAGCGATGGTTTCGGCGGCAAGATCGGCGGCAAACGACGCGGGAGCGATGTCCACGGCTGTCAGGCAAACGCCGCTCACGGCCACGCTGTCGCCCTTTTTCAGCTCGCGCGTTACCTGGCGCGCGCCGATGGTGAGGCGCCTGGCGCCGCCGGGCGCGTCCTCGAGGCGAAGCACTTTGCCGACTTCTTCGATCAGGCCGGTGAACATAAGGTTCAGAGTTTACAGTTTACAGTCCACAGTTAAAGCAAAAGCTGAATGCGATGGGGCGGGGAACTGAAACCGGCGACTTCACGCGATCCGCGGCGGCTCGGGCTGCGGTTGTTCGGTGGTCAGGGTTTTCTCCGGGCCTGGTGTCCAGGCGTAGGGATCGTGCAGATACCCCTCCACAGCAAAGTCCACGCCGAAGCGGTGAAGCTCAATTTGCCCGACCTTGGCCGCTTCGCCCAGGCGCCGGAAGCCGGGGCCGGCGGCGAACGGGACCGAGCCGGTGCCCGCCAGAATCTTCGGCGCGTAATAGAGAAAGACCTTGTCCACCACATCAGACGCGAGCGCGGCCCAGTTCAGCAGGGCGCCGCCTTCGATGATCAGACTGGTGATGTCGAGCGCGCCGAGCCGCTCGGCCACGCGGCGCAGGTTGGGACGTCCTTCGCCCAGGCCGAGTGAAACCTGCTCGACGCGCACGCCGCGCGATTCCAGTTCACGACGCCGCTTCTCCTCGGCGAAGCTGCAAAACACCAGCACGTCGTCCTGAGCGGTTTTCACCACGCGCGACTCCAGCGGCAGGCGAAGGCGTGAATCCAGGATGACGCGCAGCAGGGGACGCCGTCGCGGCTGGCCGGTGCGGTCGGTGAGGCGTGGATCGTCGGCGATCACGGTGCCGACGCCGACCATCACTGCGTCGCTCGAGTGCCGCAACTGCTGCACGTGCGCGCGCGCTTCGCGGCTGGTGATCCAACCGCCTGTCGGACCGCTCGGCACGCTGCCATCCACCGGCGCCACCGGCAGTTTGACTACGTTGGGCGCATCCCCATCTTCCGGCGGCGGCGCGATCTTGCCGTCGAGCGTCATGCCGGCTTTCAGGGTGATCAGCGGCGTGCCGGTGCGGACATGCTTGGCGAATGCCTCGTTGAGTTTGCGCGCCGCCGCTTCCTGAACGCCAGCGGTAACAGCGATGCCGGCCGCGCGCAATCTCTCCAGCGATGTGCCGCGCACCACCGGGTTCGGGTCCTCGATGGCGACCACCACGTGCTTCACGCCGGCTGCAATCACGCGGTCCACGCATGGCCCGGTGCGCCCGGTGTGGCAGCAGGGCTCAAGGTTCAGGTAGAGCGTGGCGCCGCGCGCCGCTGCGCCTGCCTCGTCGAGCGCCAGCACTTCAGCGTGCTTGAGGCCGTCGTAGGTGTGAAAGCCGCGCCCGATGATCCGGCCGCCGGCCGCGACTACCACCGCGCCGACGCACGGATTCGGTGAAGCGAGCCCAATGCCGCGGCGCGCAAGCGCCAGCGCTTCGGCCATGAAGCGCTCGTCGAATTGGTGAGAATTTTCCAAGCGTTTTTCGATGGCGTTCGCTCGCGGGCCCTGCGTCAAGCGGGAAGCGGAGAGCGGGGAGCGGACAGCGCCTTACTCGAACAGCGAATCCACAAACTCTCGCGGATGAAACGGGAGCAGGTCGCTCGCCTTCTCGCCCACGCCCACATAACGCACCGGCAAGCCGAGTTCGCGGGAAATTGCGACCACGACGCCGCCCTTGGCGGTGCCGTCGAGCTTGGTGAGCACAATGCCGGTCACGCCAGCCGACTGGGTGAAGAGCCGCGCCTGCTGGAGGCCGTTCTGTCCGGTGGTGGCGTCCATCACGAGCAGGACTTCGTGCGGCGCGCCGGCAATGTGGCGTTGCGATGTGCGGCGCATCTTCTCCAGTTCCGCCATCAGGCTCGTCTTGGTGTGGAGGCGCCCGGCCGTGTCCACAATCACGTAGTCGGCGTTGCGCGCGCGCGCCGCCTGCAGCGCGTCGAACAGCACCGCCGACGGATCGCCGCCGGGTTTGGTCTTGATGACTTCCACGCCGGAGCGCTCGGCCCACACCTCGAGCTGCTCGATCGCAGCGGCGCGAAACGTGTCGGCGGCAGCCAGCAGCACCGTCTTGCCCTGCGATCGCAGGGTGTGCGCCAGCTTGCCGATGGTGGTCGTTTTCCCCGTGCCGTTCACGCCGACAACCAGGATCACTTCCGGCTCGCCTTCCACCGCTTTAGCCGGCTGGGCGTTGCCGCGGTCGAGGATCCCGAGCAATTCCTCCTTCAATAAGCGCTTCAGTTCTTCGGAATTCGCGATCTGCTTGCGGTCAGCGCGCTCGCGCAGATTCGCGAGGACCTCGCGTGTGGTCGTCGTTCCCAGATCAGCGGCGATGAGCGACGCTTCCAGGTCGTCCAGTGTCTCGCGGTCAATCTCTTTGCGGAAGGAAACCACTTCCTCGATGCGCTCGCTCAGGTTTTCGCGCGTGCGCGTGACCGCCTGTTTCATGCGGTCGAGGAAGCCGGGCTTTTCCTTCTCGTCGAGGCTGCCAAACAGCGTCTGAATCATGTGCGTAAGCGCTCAATTATAGCGGGTGAATCACTGTGATAATGTGCCGTCACGCCCACGTAAGCTACGGCGGTGATGCGGCCCCTGACGTAGGCACACTCGACCCATGCCTCTGGTTGTTTTCCTGCGCGGCATCAACGTTGGCGGGCAGAGGACGCTGCGCCCCAGCGTGATCGCCGGAAAGCTGGCTCACTATGACGTGGTCAACGTGGGCGCAGCCGGCACTTTCGTTGTTCGCAAGCCCGGGTCACGGGCGAAGTTCCGGGCCGAGTTGCTGCGCAAGCTGCCGTTCGCGATGGAAGTTGTGCTCTGTAATGGCCACGATCTTGTTCGCCTGGAAGCGGAGAATCCGTTTGAAAGGCCGCCCTCGCGCCCCGATGTTGTTCGCTTCGTGAGCATTCAGTCGAAGACCGGACGCGCGCCAGATTCGTTTCCGTTGTCGCTCCCGCCGAACGGCGAATGGCTTGTGCGCGTGATCAGCGCAAAGAACAGATTCGTCTTCGGCGAGTATCGCCGCCACATGAAGACCATTGGCTATCTCGGCCAACTGGACAAGGTGTTCGGCGCGCCGGCGACAACACGCAACTGGAATACGGTCCTGAGGGTCATCCATCTGTTGAAAACGAAGAAGACGGCCCGCAGGTAGAGCCAGGCGGACGGCCGGTTCGCAGGACTACGACCGGATGTCGGTGATCTCCGGCGTGGCCGGAATCACCCCGGTGCGCAGTTCGCTGGAAGAGTGCGCCGTAGCAGCGGCGGCCGCCTCAGCGCTGACGACCGCGGCGCGATGCAGCCGGAATCCGCCACGATCGAACACCGATTGCAGCGCCGCCACCACGCGCGGGTCGAACTTGGTGTTCGCCATCGATGCAATCACGCGTACCACGTAGGCGGGGTCCATCGCCGCCTGGTAGGGGCGATTCGTGGTCATCGCGTCAAACGTATCGGCGACCGTGATGATGCGCGGCATCAGCGGCAGGTCGTCGCCCTTCACGCCGCGCGGATAGCCGCGTCCGTCGAGCGATTCGTGGTGCAGCTCGATGCCGGGAATCACGTGCTTCAGCTGCTCCACCGGGCGCAGGATGGTCGCGCCCTTGGTGGTGTGCGTCTTCATCACTTCATATTCTTCCGGAGTGAGCGCGCCCGGCTTCTTCAGGATGCGGTCTTCGATGCCGATTTTGCCCACGTCGTGCAGCTGCGCCGCAACGCGGATGTTTTCGACTTCTTCCTGCGTGAGGCCCATCTCGGTGGCGAGCAGCACCGAGTAGCGCGTGACGCGGTCAGAGTGGCCGCGCGTGTAGGGGTCCTTCTCGTCGACCGCGCCGGCCAGCATCTGGATGGAGCCAAGGAACAGCGTGCGGTTTTCCTCGGCGGCGCGCTTCAGGTCGTAGACGAAGCGCTCCAGGTCGTCGGTCATGGTGTTGAAGGTCTGGGCCAGCTCGCCGATTTCCGTGCGGCTCTTCAGCTCCACGCGCCTGCTGAAGTCGCCGCGCGCAATGGCGCGGCTCGATTCGGTGAGCGTCTCCAGCGGCGTGGTAATTTTCCGCGCCGCCCACACGCTGACCATGATGCTCATGACCACAGCGAAGATCGCCAGCCAGCGGGCGGTGCGCTGCATTTCGTCAATCGAGGCGTAGGCGGAAGCGCGCGTCTTCTGCGCCACGACGGCCCAGCCCAGTTGCGCCACGGGGCTGTACGTCCCGAGCATGGCCACGTTGCGCCCGTCCTGCTGCGTGGTAAATTCCACCGTCGCGACCACGTTGCGGCGGCCCTGCTCGACGAAGTTCTTCACGATCTCGAACCGCGTCATGTCCTGCCCGGTTGGGTACTTCGGATCGGCGCCGGCAACCAGCCGTCCCTGGCGGTCCACGACATACGCTTCCAGGCCGTTCTGGCTGGCTTCGCGCAAGCGCTCGATGAGGAATTGCAAATCCACGAAAACGCAAATCACGCCGATAAAGCGTCCGCCGGCGATCACCGGCACGCTGACCAGCATGATGGTGCGTCCGTTTTTGCCGGCGCCCTGCGCCAGCGGATGTCCCGCGTACTCGCGGTGCTCCCACGCCGCCGAGAAGCCGTGCTCCAGCTCGCGGTTCATGAACGGATCGAGTTCGTTGATGCGACCGGCCACAATTCCTTTCTGCTCGGCGTTGAGCAGCGTGGCGTAGGCGACGTCCGGGTCGGAGGAAACGAACTGCTCCAGCAGCGCGCGCAATTCAGGCGCGTTGACGTGATCGGCGGTGAGGTTGCCGCCGCTGGCGATCTGGATGGCCGACGAGAGGTTCGACAGCATGGCATCGAGCTTCGCCTGGCGTTGCACGATGTCGCCCTTCAGCGAGCTGATGATGGTGCTTTGCAGCAGCTTCTCGTTCGTCTCCAGCTTGTCGCGGTTGATCTCCACGACCTTGGCGCCGTAGAACCAGAGGGGCACCACGGCGACGACGACGAGCACGCCGAGAATCAGATAAAGGATGGGTACGCGTTGCGGCATTCCGCTCCGGCCGAATTCACGGCGGATTGTATCGTGGAACTCCGCTTGGACAGCGGGAAAACCGGCTTCCGGCGGTTACCTCGGTATCGGATGAGTACAGGCCTAGCTGCCGAGCACGGCTTCGCTTGTCGCCGGCCTGGTCATCAGCTCGCGGATGGCGTCGCGGGCCGGCTTGCCGTCGTGCAGGATCTGGCGCATCTGCGCGGTGATGGGCATCTCCACGCCGTGCTTGCGCGCCAGGTCCACGGCGGCGTTGGTGGTGAGCACGCCTTCGGCGACCATGCCGTGCATGCCGGCGATGATGTCGTTCAACCGGCGTCCGCGCCCGAGCTCCACGCCGACGGTGCGATTGCGCGAGAGGCCGCCGGTGCAGGTGAGCACCAGGTCGCCCATGCCGGCCAGGCCGAGCATGGTTTCGCGGCGCCCTCCGCAGGCCATCACCAGCCGGGTTATTTCGGCGAGGCCACGCGTGATCAGCGCGGCAACGGTGTTGTGTCCCAGGCCAAGACCATCGCAAACACCGGCGGCGATGGCGATGATGTTCTTGAGCGCGCCGCCCAGCTCGACGCCGGCCACGTCGTCATTCGTGTAGACGCGAAAAGCCGGATCGCCCAGTTCACGCTGCACCGTGGCGGCAAGCTGCGCGTCGGTTGAGGCGATGGTGATCGCGGTGGGATCGCCCAGCGCCACCTCTTTCGCGAACGTGGGTCCGCTGAGCGCCCCGATGCGCAACGCGAATTCCGGACGCTTCTGCCGCACCACGTCGTGCGCGACCTCGGTCATGCGCATCAGCGAGTCGTTTTCGATTCCCTTGGCGGCGCTCACGAACAGCATCTCCGGCGAAAGATGCGGCGCCATCTGCGCGAACACGCGGCGATAGTGATGCGACGGCACCACCACCACAATGAGCTGCGCGCCGGTGACAGCGGTCGCCAAGTCATTGGTCGGCGTCACCGGCTCCGGGACCTTCTGCCCGGGAAGAAACAGGTCGTTGGTGCGACGCGTCGCGATGGACTTGCACACTTCCTGCTCGTACGCCCAGAGCCGCACGCGATGCGTCCCTTTGCGACCCAGGACAATCGAGAGCGCGGTACCCCAGGCGCCCGCTCCCACCACGGCGACGTCGCTCATGCCTGCTTCTCCACTTGCTGCGGAGGTGGGACTGGCTTTGAGCCGAGCTTGCTCTCGGCGCCGGCGAATATCCGGCGCAGGTTTTGGTGGTGCTTAAGAATAATGAGCGCGGAGCACAGCGACAGAATGGCGAGCACGGCAGGCGAAACCGGGTTTTTATCAAACATGACGGGAGGCAGGAACCGGACCGCCAATGGGAAAACAATCGCGGCGCAAATCGAACCGAGCGAAACGTAGCGCGTGAGCGCGACCACGACGAGAAAAACCGCGACGGCGACCAGCACCGGCTTGGGCGCCAGGAACGCGAACGCGCCGACCGCGGCGGCCACGCCCTTGCCGCCGCGGAACTTCAACCACACGGGAAACATGTGCCCGGCGATGGCGCACAGGCTGGTGATGCAGGCGAAGCGAAACGCTTCTTCCACGTTCACCACCGTCGGAACGCTGTACAGGTGCCAGCCCAGCCAGGCGGCCGCGAATCCCTTGCCGGCATCGAGCAGCAGGGTAGCGATGGCGAGTCCCTTTGCGCCGGAGCGGGCCACGTTGGTTGCGCCGATGTTGCCGCTGCCTGTCTGGCGAATGTCCTGCTTGAGAAAAATCCGCACCAGCAGGTAGCCGAAGGGTATGGAACCCAACAGGTAGGCCAGCACCGCGGCGGCAACGTCGAGAGCCATCCTGCTCCTTTGCGTTATGCGAGCCCGAAGCGCGCAATCCTGGAATAACGCGCGCCCGCCGGCGACAGCTTGCTCTCAAAAAGAAAAAACTCGCGGGCGGTCATTGTACCGAAGTCGGGTGGCGGCACGGCGCCCAGCTTCTCCCGTAAACGCCCGAACGCCCGCGCCCCGGGACGCGGCTTCTGGTGCGGGTTTCCCGAGGCCCGCTGCGAGGCCCGCGCCAGCGTCAGGTGCGGCGTGTACGCCTGCCGCTCCCGCTCGATGCCGAGCCCGGCCGCGCTGCTGAGCGCCGTGTCCACTGCTTCGGCCAGCGCGCGCAGGTTCTCGTCAGCCTCGATGCCAATCCAGAACACGCGTGCCGAGCGCGGCGTGGGGAAGAACCCTGCGCCACGGAAGGCGATCTGCGCCGGCTGGCCGTGCGCCGCAGCGAGCGCCGCCTTCACGTCTTCTACTTTTGTTTCGGCGAGCTCGCCGATGAACTTCAGAGTGACGTGAAATGTTTCGGGCCGCACCCAGCGCGCGTCGGGCGCGAACTCCCGCACGCCCTCCAGGAATCGCGCAATCCGCTCGCGAATTTCAGGCTCAATGTCGACGCCAACGAACAATCGCATAAAGACGCTGCCGGCTGCCAGCTACTGGCTGCTGGCCAAAACCAAAGATTACGAGCAGCCGGAAGCTACCTGAGCTTCCTTCTCACCATGTCCAGCGCCTGCTGACTGGCAAACCAGCGGATACGCTCGCGATCGCCCGGGAAGCGCTTTTGCACGACCTCGGTCTTTCGGCCGTCGGCGAGAGCGTGGAACACCAGGCCAACCGGCTTTTCGTCGGTGCCGCCGGTCGGACCGGCGATTCCGGTGACCGCCAGGCCGAACCTGGCGCCGCATCGCGCGCGGATGCCCTCGGCCATGGCCACGGCCACTTCTTTACTGACCGCGCCGTATTGCTCGATCAGCCTGGGCGGGACATTGGCGAAGTCGGTCTTCAGCTCGTTCGAGTACACGATTCCGCCGCCGACGAAGTAGCGCGAGCTGCCGCTCACCGAACTCAGGCGCTCGCCGATCAGGCCGCCAGTGCAGGACTCGGCGACCGATATCGTGGCTCCTCGCATTTGCAGGTAGTAGCCGACGATCTGCTCCAGCGATTCACCGGCCGTCGAGAAGATCAAGTCGTCCAACTCGTCTTCGATTTCGCCCGCAAGTTCATCCACCCGCTTCTGCGCCGCTTCGAGCGACTCGGCGCGCGCTCGCAGGTGGAGTTGGACCTCCCCCGCACCGGCGAGGATTGTTGTTTGCACGTCGGCAAAGCGCTTGTAGATGGGCGCGACGCGCGCGTCCGCCTCCGACTCGGGCACCATGGCGATCTTCAGCGTGCGCGTGGCGACGTGCTGCTCCGGAAGACGCGAGCGCAGGCGGGGCACGCACTCGGCGTCGAACATGGGATTGATTTCGCGGGGCGGCCCGGGCAGCAGCATCAGCAGCCGACGCGCGCCTCCGAACTGGGCCTCCAGGAATTGCCCCGGCGCGCTGCCGTTCGGGTTCGGCAGCACTTCCGCGCCGGCAAGCACGTCGGCCTGCTTCTCGTTGTTCGGCGACATCTTCATACGCCGCGCGGCGAAGCGGCGATAGAGTTCGGCGATGATATCGGAATTGCGCTTCAGCTCCAGGCCGAGCGCCTCTGCCACAGCCTCGCGCGTCACATCGTCTTCAGTCGGGCCCAGCCCGCCCATGAAGATAACAATGTCGGAGCGGCCCAGAGCCGTTTTCGCGGCCAGCACCAGGTCAGCCATGCGATCGCCGACCACGCTCTTGAAACGCACCTCCACGCCCAGCTCATTCAGGCGCTGCGTGAGGTAGAGGGAATTCGTGTCCTGGCGGTTCGGCGTGAGCAGCTCCGAGCCGATGGCGATAATCTCCGCGTCCACGCCAGCAGTGTATTTGGAACGGTCGCGCGGACTCAATCAGAATGCAGATTGCTTTCTGACGCCGAAGTCAGGTCCGAGGCGACCAGTACACATGCGTCTGATAGGGAAGCTCCACAAGGCCGCGCCCGTCGCGGTCGGTCGCGGCGAACAACTCCTCCACCTGCGCCAGCAGCTCTTCGCGGCGCAATTCCGGCAGGGCGGCCACGTAGCTGATGGACGCCACGCGAGCCCGCAGATTCTCCCGGGTGAGGGATTGAACGTGGGCGAACACGCGATGCTGCGGTTCGCCAAACCACTGCTGGTCCGCGAAGGCGGCGCGCCACGCTCCGGTCTGGTAGCTCGGCGTGTCATTGCGCGGCTGGTGAATGATCTTCGACAGCTCGGCGACCCAGGGGACGCGATCGTCGCGTACATTCCACATCAGGACGAGGTAGCCGCCGGGCCGCAGCACGCGATGGATCTCACACAGGGCGGCGTGCGTGCTGAACCAGTGGAACGCCTGCGCTACGAAAACGGCGTCTGCGCTGCCCGCCGGCAGTGGAACCGCCTCGGCCGTGCCGGCAAGCACCTCTGCTCCGGGCAAAGACGACTCCAGGCGCCAGCGCATCGCCTCCACCGGCTCCACAGCAATCACACGCGCACCGGCGGCGAACAGTTGGCGCGTGAGCTTGCCAGTGCCGGCGGCCAGGTCGAGGAGTGTTTTGGTGGAATCAAGGCGAAGTTCGCGGAACAGGAAATCCAGCGCGGCTGCCGGATAACCCGGCCGCCCGGCCTCGTAGGCTTCGGCGGCGCTCTGGAACCCTACGCGCGCCGTCTCATGCACGGTGGACATGCTAATCCTTGTGACTGCGCGCCTCGATGGCGAAAAACTAGATCAGCGTGCGTCCCTGTACGTTCCACGTCAGCCGATGGACGGCGCCAGTGGTGGCCAGCACCACCGAATTGCCGGGCGCGAACGCGATGCCGACCAGCCCGTGACCGGCCACGGCCATCGAGGCTTCGGCGCCGGGCGTGAGCCGCACAATGCCACGCCGCCCGCCGAGCGAAGCGGCCACGTACAGATTGCCCTCGCGGTCGAAGGCCATGCCCTGCGGCCGTCCCAGGCCACGATAGAACGTGGTCACCGCACCGTGCGGATCGATCTTGTAAACCGAATCGAAGCTCGACGTGGTCGGTCCAGTGACAAACAGATCGCCATGGGCGCCGAACGCCAGGTGATACGCGGCGACGCTGGGCTCGAGCGTTGCAAACACGAAAATCTGGCGGTCGCGACCGATCTTGAAAACGGTTCCGCTGCGATCGCCTACGTAGAGGTTCTGCTCCGCGTCGAATGCGAGTCCGGTGGCAATGCCCATGCCCTCGGCGTAGGCCGACATCGTCCCGTTCGGCGCGACGCGATACACGGTGCCGTCCATCCGCGAGGTCACATACATCTGTCCTTCGCGATCGAAGGCGATTCCGGTGGCGTTCATCAGATCGCTGAGGAACGGGCGCACGTTGTAGTTGGTGTCGATCTTGTAGACCGAGACGGGAACCTTCTGACCGCGCGGCCCGGAAAATGTGGCGTAGATGTTCCCCTCGGCGTCGATCGCAGGATTGGTGACGGGGTGGAGGTTGTCGGCAATCGGGACGGCGATATTCACGTGGACGGCGTTGCTGCGCGATCCGTCGGCCGCCACCACCAGGTCGCCGCTGCTGGCGCCCTCGGGCACGCGCGCCACGATGAACTCGTCGGAGCTCACCACGATGGCGCCTTCCACGTCGCCGAACTCAATGCGCGGCCGCGCCAGGTCAGGCGGCTTCAGCCCCGAGCCGAGAATGCGCACTTCGCCGCCGGGAAGCGCGGCGGGTGGATCCACGGCTGAGATGTGTGGCCTTCCGTTGACGTTTTTCTTGCCGAGGAGGCGGTCCGAGATACTCATGGGACGTCAGGAGACGAAAGCTTCAGAGTGCGGCGTCAGCCGATCCAGCCGGTCCGCAGCAGCAACCGCATGACGATCAGCGCGTACACGCCGGCGCCCACATCGTCCAGCACGATGCCGGCGCCCTCGCGCAGCCGCTCCAGTTGACGCACCGGCGGCGGCTTCACGACGTCGAAACAACGAAAAAGTATAAAGCCCGCCAACACGGATTTCCAACCGAGCGGCGCGGCGACCAGCGCCACCATCTGCCCGGCCATTTCATCCACCACGACGAATTGCGGATCGCGCGCTCCCGCCGCGCGCGCCACGCGCGTGGCGGCGGGAATGCCGATCAGCGTGGCCGCCGCCGCCCAGGCGATGGCCGCCGGAACACGCCACTCCGCGGGGAGCCGCGTCCCCAGCAGCCACCAAAGCAACGCCGTCGCCGCCGAGGCGTAGGTCCCCGGTCCCGGACGCAGATGGCCGATGCCGCCGAGCGTCGCCACTGCGCGCGCCCACAGCGGTGCAGCCGCCGCCGGACGCTCAGTGCTTGCCGTGCTCACGTTCATGTTCGCTTGGTGGATCCAGGCGCCGCCGCGTCTGTTCGGTTGCCTGCCCGGATTCGAACGCTTCAGGATCGGTCACCGGCGTGGAGATCACGTAACCGCCGCTCGCCCATTTTCCCAGATCAACCAGGCGGCAGCGCTCACTGCAGAAGGGAAATCCCGGCTCCGAGCGCAGCACAATCTTGCGGCAGGTGGGGCAGCGGAGGCTGCGAACTCGCTTGCGAGGCATGAGCACTTAGATGACGCGGACCACGAGATCGTAATCGTGCGCCTCGGTCACTTCGCAGCGCACGAACTCGCCGCTTTCGAGCGATTCACGCGGGCCGAAATCGTTGATGAAGACTTTGCCGTCGATTTCAGGCGCATGCATCGCCGTGCGGCCCTGCCACAGCAATTCGCTCTCGTCGGACGGGCCTTCCACCAGCAGGTCGAACTCGCGGCCCACCAGCTCGCGCTTTTTCCTTCGACTGATCTGCTGTTGCAGCTTCATCAGCGTGCGGCGCCGGCGCTCAATTTCGCGTGGTTCGACCTTGAGCTTGGCGTCCAGTTCTCGCGATGCCGCGCCCTCCTGGTCGGAGTAGCCGAAGACGCCGAGCCAGTCGAACTCCGCAGCGCGCACGAAGTCGCACAGCTCCTGGAAGTCGCGGTCTGTTTCGCCAGGGAATCCCACGATGAATGAAGTGCGCAGCACGACGCCGGGCACCGTGCGGCGAGTCTTCTCGATCAGCTTCAGAAAAACGCCGGCGGCGCCGCCGCGCTTCATGTGCTTCAGCACCGCGGGTGACGCGTGCTGCAGCGGCACATCCAGGTAGGAGCAGATCTTGTCGTGCCCGGCGATCGTCTCCAGCAGCCGCGATGTTACTTTGTTCGGGTACGCGTAGAGGAACCGCACCCAGCGCAGGTCCTCGATTCTGGCGAGTTTTTCCAGCAGAAGCGCCAGGCCATCTTTCAATCCGAAGTCTTCGCCATAACAGGTGGTGTCCTGGCCAATCAGGGTGACCTCGCGCACTCCCTGCCGTGCGAGTCGCTCTGCTTCGGCGATGACCGACTCGAAGCGCCGCGAACGGAACTTGCCGCGCAGTTGGGGAATGATGCAGAACGTGCACGGATGGTCGCAGCCTTCGGCGATCTTGATGTAGGCCATGTGGCGCGGGGTGGCGAGGACGCGCGGCGTGGTTTCGTCGTAGAGGTAGTTGGGCAGGTCGCCGATCGCGCCCTGCCACGCTTCGCGGCTGAAGCGTCCTGCCTGCTGGCGCGCGTCGCCTTCGGCGCGCGATCCCAGGATCACGAAAGGCGACGATTCGTGCGCGCGGGGCTGCGGCTCGACGCCCGCCGCACGGAGAATGTTTTCCAGTTCGCCCGTTCCGACCACGGCGTCCACTTCAGGGATGTTCTTGCGGATATCGTGGCGGAAGCGCTCGACCAGGCAGCCTGCCACGATCAGCTTTTGCGCGCTCCCCGCGGACTTCAGCCGCGCCATGTCGAGAATGGCGTTCACGCTCTCCTGCTGCGCGCTCTCGATGAACGAGCAGGTGTTGACCACCAACACCTCGGCGTCCTCGGCGCGCGCGGTGATCTCCGCGCCCGATTCGGCGAGCAGGCCCATCATGACCTCGCTGTCCACCAGGTTCTTGGGACAACCCAGGCTGACGAAGCCCACCTTCTTGCGTGAATTCGCGGCGCGCCGGCCGTCGCGCACCGCCTCAGCAGGAGTTTCTACGGGCATGAATTCTTTCAATTTTATCATCCGGCGCGCCTGCCTTTCCGTTGCTAACGCCGCTGCGCCGCTTCGTCACAGCCCGCCCTGATTACGTTTGCTGCGCTCGCTCGTCTTTACGGCAGCTACGGCGCCGCCCAAAAAAAACGGCGGCGTCGCGAACCAATCGCAGCGTTGTTTCGTTGTTGAGAGTACAAGGGCGCGCGCGGGGCGGACGCCTGCGGCAGCCTGCGATCGCTCTGCGTTGCAACAGTTCACGGCCCGGCTGTCTAAAACGGTCCCCGAAACCTTCGGGAGAATGAGAGTCGAAGCGATGTCGAGTAAGTTGATCTCCAACTCGTGCAAGGCCCTGCTGTTCGCCATGGCCGTGCTCCTGGGAACCGGGGCACTTGCCGCGGAAAAAACCAAGCTCAACGTGACCCAGCCGTTCACGGTGAACGGCAAGCAACTGCCGGCCGGTGAGTATCAATTGAAGTGGGAAGGGAATGGGCCCAGCGTTGACGTCAGCATCATCAACGACGGCAAGGTGGTGGCCACGTCGAGTGCGGCCGTCGTCTCGCTCGATCGTCCCGAGCGCGACAGTTCCTTCCGCCTCAAGGACGAGGCCGGCGGAGCGCGTTCGCTGTCGGAAGTGCGCATGAGCGGGAAGAAGTACATGCTTTCCTGGGACCAGGAATCGGCGGCTAAGCAGTCCTCCAAGCGCGAGGGAGGGAACTGAGGCATCGGCGATTCTCACTCCCAACAGGCCACCGGGCCGCTTGAATCTGAGCGGCCCTGATTGTTTGCGCCGAGCAAGCTATCGGGACGAACGACGTGCAATTTGTTTCCCGCGGTCACGAAAGCGCGACGGTTCATCCCGGCATAGAAAAAACAAAACGCAACCTTTCGCGATCTGATTCATCTGTGGCTGTAACGAACGGTTCGTTGAATGCGTTTGTCGCGAACTTGTGTTGCGCGGCTCCGCGGTGCGACGCAGCACTGGTGCGCGGCGAAGTTGTGCGGCCCGCACGTGGCGGGCCGCCGGCCTATCAAATCAGTTAGTCCCGCGTGTCGGGAGAAATTGGAGACAGGTCATGAAGTCGTGGATTGGGTTGAAGATTCTGGTTTTTGCCGTTGTTCTCTTCACCGCGGCAGGCGCCTTCGCCGCCGGAAAAGGCTCGGTAACGTTGACCAAGCCGACCCTGGTCGGCGGCGAGCAACTGCCGGCCGGCGTTTACAAGCTGCAGTGGGAAGGGAATGGCCCAGCGGTCGAACTCAAGGTGCTGCGCGGCAACAAAGTGGTGGCCACGGTTCCGGCTGAGGTCGTGGAACACGACACAGCCGAAGCCGACAGCGCTATCGTCGTGAACGATACAGGCTCGGGACGCACCCTGAGCGAAGTCCGCTTTGGCGGTAAGAAGTACTCACTGGCTGTCGGTTCGCCTTCAGCGCAGAAGTCCATCGGCATGGGCAAGCGCGAAGCCGGCAACTGAGAGCTTCGCACCCCCCAAGAAGTTTTGCTGCCTCTATGCCCGGCCTGGCTCGGCCGGGCTTTTTTGCGGCAAAAATCCGGCAATTCAGGCTTGACTTGAGGCGCCGGTCCATATATATGTATTCAGAATATATGGGAAACATACACAAGCAGGTACCCACGGGCATCAAGCGGGGCAGCGCCGAGCTGGCGATCCTCTCGCTGCTGGCGCGGGAAGCGTTGCACGGCTACCAGATCGCCAAGCGCATCGAGCAGGAGACGGGCGGGACCCTGCGCTTCGACGTGGCATCGCTCTATCCCGTGCTCTACGCCATGGAAAAGCGCGGCTGGGTGCGCGGCCAGTGGGAGCAGGCCGGCGGGCGGCAGCGCCGCTACTACGCCATCACTGCCGAGGGCCGGAAGAAGCTGGAGCCGCTGCGGGCGCAATGGCGCGATTTCTTTCGCGCCTTGAACCGGCTGGCAGGAGTGCAGAATGCCTGACTTCCACGCGATGGTTGTCGAGCGGCTCAGGCTCGAATCGCTGCCCGTTGATCAGAGCAACGAGATCGTCAGTGAAATTGCCTCTCACCTTGAGGATCGCTACAACGAACTCACCAATGCCGGCGAGCCGGACCCTCTTGAACGCACGCTCGCCGAAATTCCCAATTGGGCCCTGCTTCGAAGGGAGATCACACAGAATAAAGGAGGGTTCATGAACGTCCGTTACCAGTTCTTCGTGCCAGGCATCTTCGCCATGGTTGCGGCCAAGGCGGCACAGTCGATGGTTTTTTCGCTCATTGCTGCCAACACGACCTTCGGCCATGACCGAGCCCGTTTGTTCGGCATCGCCTGGGTATTGACGTTCGCACTCGGTGGCGCGGTGGGCGGGGCACTGGCGCGCCGGTACGGCTTGAGCGCCCGCGCGCGCCTGTTGGCCTCACTGACTCCCGCCGCTTATCTGCCCGCGGTTATTGACCTGGCAGGGATTGCGTCGGTTCTAACAATTCCTCAGGTGCATGATTCCGGGCTGTTGCAATGGCTGGTCGCATTCAGCGGCGCGCTTGCAGCCTGCTTGATTGGCGGGCTGCCGTTCCTGGCGGGCCCCCAAGGGACACGCTCAATCGGCGCCGGCGGGACGGCGCAGGCCTGATCAGCGATGGGTGATCTCTTCGTAGAGCCGCGGCAGCGCTTCGGCCTCCTCGGCTTCGCCGCCGAAGCGCGCCCGCTCGTAGCTGCGTGTGAAAGCCTCCACGCGGCGGCGCATGTCAGGATCTTCGATAGTGATCACGAATTCCCGTGGTGATTGCGACGGCCGCTTGCGCCATCCGCGGCGGGCGAGCATGCGCGTCATGCGCTCGTACCAGAGACCGGCAGCGGCGCGCGGCGCGCGGGCGGGCGAAGAGATCAGACGCCGCTTTCTCCAGGCGCGCTTGATCCGGGCCGAGGTAAGCAGCAATCCGAGCACAAGCGCCGCCGTGAGCAGCGTCCCAAGCCACACGCGCGGCGATTCGGTGGCGCGCTCTCGCAATCGGCTGGCGCCGCGCACCAGGTCAAAATACTTGCGCCGCACCCAGCGACGGCCGTCGTCGGCGAGCTGGCGGCCGCGCGTGGTCACCTGCAGGCCCAGGGTGCGCTGGTGCGAGAAGTCGTAGTTGATCACCCACTCGCGCCAGAACTCGCGCGCCGCGTCCACATAGAGCAGCATGCGGCTCCATCGGTCGGGAAGCGGCTGCGCCGCCGCCGGGGTGGGATCGAAGCTGATCCAGCCGTGCCCGGGGAAGTAAGCCTCCACCCAGGAGTGCGCGTTGCGCGCGCGCACAATGTAGCTGCCGGTGACGTCGTTGTACTCGCCGTTGCGGAAGCCGTTCACCAGCCGCGACGGAATGCCGAGCGTGCGCAGCATCACCGCCATGGCCGACGCGAAATATTCGCAGTGACCCTGTTTGCGCACGAAGAGGAAATCGGCGAGCGGATCGTCCACCGGACGTTGCGGCAGCTGCAGCGTGTACCCGAAGTGAGTGCGGAGGTATTCCTCGAGCGCCAGCGCTTTGTCGTACGGATTGGCGGCGTTCGAGGTGATCTGCTCCGCCAGGGCCGTTATGCGGGGATCCAACGCGGGCCGCTGCAGATAGCGAATGGTGATTCCCGGCGGATAGGCAGTGCCCGAGCTGCGCAATTGCTCCGCGGTGGGCCGGCCGACATCGGAAAGTCCCTGATATGCGCCGATCGGCCGGTCGCGATCGTCGTCGTACAGCGTGCCGTTCGAGTCCACGCCGATCACTCGATAGTTGCCCCACAGCGACAGGGCCTCCGGAGCAACAAAGAACACGTTCACGCCCACCGGTTCCATCAGCACGCGATAGCGCAACGGCCGATGCTGGGTTGGGGCCAGCGCTTCGCCCATCGCGGTGCGCCAGCGCGCCTGCGCGCGCACCACGTCGAAGCGGCCGTCGAGTGAACGGAACAGCGGCTGCGGAGCCACTGACGTGGACCAGCGCCGCCCGTTTTCGAACACCTCCAGCGCCGTTCCACGCCACTTCAGGTCTTCGGCGCCGCGCCGGTCACCCTCGATGGTCACGTGCATCACCACCTGCGACGACTGCTGGATCACGCCGATCTGCCCCAGGTTCACGTCGTTGCTGAATCCGCTGACCAGCTCGTTGCGCGGCGCGAACGCTCCCAGGTATCCGGCCGAAACGCGCGGCAGCATGAAAAACAGCACCGCGGCGATGGCGAAGATGCCGACCATGAGCGTGATCGCGGTGGCCGAGAGGGCGCCCTCGAGCCGTTTCAGCCGAATGCGCAGCCCTCGCTTCCGCGCCGCGCCGCCGTTGGTCGCCGCGTAGAGCGCCGGCGCCTCCGCCAGCATCTGTGTTTGCGCGGCCGAGCGCCGCATCTCCATCGAGACGAACGTTGCCACGGCCAGCAGCATGAAAATCACGAACGCGGCCAGGAAGACGCTGTCCACGGTGAGCATCGCCGCCGCCAGCACTTCCATGAATGCCAGCAGGGCGAGATACAGGTGATCGCGATCGCGCTGCACGGAAAAAATCTTCACCACCATGCTGAACAGCACCAGGTGAACGGTGGCGACCACGAACGAGCCGGAAAGAAACAGGAAGTCGGTAACGTAGAAGACGATGTAGATGACGGTGGCGCGGTTCGTCCAGCGGTCGGGCAGCAGGACCGTCCGGCGCCGAACCAGCAGAACGCCGCGCGCGACCAGCGCCGCGCCGACAAACAGAATGGACGCGAAATCCAGCCGGCCCGTGGCGGTCAGGGTGACGAAACCGGTGCAGATCAGCAGGTAGAGCGAGATCTCGAAGTAACGCTCGATTTGTTCGCGGGTGGTGGGCGGCCTTGGGGCGGCCGGAGCGGTGGCATCGAGCAGCGACATCGTGACTATTGTTTCGCCGCGCTCATCGGAGCGCAACCGTAAACAGGAGAACGCCGGACGCGCCGGCGTCTCTCCCCGCGCCTTGTTACAATACGCAGTCGGGCACTGGGTCCCGCGCGACGCAATCCCGCCAACCCCGCCAGGTCCGGAAGGAAGCAACGGTAACGGGCTCGTGCGTGTGCAGCGGGTATCCCGGTGCTCGGCTTGTTTGAACGCGCACGAGCCCGTTCAGGGTGAGCCGAGGACGCGCGTCGGGGTGCGCGCGCTGCAGGCGAGCGAGGAGCAGTTTTTGCCGCGGGGGCCCGTAACAGAAGCTTCGTGCGTGTGCGGCGGGTACCCCGATGCGGCTTTTCAGTTCACAGTTCAGGGTTTACAGTTCACACATGCGGAGCTTTGACTGTGAACTGTAAACTGTAAACCGTAAACTCCATGACTCAGCCACTTGTCCGCGCCCGCATCACCGCCCTGGGCACTTACGTCCCGCCGCGCCTGCTCACCAACCAGGACCTGGAAAAAATGGTGGAGACCAGCGACGAGTGGATCCGCGAGCGTACCGGCATCCTGCAACGTCACATCGTGGAAAAGGGAGTTGGCACCAGCGACCTGGCGCTCGAAGCCGCGCGCTGCGTGCTCGCCAAGCGCGGCATTGCGCCGACGGACATCGAGGCCATCATCGTCGGCACCGTTACGCCCGACATGTTTTTCCCCTCCACCGCCTGCCTCATCCAGGACAAGCTCGGCGCCAAAGGCGCCTGGGGGTTCGACGTCTCCGCCGCCTGCTCCGGTTTCGTCTACGCGCTGCAGACCGGGGCGCAGTTCATCAACACCGGCGCGCACAAGAAGGTCCTTGTCATCGGCGCCGACGTGATGTCGTCGATCATCGACTACACCGACCGCGCCACGTGCGTCATCTTCGGCGACGGCGCCGGCGCGGTGCTTCTCGAGCCGGCAACGGACGAACTCGGCCTTATCGACTTCATCCACGAAGTCGACGGCTCCGGCGGATGCTCGCTTTACATGCCGGGCGGTGGAAGCCTGCATCCTTCGTCGCATGAAACGGTTGACAAGAAGATGCACTACGTTCACCAGGACGGACAGGCGGTCTTCAAATACGCCGTGCGCAAGATGGCCGACGTGAGCGAGAAACTTCTGAAGCGCAACGGCTTCACCGGCGCCGACGTGAAGTGCTTCGTCCCGCACCAGGCCAACCAGCGCATCATCACCGCCACGGCTGACCGTCTTGGCATGCCGCTCGAGCGGGTGATTATCAACATCGACCAGTTCGGCAACACCACCGCCGCCACCATCCCACTCGCCATGCAGACCGCGCTCGAGCAGGGCAAAATCCGCAGGGGCGACCTCGTGCTCCTCGCCTCTGTCGGCGCGGGCTTCACCACGGGCGCTACGCTGCTGAGGTGGGCGTACTAGTGAAGCGCGTTACCGGCCTCGGCGGCATTGTCCTATTGTCCTGAAGTCGAAAAACCCGGATGCAAAATGTACGCGTGGTACAAAAAGCACCTGGGGATGGCAGGGAAGACCATGACTACGGCCGCTTCGCGTGGATCATGGACCCAGATAGCAACGAGATCGAACTCTGGGAGCCGCCTAAGGCAAAGTAGGCCGTTCGTGCCTACGGGTGCGTCATCTCCTCCGGCTTCACCCACTTGTCGAACTCTTCACCGGTTACATAACCCAGTTTGATTGCTGCTTCGCGCAGGCTGGTGTGTTCCACGTGCGCCTTGTGCGCGATCTGCGCCGCTTTGTCGTAGCCGACTTTGGGCGCCAGCGCCGTCACCAGCATCAGCGAATTCTTCACGTAGGAATCAATGCGCTCGCGGTCGAGTTCGATGCCCGCGATCATGAAGTCCACAAAGCCCTGGCAGGCGTCGGTGAGCAGGGTGACCGAGTGCAGGAAGTTGTAAATGATGACCGGCTTGAAGACGTTCAGCTCGAAGTTGCCTTGCGAGCCGGCAAAGCCGACGGCCGCCGTCGCGCCGTGCACCTGCGCCGCGACCATGGTCATGGCTTCGCTCTGCGTCGGATTCACTTTTCCCGGCATGATGGACGATCCGGGCTCGTTCTCGGGAATCGTCAGCTCACCGAGTCCGCAACGCGGTCCCGATGACAGCCAGCGAATGTCGTTGGCGATCTTCATCAGCGATGCCGCCAGCGTCTCCAGCGCGCCCTGCGCGAAGACGATCTCGTCGTGCGCCGAGAGCGCGGCGAACTTGTTGGGATGCGAGCGGAAGGGAAGGCCGGTCAGCTCGGCAATCTTCTTCGCCACTCGCACCGCAAACTCAGGATGGGTGTTCAGCCCGGTGCCGACGGCGGTGCCGCCGAGCGCCAGGTCGTAAAGGCCATCGAGCACCTGTTCGAGCCGTTTCACGTCGCGCTCCAGCAGGCTCGCCCATCCGCCGAATTCCTGCTCGACGGTGAGCGGCACGGCGTCCTGCAGGTGCGTGCGGCCGATCTTCACCACCGCGCCAAATTCCTTCGCCTTCGCCTCGATCGCCTTCTGCACGCGCTGCACGGCCGGGATGAGCGCGCGCTTCACGCGCTCGGCGGCCGCGATGTGCATCGCCGCGGGGAACGTGTCGTTGGATGACTGCGACATGTTTACGTCGTCGTTGGGATGGACCGGCTTCTTCGATCCCAGCACGCCGCCGGCAATCTCGATGGCGCGGTTCGAGATCACCTCGTTCACGTTCATGTTGGTCTGCGTGCCGCTGCCGGTTTGCCAGATGCGCAATGGGAATTGATTACCGTGCTTTCCGGCGATTACTTCATCTGCTGCTTGAACAATGAGCTTGGCCTTGTCGGCGGGCAGTTTTCCCAGCTCCTGGTTCACCAGCGCCGAGGCCTTCTTCAGGATGGCAAACGCGCGGATCAGCTCCGGCGGCATCACGTCGATGCCGATGTTGAAGTGGTGCAGGGAGCGCTGCGTCTGCGCGCCCCAATAAACGTTGGCCGGCACCTCGATCTGGCCCATGCTGTCGGATTCGGTGCGCGTAGCGGCCTTCTGCTCTCCGGAGGTTGCCATGGCGGCTCCTGAACGTGTGGGGAACGGAAAATTATAGCAATCGTGCGGAGGCGTCGCTTCCCGCCGCGTCTGTTACGCTTAAGACAGGCGCCGCGGCCGGGCGCGCTTTTTTCCGGCGCCGGGAGCTGCAGGCACGCATCCAACGCGCATGCCCGATTCTGCGGAAACAATCTTCGACGTGCTGGTGATCGGCGCCGGGCCGACCGGCCTGGCCTGCGCCATCGATGCGCGGCGCGCCGGCTTCACCGCGGTGAACGTGGACAAGGGCTGCCTGGCCAACTCGCTCTTCCACTATCCGACGCACATGACGTTCTTCACCACGCCGGAGCTGCTGGAGATTGGCGACATCCCGTTCCCGACCGAGAACCATCGCAAGCCCACGCGCTCCGAGGCGCTTGAGTACTACCGCCGCGTTGCCGAGACGTACAAACTCGTGGTGCGGCAGTACGAGCGTGTGGAGCGCGTCTCCGGCAGCGACGGAGAATTCCGCGTCTCGACCCTCGACCGCGATGGGACCGCCAACGAAATCCTCGCGCGCAAGATCATCGTCGCCACCGGATACTACGACCTGCCGAATTACCTGAATATTCCCGGCGAGGACCTGCCCAAGGTGGCGCACTACTACAAAGAAGCGCATCCATATTTCAACTGCGACGTGGTCATCATCGGGGCAAAGAATTCTGCCGCCATCGCCGCGCTTGAACTCTGGCGCCAGGGGGCGCGCGTGACCATGGTGCATCGCGGCCCGGCAATCCATCAGAACGTCAAATACTGGATCAAGCCGGACATCGAGAACCGCATCAAGGCGGGCGAGATCAAGGCCTACTTCAACACCACGGTGAAAGAGATCACCGAGCGCTCGGTCCTGCTCTCAACTCCCGACGGGGACCTGAGACTAAAGAACGACTTCGTGCTTGCGCTCACCGGATACCATCCCGATTTCGACTTCCTGCGCTCGCTCGGTGTGCAGCTCACGAACCAGGACTGTCGCCCGGTGTGCGATCCCGAGACGCTGGAGTCGAATGTGCCGGGCATTTACCTGGCGGGCGTGATCGTGGCGGGCTCGCGCACGAACGAGATTTTTATCGAAAACGGCCGCTTCCACGGCGCCCAGATCGCCCGTGACCTTCGCCGCAAGCTGGCGCCGGTGCCGGCATAAAGAAAGACAGTGCCGAGTGGCGAGCACCGAGTACCGATTACCGAGTTGGAGGCTGCATCCAGGTGGGGTTCTGAAGGCCTGTCCGCACACCCGCAGGGTATGGCAAGGGTCAGAGGGAAACTTTTTCCGCGCCCAATTGCTGATTGATCAACCTTCCGACGAGCGGCTTCAGTCGCTCACCGGACCTCGGCAGCACCCAGTCGCCGGTGGAATCGGACCAATCCAGCTTGAAGCTGGTGGAGAGCGCCGAAATCCAGATCTGCCGCGCGGCGGAGTTGGGCGAGATCACGAACCTGCCTTCGGGCCCCTCGAAGCTGATGTGCAGCGCGCCGCCCTGCTCTTCCACTTCCATCTCGGCGTCGCCTTCAGCGGCGATGAGCGCGGTCTTCAACGATTCGAGCGCGCTCTCGGCGCGCTTGCGGAATTCCTGGTCGTCCATGAACGACATTCTAACCGCGGAGACACGGAGGCGCGGGGTTTCGAGTGACGTCCAGACCGCTATTGGGACAGAAGAACCTGATGTCCGCAGCCTCCGCGGATTGCTCCGCGTTCATCCGCGTGATTCGCGGTAAGAAGTTTTTCTACTAACGCCCGGCCGTGGCAGTGCTCTCCCCGCCGCCGCAGCGCACCACCCCGCGCTCGATGGCGGTGCCTTCCTCGTAATCGTTCCAGGTAACGATCATGAGGAAGGGAAGCGGCTTCTGGTCGCTGTAGTAGCGGCGGAAGAGGCCGAGCGAATCTTCAAACGTCTTGCCGCAGCGCGCGTTCATGCGCCGGTTGCGCGTCCAGGAGGCGCGCGAATCGTCGAAGCCGGGCCAGGCTGCGCCGACGGCGATCTTGTCGGGATAATGCGCGCTCATGCGCGCGTAGAAGCTGTCGAGGTAGTCGCGGCCCCAGTTGGAGCCGTCGCGCTGCCATCCGCCGCGCCCGGGTTGCACCCAGGCGTAGAAGCCGTCGAAGTCGGAGGCGTACTTGCTGTTGCCGTCCTTGTAGAGGAGCAGCGGCGGATCGTCCCAGGAATCCGTCGCGCGCCGGACCCGCGACCAGTCCGTCGCACCGCCCTTGGGGAAGATGAAGATCACCGGGCGGCCGTTGTAGCGCAGATACGCCGAGCGCGACCCATCTGCCCGCGACCCGATGTAGCGGTCGTATGCGTACTGCAGGTCGCCGATTACCTGGTTCGTCGTGTCGCCGCCACCGTCGTCTTCGTCATACATCAGTGCGACGCGGAAGTCGCGGTCCTGGCCAGCTACGCGCTGCAGCAGGGCATAGCTGCGATCTTCAAAGTTCTTGTTCGGGCCATACCAGTTCACCACGAAGCCGCGGATGCCCAGGTCCTTGGCCTCGGCGATCTGGCGTTCGAGCACGCGCTCATCCTGCGACGAGTAGCCTACGTTGATGTGGCTGCTGTTGCCGAACCAGGGCTGATAAGCCGCCAGCATCACCGGCGGCCCTTGCGGCGCCTGCAGCGCCTGGCTGCGCAGCGCCTGCCGCACGTCGGCATGGTGGCAGCTCACCAGCGTCAAAGCGAGCCCAGCCGCAGCAAGGAAACCGAACGCAGGCCGAGGAGAGGAAAGCAGGGAAAATGGCGTGGAATCGAAGACCCGCATAGCAAACACGTACAGCTCAGATTGGATGGCAAATAGCGGGCGGGTGTTGGATGGCAGCCGGTCGCTCCGCGTAGAGACGTGGCTTGCAACGTCTCCTGCCTGCCAAAGGCAAAGGCGCGGCAATCGCCGCGCCTTCGGAGAGCATAGAACTGAGAACTGATCCTAGAACGGAATATCTTCGTCTGTGATGTTCGTCTGCGCCACTTCGTCGGCGTGCGGGTTGCGCTGGTCCATGCCGCCGCCCGGGCCGGCAGATGACGACTGCGCGCCGCGCGCGCGCATCTCGCCGCCGCCGACAGCGTCGCGGCCGCCGAGCAGCACCAGGTCGTTGGCCACGACCTCGGTCATGTACTTCTTCTGGCCGGTTTCCTTATCGTCCCAGGAGCGCGTCTGCAGGCGGCCTTCGATGTAGACGGTGCGGCCCTTCTTCAGGTACTCACCGGCAATCTCGGCCAGCCGCTCCCAGGCCACCACGTTGTGCCACTCGGTGCGCTCCTGCCAGTCGCCGGACGTCTTATCTTTGAAACGCGAGTTCGTCGCAACGGTAAACTTCGCCACCGCCGTGCCCTGCGGCGTGAACTTCACCTCAGGGTCCTTGCCCAGATTGCCGATCAGAATGACTTTGTTCACGCTCTTCGCCATGGGGTGGCTCCGCTCTGTGTGGGATTTGCGGCCAATATATCAGAAGCGTCTGCTGAACCGCCGAATTGCCGGGCCGCCGAATTGAAAAAACCAGCTTGAAGTCTGACGCATCCTGGCACATTTGCAATTCTGCAATCCCTCAATTCGGCAATTTTGCAATCCTTCGAACAATCCGGGGCCAAATGTATAATGTGCCCGCATGCCCGCCGAAACGGCCCCCGGCCTCGTCCCTGACGAACTGAAGTTCGAGCCCCGCTCCAAGGGGCAGAACTACCCGCGCCGCAAGAAGCCCAAGGAGCTCGCCGTCATCACCGAGTGCTGCACCGGATGCGCCGGCTCGCCCGCCTGCGTGGAGTACTGCCCGGTGGAGGACTGCATGTTCTGGGTGCCCGACCAGGACCACCCGCCCTTCGGCCGCATCCAGGTGGATCCGTTGCTCTGCATCGGGTGCAAGAAGTGCACCAGCAAGGGCCCCGACGGCGCCTTCCTCGACGGCTGTCCCTGGGACGCCATCGTGATGGTGGACACGGTGGAAGTGGAAAAAGAAGTCGGTGTGATGCCGTACTAGAGCCGCTACTGGCTGCTGGCCGAATCAGTCAGAAGCTTGGCCGGCAACCAGAAGCCGGCAGCTGGCAGCGGTTTACTACTTCCTCGCCAGAATCGCCTTCTCTGTGTTCCTCGCCTGTTCGCGGACTTTGTCGGGCATGTCGGGATTCGCGGCTTCATAGCGGCGAACCAGCGGCAGGTCGTCCTTGTTCCCGATCATATAGAGGGCGCGCAGCGCCTCCCAAACCTGTTCCGGACCGGGATCGACGATGGCGACGAGCGCATCGCCCGGCACGTGATCACCCTTTTTCACCGCCACCGATCGCAACTTGCCGCTAATGGGTGAGCGGATGTCGAAGCTCGTTTTCACCGGCCCGGCGTTGCTCAGGCCCTGGACATCGAGGCGCGCCACCATGGTGCCACCGCGAATCGAATCGCCGGCCTTCGCGACCGCGGCCACTTCGCCCGCCACTACTGACTTGACCTCGGCCGGCGCAAGCATGGCGGAAATCTGTTGGTGGCCCGCGTCATCGCCGAAGCTCACCAGCGACAGCGCTGCGTTATTGCGGACGCCGAGCGAGCCGTCTTCCAGCATCGCGAACAGGGCGCGGTGAAACTCGGGCCGCGAGGGGTCCTGTCCCATCAGCCAGGCATCGGTGTTGCGAATCTCCTCCACTGGATGCTTCGCCAGCCGCACCAGCTCCGGATACCACTGCCGCGCCGCGTCGGCCGGCGCGCGCCCCGTGGCACGCGCCTTGGCCATGCGGTCGGCAATCTGCACCAGCGCATGCTGGATGTGGCGCGGCCTGGAGTCGTCGCGCAGGTACTCGGTGATCTCGGTGTCGGTGAGCGGACGCCCAAACCACGTGCTCCGCCAGAACAGAAACGGCATGAGCACGATGGCCCAGGCCACAACGAAGAAAATGATGCGCGTGCGCAGCGGCATGCGCGGTTTCTTCGGCGCAGTTTCAATCGATTCTGCCTTGCTGTCTGCTTCCGTCATGTACTCCAATTCTGTTTGCCGTCATGCTGAGCGGAGTCCCGAGCAACGCGAGGGGCAGAGTCGAAGCATCCCTACTTCACTCGCGCCGTCCGCGGCGAGCGCCCAAACGGCTACGGCTCCACATCCACGTCGAGGACTCGCGGCTGCTCCAGGTAGTGCGACACGGCGTACTGCCCGAGCAGAGGGTCGCCGACCCTCACGGCGGCGCCGATCCACTCACCGGCCGAGTGCGGAGCGCCGGCGGCGTGCCTGCACTTCGATCCGCCAAACTCGAGGCCGAAGTACGCGCCCTGAATCGGATCAAACTGCTGGATCGCCCTCCAGGCCTCATCGCCCGTCGTTCCGCCCACGTCAATCTTCAGTTTGAGCGTTGGCATTCGTCGTTCCATTGCCGCTATGCGTAAATCCGATACAGCATGAAATAAATCACCACGCCAGTGACCGACACATACAGCCACACCGGATACGTCCAGCGGGCGATGGCGCGGTGCCGGTCGAAGCGCTGCCGCAGCGCGCGCGAAAGCGTCATCAGGACCAGCGGCACCACCGCGGCGGCCAGCAGCGTGTGCGAAATCAGAATGCCGAAGTACACCGGCCGAACCCATCCCTGGCCGGGGAAGCGCACCGAGCCCACGTGCGCGTGGTAGTAGAGATACGACGCCAGGAACAGTGACGACGTGACCACCGCCGCGATCATGCACGCGCGATGCGCGGCGATCCTGCCGCGCCCGATCAGGACGCGCCCGGTCGTGATCAGCACCGCGCTGGCGCCGTTCAGGCTGGCGTCGATGACAGGGAAGATGGAATAGTCGGCCATTCGCAGGGTTTCAGAATTGGTTCATGCCGCCGGGCGCGTCGTCCGCCGGTTCGCCAGCACGAACGCCGCTACGAACATCACGCCGGAGAAGCCGCCCAACACGGCCAGCGCCGTTCCGACGCCGAAATCCGTCGGCGCAGCCGGGAAGAGCAGCGCGCGCAGCGCTTCCACGCCATAGGTCAGCGGATTGGCGCGCATGATGGCGCGAATCCATCCCGAAGCGCCGGTTAGCGGAAACAGCGCGCCCGAAACCAGCCACAGCGGGATCATGAACAGGTTCACCACGGCGTGGAACGCCTGCGGCGAATCCATCGGCCAGGCGACGGCGAATCCCAATGCAGTCAGCGCAAACGCCACCAGGAAGACGACGGCAGCGGTGAGCAAAAACCTTTCCAGCGTGAAGTGGATCCCGATCGCCGGCGCAAACGCCAGGAAGATCAGGCCCTGCACGGCCGCCAGCGTCGCGCCGCCCAGAACTTTGCCGAGCACGATCACGGACCGGCTCACCGGCGCCGCCAGCACCGAAAGCAGAAATCCTTCGCGGCGGTCTTCGATCACGCTCATCATTGTGAAGATGCTGGTGAACAGCACGATCATGATAAGCGCGCCCGGGAAAAAATATTCCAGATAATGCCCGCCGCCGCTTGCGCTCGAGCGGAGCGACGTACCGAATCCCGATCCGATCACCAGCCAGAACAGCACCGGTGACGCGATAACGCCCACCACGCGGCTGCGCTGCCGGTAGAAGCGCACGATCTCGCGCCACCACAGAGACAGGGTGGCCAGCAACGCCGGGCCGCGCGCTTCCGCGCGCACCTGTGCCTCCGCGCGCGTTCCCGCAAGAGTTGTGCTTTGGGTGACCACGTCTGCCTGCCATTGTAAATGGAATCGCGAGAGCGCATGTTGGCCGGACGGAGCGCTGTTGGCTCTTAGCTAATGCCCAAGAGCGAGGAAGATCTCAACGGCCAACCTCGGTGGCAGCTGTGTCGTTCCAAAATCTGTGCCCGGTGCGGTGAATGAACACGTCTTCCAGCGTGGGCTTGCTGATCGAGACCGATTGAATTTCGCCCGGAAACGCCTCCACCACGTCGGTCACGAAGCGATGTCCGTTCTCAATCTCCAGCCGCACCTTGCCGTCCATCACCACCGGATGCCCGCCAAACCGTCGCGCAATCTGCTCGGCGACCCGGCCAGGGTTCCCGGCCTCCAGCCACACCACGTCGCCGCCGATCTCGCGCTTCAGTTCCGCCGGCGTTCCCAGCGCCACCAACTCGCCCAGATTCACAATGGCCAAACGACGGCAGCGCTCGGCCTCTTCCATCAGGTGCGTGGTCAGGACGATCGTGACCTGCTCCTCCGAGCGCAGCGTCTCGAGGTAGAGCCACAGGTCGCGCCGCGCGCCGGGATCGAGCCCGGTGGAAGGCTCGTCGAGCAGCAATACCGACGGGCGATGCAGCAGGCCCTTCGCCAGCTCCAGCCGCCGCTGCATGCCACCGGAAAAGTTTTCGGCGCGCTCATTGGCGCGGTCGCTGAGCCCCACGCGCCGCAACATCTCTTCGATGCGCCGCGCGAGCGCCGCGCCGCGCAGGCCGTAGAGATGTCCCTGGTGGCGAAGGTTTTCCGCCGCGGTCAGTTTGACGTCAATGCTCTGCTGCTGATGGACCACGCCGATCAAGCGCCGCACCGCCATCGGCTGGCGCGCCACGTCGTGCCCGGCCACCAGCGCGCGCCCGCCGCTGGGCAGCATGAGCGTGGAAAGAATGCGAAAGAGCGTGGTTTTGCCGCTGCCGTTCGGGCCGAGCAGGCCGAAGGTCTCCGCCGCCCGCACCGTGAACGTCACGCCGTTGAGCGCGGTCCGCTCACCGTAGCTGTGCCGCAGGCCCTCGACGGAGATGACCGGCTGCGCGTCGGCCAGCGCCGTTGCGCCGCGTTCGGCGTCGCCGACGATGGCGTGCTGTGAATTCATGGGAAAGCCGGGGCTACGGCGTGGCACTCAGCATCAGCAGCCCGAACAGCAGCGGCAGATAGAAGACGCTGGCCTGAAGCACATGACGCGCTCGCGTCTTGGAATGCGGTTCGGCGGGCGTCGCCTTCAGCGCCGCGAGCCGCGCTCCCGTCCAGAAGAAGATGCCGCTCAACGCCAGCGCGCCGCCGGCGTAAATCCAGCCCGACATGCCGAGCAGCGACGGCGCCACGCTCACCGGAATCAGCAGCAGGGAGTACAGGATGATCTCGCGGGCCGTGGAGCGCCCGTCGTGCTCCACCACCGGCAGCATGCGGATGCGGGCGCGCTCGTAGTCCTCGCGATACAGCCACGCGATGGAGTGGAAGTGCGGGAACTGCCACACCCACAGGATGGCGAACAGCGCCAGCGGCTCCCATCCCAGCCAACCGCGCGCCGCCGTCCAGCCCAGCACCGGCGGCATGGCGCCTGGGAACGCGCCCACGAAGGTGCACCACGGCGAGACGCGTTTCAACGGCGTGTACGCGCCCAGATATGCGGCCGACGTGGCCAGGGTGAGCAGCGCGGTCAGCGCATTGGTCGCCAGCGCCAGGTAGGCAATTCCAAGGAGAGTGGTCGCCGCGCCGAAAATCGCGGCACGCCGCGCGCTCATGCGTCCCGCCGGGAGCGGACGCCGGTTGGTGCGCCGCATCAGCGCGTCGAGGTCGCGCTCAATCACCTGGTTCAGCGCGGCGGTCCCGCCGGCGACCAAACCAATTCCCAGGACGGCGTGAACCAGCGTCCAGGAGACGGACGACACGCCCGACTTCAGCGAGCCCAGGTAGAAGCCGCACCACGCTGACATCATGACGAGCGATGTGACGCGTACTTTCGTCAGCTCAGCGTAGCCCGCGATCGAGCGCAGTATGTTCACCTGTGTGGCGCGGACGCCCTCGCCCGCGACGGCGTTCTTCAATCCTGCTTCGGCTTCGGTCAACGGCTGCGGCAGCGTCGTCATGCCGTCACCGCCTTGCGCGCGCCGCGGAACTCGATCACATTGCCGCGCGACAGGAACGCGCTTACGTGCCGCGCCTCCAGGGCCAGCACCATCGTGGTCGCCAGCATCACCGCGCCCACCGCCACGTGCGCTACGGTGGACACGACCATGTTCAGCTGCGGCTGCGGCTCGTGTCCGCTCCAGGCCACGCGCGTGAGGTACGCGGCAAAGCCGAGCGCGAGCTGCAACAGCAACACGCCGAGCAGCGCTTGCGCCGGACGCCGCAGCTCAGCCAGCGCCGAAAACCCGCTCAGCACGCGCGTGACCGTCCAGATCACCAGCACGGTAACCACGACCGCGCTCAGCAGGTGCGGCAGCAGCTTCAATCCCGAGTGGCGGAAGGCGGCGCCCAGGATGAGCTGCACGTACACCGCGCTCGCCGCCAGCAGCGTGAGCGTGCGCACCGAAGGATGTCCGTGATCCACAAAACTGCCGCCGGGATACTCGATCCATCGGCGGCTGGTAAACAACGCGAGTGCCACGGTAAGACAGAAAAACGTCTGCGCCAGCGTCGCGTGCGCCGTTGAAACCCAGGGTGGCAGGAAAAACTTTACCGTGATTCCGCCCAGAATGCCTTGTGTGATCACCAGCGCCAGGGCCGTCCAGCCCAGCTTACGCATCCAGGAGCGGCGCTCCACGCGAGACGTCCATACCGCCAGCACGATGGTGAGCAGTCCAACGAACTCGGCCAGCATGCGATGTCCGTGCTCGAACTTCACTCCGCCGACCATGGGCGGAATGCGAACCAGCGAGCCGAATGATGTGGGCCAGTCGGGCACTGCCAGTCCCGCGTCGTTGCTGGTAACGAGCGCGCCGGCAATGATGAGGCAGAGAGTAGTCACGGCCAAAAACACGCAGAACCGGTGATGCGCTGGGTTGTAAGCGGAAGGCAGGGTTGTAGCTCCTTGGGGTCGCCGCGAACGCAGAATTGTAGCAGAAAGGCGTCGCCGGCCGTCGGCCCCCGGCCAAAAGCAGAAAACCCTGCGAGAGCGCGTCTCGCAGGGTCCAGGCTCTTGGCCGACGAGCAAGGGCCAACGACGGGGTCCTTACAACGATCCCGCTCCGGCCGCGCCGCCTGCCTTAAAGGTCTGGTCCACGGTCTTCGACTCCTTCGGGCCGACCGTCACCTTCTGCGTCTGCTCACCCAGCTTCTCGTGGACGAACGCAATGGTGTAATCACCGGGAGGCAGGTCCTTCAGCTCGTATTTGCCGTCCTTGTCGGTCACGGCGAAGTACGGGCTCTTGACCACGTTCAGGTACATCTTCATCCACGGATGCTGGTTGCACTTCACCGGGAGCATGATCTCTTCGCGGGCGAAGGTCTTCTCCAGCGCAGCGCCCTTGGGCGGCTGCGATTCGTTCCACTCGCGGTTGTTCGCCGGCGTGGGATGGATGTTGTGCGTGGTGGGATCGCTGTTCACGATCTTCACCGTCTGGCCGGTCATCACGCCGAGCACGTGCGGATGGTAGCGGCAGCCCTGCTGATCGAGCTCCACGGGAGTAGTTGGCGCCGCGAATGTGCGGTCGCCAAGGCCGTCCTTCACGTAGACGAACACGTTGGCCAGATCGCCGTCGTCGCCGACCACGGTTTCGGCGGTGTTGTCGCCCTTGCAGGCCGGGTCCTGGCTCATGTCGATCTTGGCGGCCTTGGGTTTGACGCCGTCGTACTTCACGGTGCCGCTCACCGAGCCGACGGTGCTCTTGTCAATCGGAGTGGCAGCCGCCTTCGGCGCCGCCGGCGAAGCCGCCTCTTCGTTCGACGATGCGGCTTCTTCCTTCTTGCTACAGCCCGCCAGCACGAAGAGGACAGCCAACGCCAGCACGGGCGCCAGCCACGTTCTCTTGAGGGATTTCATCATCGCTGCACCTTTCAGTAGGGAAGTATTGGTCCGGACAAAACAGTACATGTTACCGCGCAGCGCCGCGCGCTGCCAAGTGTGACAGCCCATACCGGAGCGTCTGGACGCAAGCGGCCACGCCCGCGCTTCTGCGATGCGGCCGACTTCGACCAGTGGCGGAGTAGAATGCCGGGCCATTCGCGGGAAGACGATGCCGAGTACGACCGCCAAGCCTTTGCCGAGGACCGCCGCCGAAGCCCAGCTCGCCGCGTTCATCCGCAAGTTCGACGCAAACAAGCAAAAGCTGATCCGTTCGGTCCGCAAGGCCCTTCGCAAGCGGCTTCCGGGGGCGAACGAACTCGTCTACGACAACTACAACTTCTTCGTGATCGGCTACTGCCCAACCGAACGCCCGGCCGATGCCATTCTCTCGATCGCGGCCGGCGCGAGCGGCGTGGGACTGTGCTTCATCCACGGCGCGAAGTTGCCCGATCCGCACCAACTGCTGCTCGGTTCAGGCAAGCAGACGCGCTTCATTCGCCTGGATTCGGCCGCGGTCCTGCAGCGTCCGGAGGTGGAAGGTCTCATCGCCGCCTCAGTGGCGGCCTCGCGGGCGCCGCTTCCGGCGAGCCGACGCGGCAAGCTCATCATCCGCGCAGTCTCAGCCAAGCAGCGTCCGCGGCAACAAGCAGGGAAGAAGTAGGCAGGGTCCAGGAGCGTGCCCCAGGTTCGCGCCGCGTCGTTTGCGGCGCGAACCTGGGGTTATCTAGAGTTGGAAATCACCGCCCGCCGGTCGAACCCGGCGCCCCGCTTCGCGCCGCATTGTTCCGCGGCCTGGGCGCCAGCGCCGCTGTTCCTCGTCCCATGCGCCCGGCTACGGCGCGCTGCTCCTGGGGCGTTAGCTCAAAGATATAGCGCACCAGCAGCTTGGTGTGGTCCTGGTCGTAGCCCTGGAACGTGGGTGGGGTGGGTCCGTTGAACACCCAATGCCCGTTCTCCTGCCGGAACAGGTTCGAGGGCATCGCCGTGCCCGGCGAGATGCTCTGCGGATCAATGATCCAGCGCTCGGTCCAGCCCGGCTTCAGGCGCTCTTTCGCCAGCAGGAAGTTGGGCGCGGTCGCCGTCTTGTCGTGGTTCGGATCGCCCGTCGCGTGGCACTTCAGGCAGGGCGCCGCCGCGCTGGAGAACAGGCTGCGGCCCATCTCCATCTCCTTGCCCGTCAGCCCCGCCATCTTCTGCGGGATATAGGGCTGCGGCTGCTGCGAGAGCGCCTGGAAGAAGCGCACCAGCTTGCGCAGCTCGTTGGGCGAGAAGTTGAACGTCGGCATGCGCACGGCGAGATACGGGCGCACACCGTTGCGGTTCGTGTCTGTCGTGCTCAGCGCCGGGTTCGAGAGGAAGCGCAGCAGCCACTCGGGATCGACGCGCGCGCCCTCGGTCAGGAGCTTGGGCGGCAGTTTTTCCTTGGCGTCGCGATACTGGGGCAGCGTCTCCAGGATCGTCGCCTGCCCGGGTGTGAACTGGTGGCAGCCCATGCAGTTGTACTTGCGGACAATCCACCAGCCTTCCTGGATGTCGCGCCGCTGGTCTTCCGGCTTGTACTGGTAGTTTGCCGGCAGCGATGTGTCCTGGCTGCCGAGCAGGAACGTGACCAGCGCCCTGATCTGCTCCTTCTCCAGGTGGGGATCGGGCATGCGCAGCGCTTCGGTCGGGCCCTTCACCTTGCCCTTGTCGAAGATGTTGGGCATGGCCAGCTTGTGCTCGAAGAAGCCCTTGTGGTCGTACCACGGGCCCTTCGCCGGTCCGTTCGGCAGCCGCGCCAGCAGCTCCTTGCTGTCCGGGATTGCCGGATCGTCGATCGGGTCCTTGCCGCCCGTTTCAGCCGGCTGCGTGAGCAGCGCGAAGTCCAGGCGCTCGATCGGCTTCGACCCTTCCGCCGTCAGTTCCGTTCCGATGCGGCCCTCGTCCTCCATGCCGCTGATCTCATGGCAGCCTGCGCAGCCGAAGTGCCGCACCCACACCTTGCCCTGCTCGGCCATCTTCGGATCATCCATGAAGGCGGCTTCGGCGTAGTCGGCGGGCTCCTTGCGCTTCTTCGACATCAGGTATGTCGCGATGTCTTCCGCGTCGGTCTGGCTCAGGCGCAGGATCGGCATCGGCGTCATCTGCTGCACTTGCAGCTCGTGGCCGTCGTTCGGACACTGCGTGTGTTCCAGGTCGTAGACGTACGGCAGGCCCTTCTTGGCGTAGTCCTCAGGCCCGATGTCCTTCTTCTCATACGGACAATAGGGACGCAGCCGGTGCCGCGGGTTGTGGATCCAGCTGACCAGGTAGTTGTAGTTGACCTTTTCGCCCACGCGGCTCAGGTTTGCGGCAAAGACGCCGCCTTCCTTGTCGTCGCCCTCGCCCATGGAGTGGCAGCCAAGGCAGCCGCGAGTTTCGAACAGCTCCTGCCCGTGCGCCGCGTTGCCGGGCTTGGCCGCGGGAACCTGGTCCCTGAGCCCGTTCTGCCAGATGAACGCCGAAATCTGCTTCACCTGGTCATCGCTCAGGCGGAAGTTCGGCATCTTCGTCGTGGGACGGAAGTCCGTCGGCTTGTGCAGCCACACCGGAATCCAGTTCTTGTTCAGCTTGGCGCGGACCTCTTTCAGGTTCGGGCCAATCTTCTTCATGTCCTGCAGCAAACTCTTCGACTGCAGGTCGAGCTGCTCGATGCGTCCGGCCAGCTTGCTGTTGGCGACGCGCAGAGCCTCGGCCTTCTGGTTCAGCCGGTTCGCTTCGGTCTGGTCGGGGGCGGCGTCGGCCTGCTTGTTCAAGATCGATGCCTGGTGCAGGTTTTCCTTCTGCTGCGCCTCGAGCTGCTTGATCTGCTGCGCCACGGTCAGCAGGTCTTCCGGCTCCCTGTCGTAGTTCTCATAGCGATGGCAGCCGTTGCAGCCGCGCAGCCGGAACAGGAACTTGCCTTCATTAATGACGTCGGTCGCCGGCGCCGCCAGGTACGCATCCGCCGAGTGGCAGAGCTGGCATCCCGCCTGAATGTTCTCCTTCTTGAACAGCGGCCACAGCCAGTGCTCGTAATTGCCGTGCGCCTTCTCCACGCTGGTGGTCGCGCGCCCGTTGCCTTGGTGACACGGCGAGCAGCCAAACTTCTCCGGATCGTGCATCTGCAACAGCTCTTTGTCCGGATGGCTGACGAAGGCTACGGCGTACTTGTCCGGCTTCTTGGCGCCCTTGGGCGTGAGCGATGCCGCAGTCAGCGTGACCGGCTCGCGGACGCCCATGTGGCAGGATTCGCACCGGTCCACGATGTTGGCGTCGGCTACGTTGATCTGCCGGATTTGCGGGTCCCAGGTGGCGTACTTGTCGCGCAGGCCCTTGAGCGCCGCCGGAGACAGGCTCACCATGTGATCGGTGAGATAGGCGTCGCGCCTGGCCTCCAGCTCTTTCCACGCCTTCTGCGCCTCAGCCAGTTCGTTGACGAGCGCCGCCTTCTGGTTCTTCAGGTCGAGATATTTCTCTTCCAGTTGGTTGTAGCTGTACTTCTTGCCCTTTTCATCGGGCAGGTCGATGGTGTACCGGGGCTCGCTCTTCTTCTTCTCCAGCTCTTTGACTTCTTTGTCGTGGTCTTTTTCCACGCGCGAGGTATCGGGATCGAAGGTGCCGCTCTCCACGCTGTAGGTGTCGGCGCCAATGCGCGCCTTCACGTCGGTGTACAGCGCCAGGACGACGGCCATGCGGCGGTCAACGTCGGCGATCTTCTTCTGGATCTCCGTCTCGTGCGGGCGAGAGGCGTCTTTCGCGGCCTTGGCCTCTTCTTCCAGCTTCTGGTACTCGCCGCTGGAAGCGATCTCCTTCGTTGACGCCTCCGATTGCGAGCGCGCCGTGGCCAGGAACGCCGTGTAACGCTTCTTGAACTCGCTCTGGTAGAACTTCCACGGACGCTGCCCGTATGCCTCGTCCCACAGCGCCCAGAACAGCGTGCCGATCAGCAGCACCGCCGCCACCAGGTAGTGCAGCGCGTACGACTTGCTGACGATCGGGTCCTGCTCGGGAATTTGGTTCTCCGGCACTACGCGGTTCCTCCAGGCAAGCGATTCGCCAACCACCGATGACCAACGACCGAAGACGGGTTCATATGTTGAACCACGGCGTGACCATCACATACTTGATGTTGAAGATGAGCCGCGCCAGGATCTTCACCGGCAACCCGATCATGGTCAGCATGAAGAACATCATCAGGTTGTATTGCAGAAAGCTCATGCGCTTGTAGTCGCGCGGATTGGTGCGCTTGAACAGCGAGTGGAACAGCAACCCGCCGATCACGTAATACGCGCCCACCACGACGGCGCCGAAAATCGCACGCGCATACCACGAGGTAATCTGGATCGCCTTCGGCAGGAAGCGGTTCAGCAGTTCGTCCAGGTCAACGTTCACCGCGTACACCAGCCGATTGTGGTCCCAATAAACGCCGGGCCAGTACCATTGCCATCCCGGCCCGCGTATGAACGTGCCGATGATGATCATGGACACCCACAAAATCACAAACCCGAAGAAGAACGTTGCAATCGCGAACCTTCGCTGCTTCCAGGTGTAATAGCCCGAGCCCAGCGGGTTCGTGTCTATATAAGGAATGATCATCAGCCCGATGATGATCAGCGTGGGCATCACCACGCCCGCGATCCACGGGTCGAAGTACACCAGCATCTCCTGCAGCCCGAGGAAGTACCACGGCGCCTTCGCCGGGTTCATCGTCAGGTTCGGATTGGCGGGTTCTTCCAGCGGCGCGTTCAGCGTGATGGACCACACCATCAGGATGATGGTGACGATGATTGCCGCCAAAAACTCCATGCGCAGCAGAAACGGCCAGACGTGGATTTCCTTCTGCCAGCCCGGCTTGAACGGGAACGTCTTGCGATGGTGGGTGCGCGCCATCGCCGGATTGGCTTCCAGCTGCTCCACCAGTTCATCGTTGCCGCGCGCCTGCTTCCACGCCAGCCAGGTGTAGAAGACGACCAGCGGCAGCAGCGCCACGATCGGCACATTGTCAGGCGTCGAAGTGATTTCCCAAAGTTGTCGCCAGTCCATAAAACCGGTCCTTAGTCGTTGGTCGTCGGTCGTCGGCTAAACCCGCCAGCGCGCCACCGCGTTTCCTTCGTGCCCTTCGTGCGACCTTTGTGTCCTTCCCGTGAACGCGTTTGACTTCTACTTCCTGTCCTTGACTTCGCTGGGCAGCATTACCGGCGCCGGACCTGAGATTCCGCCGTCCTTTCGCACGCGCCAGAAGTGCACGATCATGAACACGCTGGCGATGATCGGGATGGCGATGCAGTGCCAGATATAGGCGCGCAGCAGCGTGTTCGCGTCCACGATCGAGCCGCCCAGCAGCCCGAAGCGCACGTCGTTGTACGGCGTCATGCCCAGTTGTGGCCCGAACGGGCCTTCATGTCCCAGCAGCGGCGTGGCGCGCGCCATGCTCGTGCCCACCGTGATGGCCCAGAATCCGAGCTGATCGTCGGGCAGCAGGTAACCCGTGAATGACAGCAGCAGCGTCAGCACCAGCAGGATCACGCCCACGTTCCAGTTGAACTCGCGCGGCTTTTTGTACGAGCCGGTGAGGAACACGCGGAACATGTGCAGCTCGACGGCGATCACCATCAGGTGGGCCGCCCAGCGATGCATGTTGCGCAGCAGCTTGCCGAACGGCACGTCGTGCTCCAGATAGAGCACGTCGCGGAAGGCCTGCACCTTCGACGGGTGGTAGTAGAACATGAGCATCACGCCGGTGAAGGTGAGCACGAAGAACAGATAAAACGTGATCCCGCCCATGCCCCAGGTGAAGCTGTAGCGCACCGCGTCACGGTTGATCTTGGCCGGATGCAGATGGAGGAACACGTTGGACAGCACGCCCAGCGCGCGATTGCGCGGCGTGTCGTCATGCTTGTGCCGGAAGATCGAGGTGAAGACCTGGGTCTTGGTGGGATCCTTGACGATCTCCACCTGCTCCTTGATCTTCTCCTTCATCTCGCCGGGCAGGGTCTTGGCGTCTTCGCGAAGCGCCTTCACCATCACGCTCACGCGGCCGCCATTGCCCGACGCGCCGCCGCCCCCGGCGCCGTTTCCGCTGGCGCCGTCGCCCGGCGCCGCCGTTGCGCCCTCTTTCCTTACTTCATCCGCCATGATTGCCTCACCACTTTGCTTGCACCGCTCAAGTTCAGTCGCCACCTTCGTGTTGCTTGGCGTCCTTCGTGTGAATACCTTTGATTCTCAATTCGGCAATTCTGCAATTCTGCAATTCACAACGGCGCCCATAACCACTACACCGATAGATACGCTCCCGGGTCGTTGAACTGCGTCGGCTGTCCCTTGGGCTGCTGATACAGCTTGCTCACATCCACCACGATCTGTCCTTCGGGATCGAGCGAAATCTTGGCGCGGTCCATCGGACGCGGCGCCGGTCCTTCAAAGTTGATTCCCTCCGAGTCATATCCCGACCCGTGACACGGACACTTGAATTTGTTTTCCGCCGGCTTCCAGTCGGGCGTGCAGCCCAGGTGCGTGCAGCGCGCGTAGATCACGAACAGCCGGTCGGGCGTGCGGTCCACCCATATGCGGAACTTCTGCTGGAACTTGGTGTCCACTCCCAGGGTGTAGTCGCTCGGGTAGCCGATCTTGAAGGTCGTGCTCGGCTCGAACAGCGTGCGCGGCAGGAAGAAGCGGAAGAACGCAATCAGCCACGTCGCCAGGAACGCGACCACGCAGCTCCACACCAGCCGCCGCCGCTTGCGGTTGATCTCGCTGTCTTCCGGCCCGATCGCGGCCACGCCACCGGCCGCCGCGGCCTTTGATGTCCCAACTGCAGGCGTGCCCACATAGCGCGTCGCCGGGCCGGTCGTCGCGGCTGCCGAAGCCACCGTCGCGCGCGGAACGGCCGGCGCTGCTGCCGCCGGTTTTGCCGCTGCCGCCGGCGCGGCACTGGCCGCGGCCGGAGCTGCCGCCGCCGGCGCCGCCGCAGGAAGCTCGGGAATCCTGCCGCCCGGCTCCCACGGCATGGGCAACCCCTGCTTCAGGCACTCGATCTCGTACTCGTTGAGTGGCGGAATGCCTTTTTTCCTGCGATACGCCTGCTCCGCCGAGATCACCGAATTGTTCAGCGCCTTGCGCGGCAGGTTGGGTAGTCCGCCCTGCACATTCGACATGGGCGACGTCGGCGCAGCCGCAGCCGCTGTGGGCGCTCCCGCCGGCGCTGCCGGCGCGGCACTGGCCGCGGCCGGCGCCGCCGCCACACCTGATCCGCCCGGCTCCCAGCTCATGGGCTGGCCGGCCTTCAGCGCTTCGATATCGGCGTCGCTGATGGGCGGTAGTCCCTTCTTCTTTCTATAGGCCTGCTCGGCGGCAATGACGCTGGCGTTGAGCGCCCTGCGCGGCAACGGCGGCAATCCACCGATGACGCCTGTAGCGGGCGCGCTTGTTGCCGGAGGAGGCGCCGCGCCCGCAGCGGCGGGCGGCGCCGCCGGTGTGGCCGCTGCCGGCGCCGGAGCAGCCTGCGCCCCATCGCCACCCTCTTCCCACGGCATGGGCACGCCCGCCTGGAGCGCGGCAACGTCGGCCTCGGTCAGGGCCGGCAGCCCTTTGCGCTTGCGATACGCCTGCTCGGCCGCGATCACCGAAGCGTTCAGCGGCTTGCGCGGCAACGGCGGCAGCCCGCCCAGTACGCCAGCCTGCGTCGTGGATTGTTCAGCCATCACACCTCACCAGAGCAGTTTCAAGTTTGCAGTTTTCCAGTTTCCCGTAAACCTAAACCCGATTTCCTTCGCGTCCTTCGCGTGAACGCTCTTGCTGTTGCTTTTAAAACTCGAAAGTCAAAACTTCTTCTAGTCCGCCGCCACCATCTCGGCGCCACGCACGGCTTCGACTCCGGCAGCACGCATGACCATCTCGGCCAGCGCGCGGATGAAGCGCGGCGAATCGTTGAGCCCCGGCATCAATTCGAACTGCTTGATGCCCAGTGACGTGGCCAGCGCGCGCGCCTCGTGGTCAATCTCGCCCAGCGTCTCCACATGGTCCGACACGAACGAGACCGGCACCACGCACAAGCGCTTAACGTTCTCCCGCGCGAGATCACGGATGGTTGTCCGCAGCGAGGGTTGCAGCCACTTGCTCGCCCCAACTTTGCTCTGATAGCACAGCCGACAGGGGTTCGCCCACCCGCCGCGCTCCATCAGCAGCCCGACCGTCTCTTCGATCTGCCGCTGATACGGGTCGCCGCGCTCGATCACCGCGACCGGCACGCTGTGCGCGCTAAAGACGATCTCCGCCGACTCCGGCTCGGCAAACCGCTCGAGCGTCTCTTCAATCTTCTCGACGACTGCATCCAGATATCCGGCATCGCGATAAAAATCGCGAATCACGTGAACGGATTGAAATGATTCTGAACCCTGCGTCTTCAGCGTCCCCTGCGTCCACTGCGTTGAAGACGTTCTCCGCTCCCACTCATTCAAACTGCTGCCCGTCGTCGTGCTCGAGTACTGCGGATACAGCGGCAGCAGCACGACCTCATGGCATCCGGCGCGCCCCAATTCCGCAATCGCCTCGCTCGTGAACGGATGCCAGTAGCGCATCGCGACTACGCAGCGCGCGTCCACGCCCGCCTCGCGCAACTCGGCTTCCAGCGCCGCCGCCTGCTGCTCGGTGTGCCGGCGAATGGGCGATCCGCCGCCGATCACTTCGTAATGATGCGCAACTTTCTTCGCTCGCGTGGCCGAGATCAGGCGCGCGAGGGGCCTCCGCCCGAGGCGCGCGAAGGGGAAATCAATGATGTCGGGATCGCAGAAGAGGTTATAGAGGAACGGCTCAATCGCCTCGAGCGTCTCCGGTCCGCCGAGTTGGAAGAGCACGACTCCGAGTCGCGATGAAGCCATTTTTCGCGGGTCCCTGGGAAGCAGGCGAGTTTAGCGAAATCGAGCGCGGCGGGTCAATCGCGCTCGGCGACGGAAGGAGTTGCAGAGAGAGAACTGCCGAATCAGATCTCAACCGCGCCCTTCGGCGTCTTCAGCGCGACCTGAACCTTCGCTTCAGGGCCGCGGGTGACCTGGGCGCGAATTCCGAGTGCGCGCAACTCTCGCGCCACTTCTTCGGGCCGCGGCGACTCGAATCCCACGCCCGCCAGCGTGCAGCCGCCCGGCGCGTCCTGCGACGGATGCGGCGAGTCCGCGCTCCACTGAATGAAGAAGGGAAGCAGGGCGCCCGGCTGCTCCAGGTTCAGCGTGGTCCAGCGAAGCAAGCGCCCGTCGGGACGCTGCCGCGATCCGGGCAGCGGCGCATCGGCCTTCAGTCCCGCCGCCGCCACCATTCTCGCTGTGGCCTGGACGTCCGGCGACGACGCTGCCCACCCGATCGGGCGCGGTGTTTTGCAGGAGCGAATCAGTTCGAGCAGTGGCCCGCGGCCTGAGACCTGCGCCGGATCGGGCGCAATGATCTCCAGGTAGTGCCGCCCGCCGAGCGACGCCAGCGCGTTCCGCGTCCCCCGCCCGGGATGCACACCGCCGATTGCGGGACGCACGCCCGTCCGTTTCTCGAACCACACCATGCCGGCGTTCAGGTCCTTCGCACCGACCATCAGGTGATCGAGCGCATCAGCGGCATCACGCAAAGATCGCTCGGCCTCGCTCCCGGCGGGCCCCTCGCCAGCCACCAACGCCGCCACTGCAACTCCTCCCAGCTTCAGCACTTCGCGCCGGTTCAACCACGCCTTCATCGCATCGCCTCCTGACCCGGGGATCCTATCTGGGAGGTGCAGCCGACAACTGAGAGCTGGAACCGAGAACCGAGAACTGAGAACGAGACTACCGCGTCGCCACCGGCGCGGGCGCCGCTTGCAGTTCGGCGATCACCGCGTCGGCGAACTCGGTCGTCGAAGCCGTGCCGCCTACGTCGCGCGTGAGGTGCTGCTTGGCGCGATAGACGCGCTCCAGCGCCGCGTGCAACTGGTCGGCAGCCTCAACTTCGCGGATGTGGCGCAGCATGAGAATGGACGATTGCAAAAGCGCGGTCGGGTTGGCGATGTCTTTGCCGGCGATGTCGGGGGCCGAGCCGTGCACTGCTTCGAAAATCGCCGACTCGATCCCGATATTCGCCCCTGGAACCAGGCCCAGCCCGCCGACGAACGCGGCGCACAGGTCGCTGATGATGTCGCCGTAGAGATTTTCCAGCAGCAGCACGTCGTACTGGTACGGGTTCATGACCAGCTGCATGCACGTGTTGTCTACGATGTGCTCGCCGTAGGTGATCTCCGGATATTCCTTCGACACGTTGCGCGCGCAGCGCAGGAACAGGCCGTCGGACATCTTCATGATGTTGGCCTTGTGGATGGCGTGGATCTTCTTGCGCTTCTCCCGCCGCGCGTACTCGAAGGCGAAGCGCGCGATGCGCGTCGACGCTCGTTCGGTGATGATCTTGAGACTCTCGACCACACCCGGGACCACCTCGTGCTCGATGCCCGAGTACTCACCCTCGGTGTTCTCGCGCACGATGATCAGGTCCACCTCGGGATAGCGCGTGGGAATGCCGGGCAGGTTGCGGATGGGCCGGAAGTTGGCGAACAGCTCGAAGCGCTTGCGCAGCGCCACGTTGATGCTCTGGAAGCCGCCGCCGATGGGCGTCGTGACCGGGCCCTTGAGGCCGATCTTGTTGCGCTCCAGCGACTCGATCAGCGCCTTCGGCATGTACTCGCCGCACTTGGCGTAAGCCTCGGCGCCAGCCTCGTAGCTCTCCCACTCGAACTTCAGGCCAGTGGCTTCAAGGATGCGCACCACGGCGCGGGTGACTTCCGGACCGATGCCGTCGCCGGGGATGAGTGTGATTCGGTGAGTCATACCGAATTCAAAATGCAAAATGAAAAATGCGAAATGAACACCTGAAACTTGAAACCCGCTTATCTCGGCTGGGCTTTCGCAGCCGGTTTTTCTTTGGTCTCGATCAGCTCTTTCAGCTCGGCCATGAATTCTTTCACGTCCTTAAAGTCCAGGTATACCGATGCAAAGCGCACGTAGGCGACCTTGTCGAGCCGCTTGAGCTGCTCCATGATCAGCTCGCCGATTTCCTTCGCGGTGCGCTCTCCCTCAGGGGAATCAATCACGTATGCTTCCGCCTGGTTCACGATCTGCTCCAGCTTGCCAATCGCCACCGGACGCTTTTCGCAGGCGCGCAGCAGCCCGTTCAGCACCTTCTGCCGCTCGAACTTTTCGCGGCGGCCGTCTTTCTTGACGACCATGTACGGAATCTCGTCAATCCGCTCGTACGTAGTGAAGCGCTTTTCGCACTTCAGGCACTCGCGCCGCCGGCGAATGGATTCGCCCTCCTTGGACTCGCGCGAGTCCACCACCTTGTCGTTCTCATGACCGCAAAAAGGGCACTTCATTTATTTGAAAACCGCCGAGCTGGCTGCCTCCGGCGAACACCCGTAAGGCCCCTGACCGCCGCCGCGCGCCGCGCACGTCGGGCGCGCGCCGGTGTTGCCCGGGAAACAGGAATTCTATCAGGCAGTCTCGCGGCCATTGTTGGGCAGGTGGCTTTCGGCCGAGAGGCGCCGCAGCGAAACGTGCTCGGAGCGCGCCAGCAGCAGGCCCGCGGGAATCACCGCCATGAACGTCACCAGCCAGATCAGGATGCCGCAGCTTACCGCCAGCTCCTTGGGCATCTCGAACACGTACAGCATGGCGCCGATCGTCGCCAGTTGTGATCCGCCTCCGACGGCCGGCAACTGCACCACGCCGCCGGCAATGGAGAAGCCCATCAGCAGAATCACATGCTGCAGGGTCAGATCGGGCGGAACCATCTGCTGGAAGTCGGCCGGCGCGTACGGATACGCGTGCGTCACCAGCCAGTACGCCCACGCAATCACGAACCAGATCAGCACCGAAATACCGATGATCTGGATGAACGATGCCGTGTCATGGATCGTGTTCAACCCATCGCGGAAGACGCGGATGCGCCGTGCCAGCTTGCCGCGGAAGGAATTCGGCGGGCAGCCGGCCTCCAGCCGCGCCGCGATCGCGAGCCCTTTCCTGCGGACAAAAACCGCAACTGTTACCAGCGCCGCGATCGAGCACAGCAGGAACACGCCCGCGCGCGGAAACTGGTCGGCGTATGAGATATCGTCGGGCGGATGCAGGAAAACGGGGGCCACGAGGATGGTGTACGCCCCTATGTCGAAGATGCGCTCCACCATCCAGACCGCGATTTGCGATGCAAAGGACATACCCTGCCGGCGCGCGATCAAATAAGGACGGATCAGCTCGCCCGGACGCCCCAGCAGCGCCAGGCCGGTGAAACCGATGAACTGCGGCGCGATCAGTTCGCGCAGCGGCACGCGCTTCACCGGGCGAAGAAAGATCTTCCAGCGGATCGCCCGCAGGAAGTAGTCCACGTAGATCAGCACGACGGCGCCGGCGATGGGCAGCAAGCGCACCCCCTCCAGTCCCTCGCGAAAGCGCCCCCAATCGAATTTTTTCCAGGTACGGAACTGGAGATACACCAGCGCCATCAGTCCGACAGTTACGACGGCGAGAATCAGCGCACGCTTTCGCGTCATGAGAGTGATGGATGGGCCGGTGGGTCGATGCGAATCTCCCAAGCTAAATGACGTGCCAACGACAAAGCAAATGCCCGCGAAAGCGAAAATGAAGGAAGTTGCGCGGGCACACCGGGCGGGTTCTCAGTATCCGGAGACGGGCCCGGGGCTGCGGGGCCTGGCAGGCGCCGCCTTCTTCGCGGCCAGTTTCCTGCGGTTGAAGTCGCGGATCACGCGGCCAACATAGACGCGCGTCTCCCAATAAGGTGGAACGCCGCCGTATTGGTGAACGCGATGCGGGCCGGCATTGTACGCGGCAAGCGCGCGCACCGCGTCGCCGTGATACAGGTCGAGGAGCGAACGCAGGTAGCGCGTCCCGGCGTCAACGTTGGCGGCAGCGTCATAGCTGTCGGCCACGCCGAGTTCGGCGGCGGTGGGCGGCATCAATTGCATCAGTCCGCGCGCGCCCTTGGGTGACGTTGCCCGCGGGTTGAAGCCGCTCTCGGCGCGAATCACGCTGTTGAGGAAGTCGGAGTCGATTCGGTGCCTGGCGCCTGCGGCGCTGATCACTTGATCGAGCGACGGTGGCTTGGCCGCGACAACCGGGGCCGGCGCGGGCGACGGCAGCACTTCCTCCTGATCAAAGCGCGCGATGTCCGCGGTTGGCACGTCCACGTAGCCCGAGTTCTCGTCCGCGCCCATCCACAGCCGCGTCAGGTCGCCCATCTGCTCGTGCCGCAGGTGGCGGATGCTGAAGCCGTTCCGCAGGACGGCGCTCCAGGCGCTCGTAGCGGTGACGGAGTGTGTGTCAGCCGCAAACGCCAAAATGCAAAATGCAAAATGAAAAATGCAAAATGAAAGGGACGCCAGCGTGACGCCCGCGCGGCGATCGCGGTGGACATTAGTTTTCCATTTCGCATTTTTCATTGTGCATTGAGTATTTCGTCCACCGCTGCGGCCACCCCGTCCTCGTCGTTAGATGGCAGCACGCGCCATCCGTTCTGCTTCAGTTCCGGATCGGCATTGCCCATTATGAAGGGAACGCCGGCAAAGGCAAGCATCGCCACGTCGTTGAAGTTGTCGCCAATGGCCGCCACCTGCGCGCGCTCGAACCCGCGGTGCCGCGCCCAGCGCTCCACCGCCGCAGCCTTCGACGCCTTGGCATTGAGTATGTCCACGATGCACAGGTCGCGCTTCGGATACTCGGTCTTCACCACGGTCACGTGCGGCGCCACGTCGGCGTGCTCCAGCCGCGCCATGACCTCGCGCATGCGGTCAACACCGCCGCAGTACATGGCTTGTATGGGATCGCGGGTCAGCGACTGCTCGATGGGCGCGACTTCGGCGATGTAGTCGCGGTTCTTCTGTACCCACCCGAAGATGCTGCCATTGAAGTACGACATCGATTCCAGCACCAGCGCGCCGCGGCCTTCGCATTCGAACGTCAGCACCATGTGCCGGCGGAATTCGTCCATGTGGCGGCACAGCAATTGCGCGGTCACCAGCGGCAGCAGCTCCTGGTGGAACAGTTCGCCCTCGAGCGAGCGCGTAACGGCGCCGTTGGAGCTGATGAGCCACAGCGGCACGCTCGCCTCCTGCGCGATGGGCAGGGCAAACAGGTGTCGCCGGCCGGTGACCAGCAGGATCTCGACTCCGGCCCGGTGCGCGCGCTGCAGCGCGTGCTGGACGGCCGGAGAAAGCTGGAACTTGGAGTTGAGGAGCGTGCCATCAATGTCGATGGCCAGCAGACGGACGCGGGGATTCACTGCTGGAATTTTATCAGGCGGAGCGCCGCCGTTTTGCGGCGCCGAAGCCGGAATCTGTCAGCTTACGCCATCGATACGCGCGGCCCGGCCGGCGGGCATGCGCGTGCTATAGTCCCGGCCAATGGGGCTGTTCTTCGGATACGGCATCATTCTGCAACTGCTGGCGCTGATTCACTTCGCGCGCCGCCGTCCCGAATACTACTGGCTCTGGATCATCTTCCTGGGCGGCGGACTCGGCGCGCTCGCCTACCTGCTGATTGAGGCCGCGCCCGACATCGTGCTGGTGCAGCAGTCGTTCAAAGTCTTTCCGCGGCGCAAGCGCATTCGCCAGCTGCAAACCATCATCCTCGACAATCCCGCGCCGGGAAACTATGAGGAGCTGGCCGACCTGTACCGCGAGGAAGGGCGCTTTTCCGAAGCGCGCGAGGCTTACTCCAAGTCGATCACGCCGCGCACCGGCACGGCGCACAACTACTATGGCCGCGCCCTCACCGAACTGGAGCTGGGCGATTGGGCCGCGGCCGCGCAGGACCTGGAGCGCGTTGTCGCCAACGACCGCCAGCACGACTACGGACGCGCCCTCGGCCTGCTCGCGCTTTCGCATGCGCAAAGCGGAAACCGCGAGCGCGCGGCGCAACTGTTCGCCGAAGCCACGCAGACCTCGACGCTGTCGGAAACGCAGTACAACTACGCCTGCTTCCTCCGCGACCAGGGCCGCGCCGCCGAGGCCCGCGAGTGGGCGCAGCGCCTGCTCACCAAGAAGAACACGCTGCCCGGATACCTCAAGCGGCGCGAGCGACCGTGGTTCAGGAAGGCAACGGCGTTTCTGAAGGCGCTGCCGGCTTAAGGAGCCGTAACGCGGATTGAGCGCCGGGTACCGAGTCGCGGAAAGCGGGCAGCCGAGAGCGGAAAGCGGAAAGCGCCGTTTACATCCGTGACACGCGCTCGACCAGCCAGCCCATTTGATTCGCCATCTCGTTCTCGGGCAACAGCACGCGTTCGCCGTGTCCCGGTAGCACCAGGAGAAGTGGTGCGAGGCCAGCCGCCGCATGGACTTCACCTGCTCGGGCCACGACCAGGATTTGTTCAGTTCGGCCAATCGCGTTCCTGTCCATTCCATGAGCGCCACGTCGCGCTCGCTTCAGCGCCTTCGGCTACAATCGTCGGTTACCTTTCAAGGCAGGTTCATGGCCAGGATTACCTATCTGGAGTGCAGCAAGTGCGGCGAGCGCGTCTCGGCCGACAAACCGCAGACCGTCTGTCCGAAAGACGCCGGGTCGCTCTACGTCCGCTACGACCTGGGGCAGATCAAGCCGCGCTTCACGCGCGAGTCGCTTGCCGGGCGCGTCGCCAGCATGTGGCGCTACGCCGACGTGCTCCCCGATGCCGCGCCGGTCACGCTCGGCGAAGGCTTCACCCCGATGCTGTCCAGCCGCACCCAACCGGGCGTCTATATAAAGGATGAAGGCCTGAACCCGACCGGGTCGTTCAAGGCGCGCGGACTCAGCGCCGCCGTGACCATGGCGAAGCACTACGGCCTGCGCAAGGTCGCCGTGCCCTCCGCGGGCAACGCCGCGAGCGCGCTGGCGGCATACGCGGCCGCCGCGGGTATCGAAGCGCACATCTTCCTGCCGAAAGACGTTCCCATGGCGAACCGGATCGAATGCGAGGCCTACGGCGCGCACGTCACGCTGGTTGATGGCCTCATCAGCGACTGCGCGCGCATCGTAGGCGAGCGCAAGCAGGCGGAGGGCTGGTTCGACATCTCCACGCTCAAGGAACCCTTCCGCATCGAAGGCAAGAAAACGATGGGCTACGAAGTCGCCGAGCAACTGGGCTGGAAGCTGCCGAGCGCGATCATCTATCCGACCGGCGGCGGCGTGGGACTGATCGGCATGTGGAAGGCCTTTGACGAGATGCAGCAGCTCGGATGGATCGGCAGCGAACGCCCGCGCATGGTCGTGGCGCAGTCGAGCGGTTGCGCGCCGGTGGCGCGCGCCTGGGACGAGCACAAGGCGGCGTCAGAGATGTGGCAGAACGCGGCCACCCTCGCCGCCGGCCTGCGCGTGCCCAAGCCGTACGGCGACTACATCATTCTCGACATTGTGAAGCAGAGCGGCGGAACGGCGATCGCGGTAAGCGACGACGCCATCATGCAGGCCTTCGAACAGTGGGCGCGCGACGAGGGCATCTTCGCCGCCCCCGAAGGCGCGGCCGCCTTGGCCGCCTACAACCACCTGCTGGCGACGGGATTCTTCAAGCCCGGCGAGAGTGTGGTGCTGTTTAACACCGGCTCCGGACTGAAGTACATCGACGTGATCGCCGACTACATGAAGTCGAAGCAGCCGGTCGCCGTGGCCGCCGGCGCTTCACGGAGCTTGGGCGGGATTATTCAGCCGTATTAGTTCTTCGCTGTCATCCTGGGCATGGCCGCGGCCCGAGCGCAGCGAAGAGTGAGGCGAGTCGAACGATCCCTGCCGCCATCACGCTGGCCGGGTCGAGCAGGGATGCCCCGACTCCATCGAACATGACGAAACGGTTGTATTACCGCGATTCCTTCCTCCACACCTTCGACGCGCAGGTCGCTGAGGTCGTCGCCGGCGACCGCCCAGGTGTCATCCTCGACGTAACCGCTTTCTACCCCACCAGCGGCGGCCAGGTTTTCGACACTGGCTGGCTTGAAGCGAACGGGGCGAAGGCGCGCGTCACCGAAGTCGCCGAAGCCGACGGCGGCCGTGTTGTGCACTACGTCGATCCGGCGGGCATGTCGCATTTGCAGCCGGGCGCGCGGGTTCACGGCGCCATCGATCCCGAGCGTCGCTTCGATCACATGCAGCAGCACACTGGCCAGCATGTGCTCTCGGGCGCGTTCGTGCGCCTCTTCGATCTGCCCACGGTTTCGTTTCACATGGGCACCGAGTCGTGCACGATTGATCTCGCTGCCGAGTCGCTCAGCGCTGAGCAGGCGGTTGCCGCCGAGCGGCTCAGCAACCAGGTTGTAATGGAGGACCGCCCGGTCGAGATTCGCTTCGTTTCGCTTGACGAAGCGCGCACGCTCGGCCTGCGCAAGCTGCCGGAGCGCGAAGGCGAAATCCGGCTGATTGATGTCCGCGACTTCGACCTCACCGCCTGCGGCGGCACACACGTCACGCGCACCGGGCAGATCGGCTGCATTCTGGTGCGCAAAATTGAGAAGGTGCGGCAGGGAATCCGCGTCGAGTTCGTTTGCGGCATGCGGGCGGTTGCGGCCGCCCGCCGCGACCACCAGGCGCTCACCGAAGCCGGCGAGCTGTTCTCCACCCACATCTGGCAGGTACCGCAGCAGATTCGCAAGGCGCTCGACGACGCGCGCGCCCAGGGCAAGCGCGAGCACGCGCTGCTGGAAGAGTTGGCCGCATTCGAAGCCGGACGACTGCTGCAAGCGACGACGATGTCGGCGGCCGGTTATCGGCTCGTGCAGCACATCTTCGAATCCCGTGACGCGGCCTTCGCAAAACTCGTCGCGCACCGCCTCATTGCCTTGCCTGGCATTGTGGCTGCCCTCGGCGCCGTGCTCCCGCAACCCACGCTCATCGTCGCGGCAAGCAAAGACACGCCGGCAAACGCGGGCGCAACACTCAAACAGGTCCTCGCCGCGCACGGCGGCCGCGGCGGCGGGTCGAAAGAAATGGCCCAGGGCGGGGTGCCGGCCATCGATGTCCTGCGCTCCGCGCTGGCTGCCGTTGTTGCCCGTTTGAGCGTCTAATCAGTGACGAAATGCACAGGTCCTGGGCCCGCAACGAGCGCAGGCCCGGGATGATCCTGGGGACGCAGTCTGTGCGGTCGCTCGGCAACCGTTGCGCCAGAAGCGCGGACGAGGAGGCCCACGGCAGGCAGGAAGACTCCGGGCGCACGTTCGCGGTGGAATCCGGCGCGCCAAACCCGCATACTTAAGCGAAACAGGACCGACGACCGAAGGCCGATGACGCCCTTCATGGATTCCAAGCTGATTCTGATCACGCTGCTCATCAAGCTGGGAGCGGCGGCTGGCATTGCCGGGGCGCTGGTGCGCTCGCGCGAATTCAAGTCGCGCGTCTTCCGCGACCGGCGCACGCTCGCTCAGCAGATGCAGCTGGTGGTGTTCATTGCCACGCCCTATGCGCTGGGCGTGATCGTTCGCCTGCTGGTGCCCCGCGACTTTCCGGCCGACCTCTCACTGGAGGGTGTGCTTCTGATGGGCGCGCTCACGGGACGCCTGGGCGGGGCCTTCGCCGGCGTGCTGGTGGCGTTTCCCGCCGTCGCTGCGCACGAGTGGCTGGCGTTGCCGTTCTTTACCGGCGCCGGGCTTGCGGCGGGCGTGTTGCGGCATCTCTCCTCGCGGTACCTGGGATCGAATTACGAAGACATCTGGGCGTTTTCGCCGTTCATCGACCTGAGCCTCTACCGCTGGCTGAAGCGCAGCATCCGCCATCCCCGCGTGGACTGGCTGATCGCGTTCTCCTTTCTCATCGTGGCGACGCGCCTGGCCCTGGTGGAGCTGGCGCACCTGTTTCCGGGAAAAATCTTCTGCGTGTACTCGGACAACCTGTGGGTGGAACTGGCGGCGTACGCCACCACCGTCGCGTGCGTCGCCGTGCCGCTCAAAATCTGGAACAGCGGGCGCCTGGAGCTGAAGCTGGCCGAGCAGCAACGCATGCTTCTCCAGGCGCGCATGGAAGCGCTCCAGAGCCAGATCAATCCTCACTTTTTGTTCAACACGCTGAACACGGTGTCGTCGCTGGTGCGCTTCGATCCCGACATGGCGCGCGAGATCATCGTCAAGCTGGCCAGCATCCTGCGCCGCCTGCTGCGTTCTCACGAGTCGTTCGTGCGCCTGCGCGAGGAGGTGGAGTTCATCGACGACTACCTCGACATCGAAGTGGTGCGCTTCGGGCGCGACAAGCTGCGCGTACTCAAAGACCTTGATCCCGAGACGCTCGACGCCGTTGTCCCCAGCATGCTGCTGCAGCCGCTGGTGGAAAACTCCATCAAGCACGGACTCTCGCCCAAGGTGGATGGCGGCAGCATCACGCTGCGCAGCCGCATGAGCGACGGCTTCCTCACCATCGAGGTGGAAGATGACGGCGTGGGCATCGGCTACACCGGCCCGGTCGATGGCGAAGTCTCCAGCGTTGACGACGACGGAGACGCGCCGTCCAGCAGCGGCATCGGCATGGCCAATGTGGCGGGAAGACTGAAGGTACTCTATGGTGAGGGCGCGCGCATGACGGTGACCAGCGGCGCCGAGCTGGGCACGCGCGTGGTGCTGGTGCTGCCCATTCTCCAGACCGCCGAAGCCGGCGCCGAGACCGCCACCGCCGCCGCGCTCAACTACGAGTTGCGCTCCAGCACGCCGCGATAGAAGTCTTCATACAAGGGAATGATGCGCGAGGAGCAGAAGCGTCCCTGCGCCGCCTGCCGCGCCGCCCTGCCCATGGCGCGGAGCTTCTCCTCGTTGGAAAGCAGGTCGGTGGCATAGCGCGCCATCGCCTCCACGTCGCCCACCCGGACCAGGTAGCCCGTTTTCTCGTGCTCGACGACTTCCGGCACGCCGCCCACGTTGGTGGCAACCGACGGCACCTGGCATGCCATCGCCTCCAGCGCCGCCAGGCCGAACGACTCCAGCTCGCTCGGCAGCAGCATCAGGTCGGCAACCGCCAGCTTCTCGTGCACGCGGTCCTGCTTGCCGAGGAAAAGCACGCGGTCACTGATGTGCCTGTTGCGCGCCATGAACTCGGCCACGCTGCGGTCGGGCCCGTCGCCGATCATCAGCAGGCGCGCCGGCACTTTTTTCTGCACGCGGTCGAAGATCTCGATCACGTCGGGCACGCGCTTCACCGGGCGGAAATTGGAAAGATGCACCAGGATGCGCTCGCCCGGATCGGCATACTGCGCGCGCTGTTCGGCCGAATCTGCGCCGCGCGTGTACACGTCGCAATTTACGAAGTTGTAGATGACCTCGATGTGGTTCCGTACTTCGAACTCTTTCACCGTCCGGTCGCGCAGATACTTCGATATCGCGGTCACGCCGTCGCTCTGCTCGATCGAAAGCCGCGTAATCGGCAGGTACGAGCGATCGGCGCCCACCAGCGTGATGTCGGTGCCGTGCAGAGTGGTCACGAAGGGCAAGCGCTTGCCGATGGGCTGCGCCGCCATCATCTGCTTGGCAAGCATGGCGCTGACCGAGTGCGGAATGGCATAGTGCACGTGCAGCAGGTCGAGCCCGTAGATATCGGCCACTTCGGCCATGCGCGAGGCCAGCGCCAGGTCATACGGCGGGTAGTCGAACAGCGGATACTGCGAGACCTCGACCTCGTGATAGTGGATGTTGGCCGCCGGCTGCGTCAGCCGGAACGGCTGCGAGTACGTAATGAAGTGCACCTCGTGGCCCCGCTGGGCGAGTTCAATGCCCAGCTCGGTCGCCACAACGCCCGAGCCGCCGTAGGTGGGGTAACAGGTGATTCCGATCTTCATCTTGGATTGCGGAATTGCAGAATCGCGGAAGTGCCGAATTGCACATGAACGTGCTCTGCCGTGTTTTCAATTCGGCAATTCTGCAATTCGGCAACGTCCCTATGATTGGCCGGCCGCGCCGCGGGATTCAGATTCTATCTGTGCGGGCAGCAATTCCCGATAGCTGATCAGCTCAATTCCGCGGGCCTCCACGGCCTCGCGCGCTTCGGCGCACATCAGGACGGCGTGTTCCACGGGTCGAGTGTCGCGCAGCCGGGTGCGGACTTGGTCCAGGTCCAGATCGTTGTACCCCGGGTGCGTGACGAACTCCCACGTGCCTTCCGGCACCGACCCGATAATAGCGGCGAACAGTTTTTTCTCGAGGGCGCCCGTGCCCAGCACGCCAAAACTGCCGTCGGTAGTGAGCATGCCGGCCGCTTCCACCGCCCGGCGAAAGCGGCCTTCCATGGCGCGCAGGGTCTTCACCTGTGAGTAGCGCTTCCACAGGCGCGGACGCTGCAGCAGGTGTGCGTAGGCAAGCGGCTTGACCGGCGCGAACGGATTCCGCACCGCGCGCACGCCGCACACACCCGCCGCCCGCAGCAGCGGTCCGAGCACCTGCGGCAGCGCGTGCAGGTGCTTGTGCGTGTCCACATGGCTCACGGTGAGGCCCGCGTTCTGCAGCTTTTCGATCTGCGCGGTGGCCTCGCGCTCGATCTCCTCGCCGGAGATTCGCCCGCGCACCGCCGCCAGCGCGAAGTCGCCAAAGCTGTTGCGAAACGCGCCGCGCTGAGTCACCAGCGTGGGCACATCGTCCGTCTTGGAAACCGGCACGCCATCGGCGAGAACGACGTGGCATCCCACGCTCAATCGCGGATGCCGGCGCGCCAGCTCCACCGCGTGCTCAAACGCGCGCGCATTCGCCATTAGCGTGGCCGATGTCACAATGCCGAACTGGTGCGCCTCGCCGATGGCGCGGTTCACACCCTCGGTGAGTCCAAAATCGTCGGCGTTGACGATCAGCCGCGGCATTCCGTGAGTCTAGCAGCACGAATCACGATGCGCGGCATGCGGAGCGGGAATGTCAGGGATGGCGTGTGAGAGGGCAATTCGCACTTGGCAGTTGGCGCTTCGCCCCTGCGATCCAGCACGGACGTGCACGGCCAAATGCCAGGCGCTAACTGCTCAATGCAGTTTTAAGGCGTTACTTCAACTTCCTTTTCTTTGCGCGGCGTGGGCCCGACTTCGCCGAGAAAGTGTTTGATCTTCTCCAGCAGGGCGGGGAAGAGCTCTTCTTTTTGCAGGCACGCGTCCACGTCGGCGCCGCCATCCACCGGGCCGTAGCCGGTCACGATGATCACCGGCACATTGGGGCGCTTGGCGTGGATTTTGCGCGCCAGCTCCAGTCCGTTCATGCCTTCCATCTTGAAATCGGTGACCAGGATGTCGAAGTTTTCCTGATCGAATTTCTCCAGCGCGTCGCCGGCGTTGTAGGCTGAGACGGCGCGATATCCCTGCATCTCCAGGATTTCGCAACTCAGACGCGCCAGGACCTCGTGGTCGTCAACGAACAGAATGGCTTTCACGGATCGCCTCCAGGGATAGGGATGAGTGCTTGCCGGGTACTCGCTCCTGGACGGCGGGAGCACCTATTTGGTTTCCAGAGATGAGAAAAGGGATGCCCATTGCGGGAGGTTTTTTCCCATTGAACCGCTGCGGCTGCTCGCTGCCGGCGGCTGGTGATCGGCAAGCAAGTGGCGCGGCGGCGGGTAGGCCAGCAGCCAGCAGCGGCTTTTTCCGTTACACTCCTACCCTCACGGGGAGGACATCGTGTTCCGCCACATCCGCTGGGCCGACGTCGAAAACGAAAAGATCACGCCGCAGTTCGAGCGCCGCTGCATCGTCACCGATGCCATGACCTTCGCCAACATCGTCATTCGCAAGGGCTTCGTGGTGCCCATGCACAGCCATCACAACGAGCAAATCACCTACATCGTCGAGGGCGCTCTCAAATTCCTGATCGAGGGTAAGGAAGTTGTGGTCCGCGGCGGCGAAGTGCTGTGCATTCCGCCCAACGTCCCGCACCAGGCCGAGGCGCTGGAAGACACCATTGACATCGACATCTTCAACCCGCCGCGCGAAGACTGGCGCAACCGCACCGACAACTACCTGCGCGACGGCAAGCCCGGCACCGAGCAGGACCGGAAGAAAAAATGATGCGCACTGCGTTCAAGTATTCCTCAAATGTTTGGCAGTATGTGGCGGCGCTATTGATGCTTGCCGGGTGCATGGCTGCGCAGGCGCAGCCTGCCGCATCCTCGCCTGCCACGGCCCGCCCCAATGTCCGCGCCATTACCGCCTTTGTCCGGCTCGACCGCACGAACTACAAACAGCAGGTGGCCGATGCGCTCAGCGTTCTGGGCCAGGCGCGCCGAGCCTTCGAGCAGCGCGGATACACGGTTCAGTCCGTCCGCATCACTACGCAGCCCTTTCCCGACTATGTCCGTGGCCTCAGCCGCGAGCAGGCGCTCGCCTTCTTCAGGGAGTACGACGACTTCCTCAAGGCGGAGGGCAAGCGGCAACGAATCGAGATCGCACCGAACATCGGGCCGGCCATGCTTAACGACAATGACGATCCGGCCATGGCTGACCTGCTCGGCGAGGTCCTTTCGACCACGAGCCTGAACGCCAGCCTCCACGTCGCGGGCGACGACGGCATTCACTGGAAGTCGGTGCGCGCCGCCGCGCACGTCATCAAGTATGCCGAGGAACACTCGCCCAACAGCCAGGGCACGTTCAACTTCGCTGCCACCGCCATGCTGCAACCCTACGCGCCGTTTTTCCCCGGCTCGTATCACTCTGGCGCGGGCAAGCAGTTCAGCATCGGTTTTGAAGGTGCGGGACTTGTCGCCGGCGTTTTCGCCGTGACGCGCGAACCGCATGCCGCTACCGACCAGCTCACGCGCGCCATTGCCGCGCACGCTCGCGTCGCCGATGAGATCGGCAACCAGGTGCAGAAATCGACCGGCTGGAAGTACATGGGCTTCGATCCCACGCCGGCGCCGCTGAAAGACGTGAGCATCGGCGCCGCCATCGAGAGCTTCACCGGCGCGCGCTTCGGCTCCAGCGGCACGTTGCTGGCAGCCTCTGTCATCACCCAGGCAGTGAAAGCGGTCCCGGTGAAGCAAGTGGGATACGCCGGGCTGATGCTTCCCGTGATGGAAGACGCGCGCCTGGCGCAGCGCTGGACCGAAGGCACCTACAATCTCGACTCGCTGCTCGCCTACTCCGCCGTGTGCGGCACCGGGCTCGACACGATTCCGCTGCCCGGCGAGGTCACCGAAGAGCAGATGGCGCGCATCATTGGCGACATGGCCGCGCTCGCCTTCAAGTGGCACAAGCCGCTGAGCGCGCGCCTGCAGCCGGAAACCGGCAAGAAGGCCGGTGATATGACCGCATTCGACGATCCGTACCTGGTGAACGCGAAGATCCATCCGCTGCCCGAGTGACGCTCACGAGCGAAGCCGCCGCCCAAGTCGCCGCCGCCGGGAAACCCGACTACGGCATTGATGCGCCCGGCGTCATCCGCAACCTCGCACTCGTCGCCGTGGCCGCGTTTGCGATCGCGGTCGTGTTTCCGCCGCGCGTGCACATTGGCCCGGTGAATCTCGGCCTGCGCCCCACCATGCTCGCCACCGGTACTGCGTGTTTTCTCGAAGCCGTACTCATGCTGGTGTACGCGCGCTGGGGCAAATTCCGGCATCGCGACCGCATGCTGCGCATGGTTCCGTGGCGCGGCAATGAAGCAGTGCTCGACGTCGGCACCGGCCGCGGGCTGCTCATGATCGGCGCCGCCAAATCGCCCGGTGTCGCCCGCGCCGTGGGCATCGACGTGTGGAACGCCGAAGACCTGAGCGGCAATCGCATGGAGAACACGCTGCGCAACGCTCAACTGGAAGGAGTGCGCGACCGCGTCGAAGTCCGCAACGAAGACGCGCGCCAGATGAGCTTCCCGGACGGCAGCTTCGACGTGGTGCTCTCGAACCTGTGCATCCACAACATCTACCAGCGCGAGGGCCGCGACGCTGCCTGCCGCGAAATTTTGCGCGTGCTGCGCCGTGGCGGATGCGCCGTCATCTCCGACTTCCGTCACACCGCCGACTACGCCCGCGTGTTCAAAGCAGCGGGAGCACAGGTCGAGCGCTACCGCGCCAACCCGCTGGCCGCGTTTCCGCCGATCGGAATCGTCAGGGTCGTGAAGCCCTGATCGCAAATCACTCACAACGAGGGAACCGATGAAACACATCGCCCGATTTCTTTCACTTCTCCTCATCTCTTTCCTTCCGGTGCTGGCACAGCAACCGGCGCCGCCCCCTGCTCCGGCGGCTGCCCCGGCGGCGCCCAAGCCGGCTCCGGTGGCGCGTCCGGGCGACGTGGACTCGATCGACCACATCATCGCCGCGCTCTACGACGTCATCTCCGGCCCCGCCGGCAGCCGCGATTGGGACCGCCTTCGTTCGCTGTTCATTCCCGAAGCGCGGCTTATTCCCACGGTCAGGCGTCCCGACGGAATCTCTTACCGCGCGCTGACGGTCGAGGAGTACATCGCGCGCGCCGGCGCCAACTTCCAGCAGAGCGCCTTTTACGAGAGTGAAGTTTCACGAGTGCTCGAGCATTTTGGCAGCATCGCCCACGCGTTCAGCACTTACGAGTCACGGCACGACAAGGCGCAGCCCCCGTTTGCGCGAGGCATCAACAGCATCCAATTGTTCAACGATGGCAAGCGCTGGTGGGTGGTGACCATTTTCTGGGACAGTGAACGTCCCGAAAGCCCGCTCCCGGCCGAGTACCTGAAGGGTGGGACGAAACGCTGATCCCGTGTTCCCTCTCGTCCCACACCAGGGCTCAAAAAAGACCAGCGTTTTCGGGAACGGACGTATAATGTAGCTCCCCTGGAGGTACCCAATGACCTCGTCGCGTCGGCCTCCCTTGTTTTTGCTTTCCTTGATTTTGCTGCTTGGTATGTCTGTGGCGCTGGCGCAGACAGGCGGTGGCGGCGGCACAGGCGGCGGCGGTGGTGGTACCGGTGGCGGCGGCACGACCGGCGGCGGCACAACCGGAGGCGGGACGGTGTCGCGCCCGAGTGTTCCGACCACGCCGCAGCGTCCTCAGGAAGCGCGCCCGATGTTTCTTTCCGGCAAGGTGGTGATGGACGACGGCACGCCTGCGCCTCATGGCATCGTGATCGAGCGCGTTTGCAGCGGCCGCGCGCATCGCGAGGCCTACACCGACAGCCACGGCGGCTTCAGCTTCCAGCTCGGACGCAACTTCGAGATGATGCAGGACGCCAGCATCGGCATCTCCAGTGACACGATGCAGGGGCGCCCCGGTATGACGGCCGATACATATTCCAGTCAGTTCGGCACCTTCGACAACGGGCTCACCAGCACCGGCGAGTACAACCTGATGGGTTGCGAACTCCGCGCCGTGCTCGCCGGCTATCGTTCGTCCACGGTCGACCTCACGATGCACAAGTCGCTCGATTCACCCGACGTGGGCTTCATCGTGCTCCAGCGCCTGGAAAAAGTTCAGGGCACCACCGTGAGCGTGGTCAGCCTGAAAGCGCCCAAGGAGGCGCGTAAGGCGTTCGATAACGGCATGTCGTCGTTGAAGAAGAAGAAAGACGACGAAGCGCAGAAGTACTTCGAGCAGGCCACGCAGATTTACGATCAGCACGCCGAAGCCTGGTATCAGCTCGGAATGCTGCGCCGCGCCAAAGATGACAAGGATGGCGCGCGCGACGCCTTCAATCGCGCCCTTGCCGCGGATCCGCGCTACGTCAACCCGCTGCTGCCGCTGGCGCAGTATGCCGTCAGCGAAAACAACTGGACGGAGGCGCAGAAGCTTTCCGACAAGGCCCTGGAACTCGACCCTCTCGACTTTCCGGCGAGCTACTTCTTCAGCGCGCTCTCCAACCTGAACCTGAACAATCTGGACAAGGCCGAGCGTTCCGCGCGGATGGGGCTGCGCATTGATTCGGCCCACAAGCTGCCAAGCATGGGCCTGCTGCTCGGGCAAATCCTGACCGCCAAGCAGGACTATCCCGGCGCAATCCACGAGATGAAGAACTATCTCGAGATCGCGCCCAACGCCCAGAACGTGGACGCCGTGCGCCAGCAGCTCCGTAAGCTGGAAGAGTTGCAGACCGCCATGCGGAAGTAAGCATCGCTGAGATTGCGGACAGCGGCCCGCCGCGAGGGGGCCGCTGTTGTTTTGGAGCAAGCCTAGCCGGCGACGGCTTCGCCGACCGGCGCCAGCGGCAGGGAAAAGATGAAGGTGGAACCGTGTCCCAGTTCGCTCTCCACGCGCACCGTGCCGCCGTGGTTCATCACGATGTGTTTCACAATCGCCAGGCCGAGCCCGGTGCCGCCTGAGTCGCGCGAGCGCGCCTTGTCCACGCGATAGAACCGCTCAAACAGCCGCGGCAGGTGCTCGGAGGCGATGCCAGGCCCGTTGTCGCGGACGTAGAACTCCACTTCCTCATCGGCGGCGATCTGGCGCGCGCCCAGAATCAGCCGGCCCGCCGGCGCATATTTCAGCGCGTTGTCGATCAGGTTGGTCATCACCTGGTGGATGGCGTCGCGGTCGGCGAGCACCGCGGCCGAAGCTTCGTTGGCGATCTCCAGCTCCACGCCGCGTTCGCGCCCGCGGTCGGCCAGGCTCTTGCGCGCGTCCTCCAGGATTTCGGCCGGCTGCACCGCGTCCAGCTCCAGCTTGAGTTCGCCCGACTCCACCCGCGCCAGCGTCAGCAGGTCCTCGGTCAGGCGCGACATGCGGGCGGTGTTCTTGCAGATGGTCTCCAGGAACTCGCGCGTGTTGCCGTCGCCGCCGGCATCGAGCAGCGTCTCCGCATACCCCTGGATGGAAGTGAGCGGCGTGCGCAGCTCATGCGAGACGTTGGCGATGAAGTCGCGCCGCGTGCGCTCCACCCGCTCCACTTCGGTCACGTCGTGCAACACCGCCACCACTCCCAGCCCGGCCATGGGAGCGACGGTCACGTCGTAGGTGTGGCCGGGACGAAGCGACCGCGCCTTGGTGTGGCGCTGCACTCCGCTTTCCAGGGCGGCCCGCACGGCGCCGAGCAATTCAGGATCGCGCAGCGTAGCGACCAGCGGCTCACCGTAGCGCGGCGGTTCGCTGAGCATCCGCTCCAGCGCGCCGTTTGCCCACAGCAGCCGCGAGTCGCGGCCCACCGCGGCGACTGCGTCTTCCATGCTGTTCAGCAGCGTTTCCAGCTGCCGGCGGCTGTTCTCGAGCGCGCCAAAGTTTTCTTCCAGGCGGCGAGCGGTGGTGTCCAGCGCCGAAGCCACCTGCGCGATTTCGTCGTATGACGACTCCTGGATCCGCGCGCTCAGGTCGCCGGCCTGCACGCGCTCGGCAAACTCGATGATCCGCTGCAGGCGCTTCGAGATGACTTGAGCTGCCAGCCCGGCAAGCAGCAGCGCCAGCAGAGCGGCGACCGCCGACGCCTTCAGCAACTCACGCTGCGCTTCGGCCGTGACTTCGCGGATGGTGGAGAGCGGATATGCCAGGCGAACCGCGCCGCCTTCCACCGGGGCAGCTACGTAGAGGAACTCGATCCCGAGCGTGTGGCTCAGCCGCGTATCGGTGCCGCCGTGACCGGCCAGCGCGGCCGCAAACTCAGGCCGGGTGGCGTGGTTTTCCATGGTGGCGGGCTCGGCCTCCGAATCGGCCAGTACCTTGCCGCCGCGGTCGATCACGGTAGCGCGCGCCGCGGCCGCCGCCGCCACCTCGCGAACCATCGTTGGCAGCTCTGGATTGTCCACGCGGCGCACGCGCTGCGCGAACAGCGCTGTTTTCTGCGACAGCCCACGCTCAATCTGCTGGCGCAGGGAACTCACCCACGCTCGCCGCACGCTCAGGTCCATGGTCGCGGTGGCCACCGCGATCACCACCAGGGCGGCGCCGACGATCTTGATGAAGATGCGGCTGCGCAAGCGCAATCTCCTCGGGACAATTCTACGGCAGCACGCGACTCGCAGCGCAGCGGCGAAAGCTCGCGGCGTATCATCGAGCTGGAATGAAGTCGCGCGCCGCCTCTGCTTCCGGATCGCCGCCCACGGGCGTGCTGCGCGCCATCGCCCGGCGCCGTTGTCCGCGCTGCCGAGCCGGCGCAATGTTCGAGCGGCGCGCCGGCCGGCTGTTGCCCGCCATGGGCGAGCGCTGCCCCGTATGTGATCTGAAGTTCGAGCGTGAAGAAGGCTATTTTCTCGGAGCGATGTACATCAGCTATGCGCTCGCGCTCGTCGCGATTGCTCTCGCCTCGGCCGCGCTATGGATCGCGGGACTCCGCGCCGACCGGGCCGTCATCTGGGGCCTGCTCATCTCGCTGCCGCTGGCGCCGCTTCTCGCCCTCTACGCCCGCGTGCTCTGGATCTGGTTCGATCGCAAGCTGGATCCGCGGGATTGACCCTCTCCACGCCACCGTATTTTTTCGCGCAACGTCGCGCCGCCCGCTGTGTCTGTAGACTGTGAACTGTAAACTGTGAACTCTTGCTGAGTTTCGTTCCCAAGTCGCTGATTCCCGCTTCTGGAGCAGTGTATCCGCGCCTGGACGCCACGCCCGACCTCGACGTCGACCTGCTTCCGCCCGCGGAGCTGTCGCTTTCCACCTGGCGCTCCCTCGCCCTCCAGCTCGCGGAGCGGATCTCCCGCGAGGAGCTTCCGCCGCTGGAGCTGACGTCGCATCCGGTAGACGTCGGCATATTGTTCGGCGACCTGATCGCGCTGCCGTGGTATCGCACCGTGTTCACCAACCTGGGCGACGTGATCTCGCCCGAGTTGCTGCCGCCGCTGGAACTCACCTCGCGCCCCGTGTATGTGGGAGAACTGGTGGGCGACCAGCTCGCGCATGGCTGGTGGACGTCTCTGGCCGGAAGCGTGCGCGATTCGCTCACGCGCCGCTCGCTGCCCGCCCTGCGGCTGACCGCGCAGCCGGTGGACCCGGGTGGACAAACCGGATGGCTCCAGCTTCCGCGCTGGTCGTCGCTAATCAGCGGACCCAAGTACTCCACGCCGGTGGCCGCGCCGGCGGCGCGAGAATTGCCCGCCGCCTCGGCGATTCCGGAAGGAAACAGCGCGTCGGCCACGCCCTCGCGCCCCGAGGCTGCCGATCCCGAACTGGTGCGAATGCAAGACCAGCTTCGGCGCGACCTGCGCTTCGCCCGCGTGCGAGAGGCGCTATGGGTCTCGGTCATCGCCTCGGAGATCGTTGCTCTCGTGGTTGTGCTGCTGCGCGGAGCTTAGCGAGCGCTCTCGTCAGAAGTTCAAAGCAGCAGAAAAGCCCCGGCCTCTTGAAGGCGCCGGGGCTTTGCTGCGAACTGCGGTCAGAAGGCGTAGCGCAGCGAGAGGAACACGCGGCGATTGCCGCCGTCGGTGTTCTTCTCGTTGGCGAACCCGGCGTTGTTCACCAAGGCGGTGGGAACGCCGAAATTGCGCGTGTTGGTGATGTTGATGGCATCGGCGCGGAACTGCAACTGATGTCCTTCCATAATCCTGAAGTTCTTGCCGATGCTGAAGTCCAGATTGTTGACGCCATCGCTGCGCAGCGTGTTGCGCCCCAGGTTGCCCAGGCGCGGCCCGCCCGCCGCAATCGATGCCGCCGTAATCTGCGGGAACAGCGTCCGCCCGCCCGCCGCAAGAATCTGCGACAGTGACATGCCGGAGATGTCGATGCTGGGCGCCATCGGCCGGATGGAGTTGCCCACCAGTCCGGAGATGCCGCTCAGCAGGTTAGACGGATCGGAGCCATTCTGGGCCGTAAACGGGGTGCCGCTCTGGAACGTGACCACGCCGGTCAACTGCCACCCGCCGACCACTCGTCCCAAAACGCCTGCCTGGTTCTTCATGAACGGCAGCTCGTAGTAGGAGTTCATCACGAAGCGGTGCGGCCGGTCGTAGGTTGAGCGCGCGTACTCCCCCTTCTTGATGTTGAACGAGTCCTGCGGGATTGCCACCTCACCGGAACTCGGATTGAATGTGTCCGACATGGTGTCAATGAACGTACTCCAGGTGTAGTGCGCGCCCACCGCCAGACCATGCGCGAAGCGGCGATCGAACGACGCCTGCAGGGAATGGTAGGTTGACTCGGCCCGGTTGGAGCGCCGCCGGATCACGAACTTCGACGTGTCCACGCGATTGGCGGCGGCTGTCGGACAGGCCACCGTGGGCAATGCGCACGGCACCACCGGGTTGCCGTCCTGCGACATGAACAGCTCGTTGCCCATCGTCCCCACGTAGCCAACGCGCACCACGTTGTTCGACTTGATGCCGCGCTGGATTTCGAGCGTGAACTGGTCCGCTTCCGGCGTGTGGAAGTCGGGCGTGATCGTGGTCCGCGTCTGCGTGGTACTCGCCGTGGCCGGATTCAGCGTAAGGGTTGGCAGAATCGTGTACGCGTTCCGCAGATTGGGCGAATTGAACGCGCCCTGGAATGGAAACGCGGTGGCCACGTTCAGCGCGATGTTGATGAACGCGTAGTCATGCGTGCGTGAGTACCCGCCGCGAATGACCGTCTTGTCGCCTCCGCTCAGCCGTCCCAGCAGGCCCTCGGTGCGCGTGCGCGGGTTCCAGTTGAACCCTACTCTGGGCTGCACGTTGTTGTTGTCGCGGCCGGGGCGGTCGGTGAAGGCGAAGGCCGGATTGTTGCCGTTGGCCGCCAGTATGCTGTCGTTCAGCCGGTACAGCGCCTGGAACGCGTTGCCCGGGTTTTCATAGCGCACGCCCAGGTTCAGCGTCAGCCCCGGCTTCACCTGCCAGGTGTCCTGCCCGAAGAAGTAGAAGTCCCACCAGCGATAGCCGATGAAGCGCTTTCCGCCGGGAAGCAGGCGATTGATGATCGCTGTCTCGGGGAAGTCGTTCACCAGGCGGTCGAGGGTCGAGTAGCTCAAGCGGCCGCGGATGGTGGGGTTGAAGTCGCTCAGCACGTCAATGTCGCGCACGTCGGCGCCGAACTTCCACTGGTGCCGGCCCTTGTTCCAGGAAAGCGTGTCCTGCAACTGGTAAGTGTTGTTGTTGCGCGCCTGCGGCAGGTTGACCGCCAGGCCGATCGCCGTCCGTGACGCGCCGGCGTTGAAGCCCAGCAGCCCGAGCTCGGTGATCTCGATGGACGGAATGCTCTCCGATGCCGGGTTCTGCGAGAGCGTCTTGCTGCTCAGCCGCTGCCACGAGAGGCGCGCCTCGTTCAGCATGCTCGGCGTGATCGTGCTGTTGACCCACGTGGACATGGCCTGCGTCCGGCTCAGCCCCACGGTGGCGTTGCCCGGCGGGTTCGCCTGTCCGGTGCCATTCGAGGCGTTGTCGTTATAGAGGTACCGGGCGCCGAAGATATTGTGTGCCGTCAGGTTGTGGTCGTAGCGCAGCGAGAACTGGTCCCAGGACTGGATGGACTGCGTCGAACCGCTCAGCGATCCCAGCGGCACGGTGAACCTGGTACCGCCGTTCGGGCACGGCGCGGTTGCGCTGGTCGCTTCGCCGTTCGTGCAGAACGTGGAGGTTGCGGTCCCGGCGGAGGTCGCCGCCGGCAGGAAGTTCAGCAGCGCTTGCACTTGCGGACGAGAGCCCACGGCGTTTTGCAGCACCGTCCTGCCCGCCGCGGTCGGCACGCCCGTAATCGTCGTGCCCGATCCCAGGTTGCCGTCGGTGTAGCGCTGATACGATCCGAAGAAGAAGGCCTTGTCCCTCTTGACGGGACCACCCAGCGTGCCGCCGTACTGGTTCTCCAGCCGGAAGGGCGCATCGCCATTGAGTTTCAGGTTCAACTTGTCCAGATTGCTGGGCGAGTTCAGGTTCTTGTCGTTATGGAACCAGAACGCCGACCCGTGAAGCGCGTTCGTGCCGCTCTTCGTCACCACGCTCACAATCGAGCCTGCGGCGCGGCCGTATTCGGCCGGCGGCTGGTTCGTCACCAAGCGGAATTCCTGCACGATGTCAGGATTGTTCATCACTTGCTGGCGACCGGTCACGCTGGGGTCGTTCGAGTCCTGGCCGTCAATGATGAAGTTGTTCCCGCGCGGACGCATGCCGTTGACTGAAAAGTTGACGCCGCTGGCAAACACTGCGTTCCCGTTGTTCAGCTGGCTCACGCCCGGCGCCGACAGCGCGAAGGAGAACACGTCGCGCAGGTTGCCGTTCGAGGTGGCCGCATAATTGGGCAGGTTGGTCAGGCGGCGCTCGTCGAAGCGCACGCCCACGTCGGTGCTCACCGTGTTCACCAGGGGAGCGTCTTCGGTGACGGTCACTGTCTCCGATGCCGCTGCCGGGCTCAGCGTGGCGTTGATGACCGCGTTCTGATTCAGCAACAGCACGATCGGACCGCGCACATAGCGGCCGAAGCCCTTCATCTCTGTCGTCAGTTCGTAGTTGCCCACCGGCAACCCGATGAACGTGTAGCGGCCTTCGCCGCTGGTTTCGGTGGTGCGGGTGGCGCCAGTATCGATGTTGCGCAGGGTCACATGGGCGCCGGTGATCACCGCGCCGGTTTTGTCGGAAATTGTTCCAGAGATGGTTCCCGTCGTTAGCTGCGCCTGCGCCACGGTCGCCGCAAGCACAAATGTCAGCGTCAGCGCGCCCAATAACACCACGGTGCGCGCCGGACTCGAAGTGCGCGTCATACTTTAACCTCTCGAAAAAACAGGATGGGAAACCTGTACTGGGCCTGGGGGGCCCGTTGGGCCTGCTTTGGTGGGCCACGTTTTATCACTCGGAGTACCGGCTGCCTATGGCACTTTCGTGGCTTGTCCCTGCAAAAGGATGGTTGTTCCCAGAATACTGGGACGAACGGTCACGCAGTAGGACAGGCAGGCGGTGCCCGGCGAGGGTTTCTGCATGACGAGTGCAAGCTCCACCTCGTTGGCCCGCGCTGATTGGACCCCGGCGTGGCTTGTGCAGCGCTGCCGAAAGCAGGCTCAGCGGCACCCGTTTTTTTTCAGAGAAGTCTCTCTCTCTGAAGAGACGGGCAACTTATCTCTGGCGACCCTCGTGTGCAGTTCGGGGCAGCACTTCCGGACCTTGCCGCATCGAACGTGAAGTTGATGGGGGACTTCAACGGCGAAGCTGTCATCAGCAAGCCGTCTATAATTCAAGAAGAATCACGCGCCGACGCTCCCGTCGCTCACCGGATACGAGAGAGAATTCCCGGACAAGGCCGCATGGGATGACCTGTCGCCCGCCTGCGAGTGGATTCGGCCAGGATGCAGGATTGCGTTCAACGGTGACTAAGAAGTCAGGCCCGGAGTTGGTTGCGCGACGCGGGCGCAGCCCAAAAACAACCACGAACTCAGGCCGCCAGGGGATCCACAGCGTCATCCCGTCCGCGCCCGGTCCTCTCGCCACCACCGTCCCCAAGACGCTCCAACAAAACACCAACATGCTGGCGGCCATCGTCGAGTCCTGCGACGATGGCATCGCCAGCAAAGACCTCCGCGGCATCGTGACCAGCTGGAACGCCAGCGCGGAGCGGATCTTCGGCTACAAGGCGCACGAAATCATTGGCCGGCCCATCACCACCATCATTCCGCCCGAGCTGCACGAAGGTGAGAAGGAGGTTCTCGCCAAGATCGTGCGGGGCGAGCGCATCGACCACTTCGAAACCGTTCGCGTGACCAAGAGCGGCCGGCGCATCAACGTGGCGCTCTCCATCTCGCCGGTGCGCAACGCCAGCGGTCACATCATCGGGGCCGCCAAGGTTGTTCGCGACATTACCGAGGCCAAGCGCGCCCAGGAGGCGCTGCGGCGCGCCGAAAAACTCGCCGCCGCCGCCCAGCTCGCCGCCACCATCGCGCACGAGATCAACAATCCCATGCAGGCGGTCAGCAACCTGCTTTCGCTGATCTCGTTTCAGAAGACGCTCGACGATAAAACGCGCAAGCTGGTTGAGATGGCCGAGATCCAACTCCGCCGCATGTCGCACATCTCGCGGCAAATGCTGTCGTTCTACCGCGAGAGTCTCGACGCCGTGCCGGTTGCGGTGACCGAGGTGCTCGACGACGTAATCGCTGTATTCGAGCACCAGATGCACAAGTCCCGTATCACCATCGAGCGCCAATACGATTTTCAGGGCTGGATTCGCGCTTACCCGGTGGAAGTACGCCAGCTTTTCGGCAACCTCATCAGCAACGCGGTTGAAGCGCTGCCGCCAGGCGGCCGCATTCGTCTTCGGACGCGCCTCTCCCGCAACTGGAAGGACGGCGCCACGGGCGTGAGCGTGGTTGTGGCTGACAACGGTCCGGGAATTCCGGCCGGAATCCGCGGCCATCTGTTCGAGCCGTTCTTCACCACCAAGGAGGAGCGCGGCACCGGCCTGGGATTGTGGGTGGTGAGTGGACTCGTTTCCAAGCACGAAGGCAGCATTCGATTCCGCAGCAGCACCGGCCCGGGAAAAACCGGCAGCGTCTTCTCTGTCTTCCTCCCGTCCGAAGGGTCGGAATCATGAACGTTAGCAGAGCGGCTGCGGACGCGGGCGGGCTGCCCGAAATCGTCCAGTTGCCGCGGACAACCCGCCGCCCAGGCTTTACCTCCACCTTCCGAGGGAACTCGTTTTCACGGAACATTCATGCTGCCCGGGGGAAGTGCGCGTGAGTACGCCAGCAACTGATCCCAACGTGCAACTCGAGTCGAACCTGACGCCGCACACGGTGCAGTTCTACTCCGACGATGGTTTTCTGCTCGATACCCTTGCCCAGTTTGTGGGCGGGGCGCTGCTCTCGGGCGACGCCGCTATCGTGATCGCCACGCGCGCACATCGCGACGGCCTCACCCAGCGGCTGCGCGACCGCGGCCTCGACCCGGCGCCCGCCCTCTCCGAGGGCCGGTTCGTCCTCGCCGATGCGCGCCACACCCTCGACCGTTTCTCGGTCGACTCCTGGCCCGACGCTGAGCGCTTTACCTCCGCCATGGGCGGAATGATGAACGACGCGCGCCAGGCGGCCCACAGCGCCCAGCGTTGCATTGCGGCGTTCGGCGAAATGGTCGCCCTGCTCTGGGCGGATGGACTCCACGATGCCGCTCTCCGCCTGGAAGTGTTGTGGAACCAGCTTGCGCAGACGCAGTCATTTTCTCTGCGCTGCGCTTATCCCGTTTCCGCTTTCGTCGGCGAAGCCGACGGCAGCGCGCTGCTCCGCTTGTGCGCCGAACATTCGCACGTCATCCCGGCGGAAACCTATGCCGACCCCGCCAGCCGCGACCGCCTGCGCAGCGTGATGGAAGGCCGGCCAAGGCACTGACTCAATTCGCCGCCGGCCATTCGCCCTGACCCAAGGACGAACCTCGGTTCACAGCGTCCTTTTCATCTATCAGAAGCTGCCGCCCGCGATCGAAGGAACAATCGAAATGCTGTCGCCGCCCTGCAGCGGCGTGCTCTCCCGCTGCAGATAGCGGATGTCCTGGTCGTTCACGTAGATGTTCACGAAAGCGCGCAGCTTGCCGTCTTCGCCGTACAGGTGCCGGCGCAGCTCCGGATGCCGCGACGTCAGGCTGCCCAGCGCCTCGGCGATCGTCGCGCCAGAAACGTCCACCGCCGCCTGCCCGGCCACGTAAGGACGCAGCGGCGTCGGAATATTTACTTTCAGCGATTCAGTTGCCATGGTCTCCTCGTCGTCTGCTCAGAAAAGCAAAAGGCCCACTCGCGTCGCTCTGGCGAGTGGGCCCTTGGATCAAGCTTTTAGGAAGCCTTACCTCAGGACTCAGCACGCGCCAGACGACCGGGACAACAACACGCGCAGCAACAGCAGCACGCATCTCCCTTCGCGATCTGGCGCCGTGAAATCAAGTCTTTGCGATTGCCTCTGAAACAAAAACTCTAACCAGTCCAGTCCTGCCTGTCAATCAGCCGCCGTCCTGGCAAGCCACGCTTTGGCAAGCGTCCGCTTTCACTCATCCGATGCCCAGCCGGGCTGGATGATGCGAAGAATTTTCCGCCTCCAGCTCACCTGGCGGCTCAGCTCGCGGCGCCCTCCGCCAGCAGATTCTCGATCCTGACCGGCAGCTCGCGGACGCGCACACCCGTCGCGTGGTGCACTGCATCGGTGATCGCCGCGGCAATCCCCGCCAGCCCGATCTCGCCAATGCCGCGCGCGCCCAGTTCATTGATTTCTTTGTCCGGGTAGTCGAGGAAGTGCACGTCCATGGCGGGCGCGTCGGCATTCACCGCCACCAGGTAGTCAGCCATGCTGCTGTTGATTGGGGCGCCGTTCTGCGGATCGTAGGTGGTGTGCTCCAGCAGGGCCATGCCCACCCCCATCACCACCGCGCCCTGAATCTGGTTGCGCCCGGCAAGCGGATTGATGATCCTGCCTGCGTCGATCACAGTTGCCACGCGGCTCACCCGCAAGCGGGCGATTTCCGGTTGCCACGTCACTTCCGCGAAGTGACATCCGAAGGAGTGTTGTGAAAACTTTGCGTTCTGGTCACCGAATGTCGCCTCGGAGCTGCCGCTGCCGCTGACCATGCGCAGGTTTGCCAGCCGCAGCAAATCGGCGAACGGTGCTCCCTTGCCCGGTCCGTCACCCTTCGCGAAGACTCGCCCACCTTCGAAGGCCAGGTCTTCGGGGTTGCGGCCAGCGAATGGAGAGCCGGGCGTAGTGACCGCCACCATCATCAACGTGCCGATGGCGCCGTCTGCCGCCTTGAACACGGCGGGTACCACCGACGCGGTGGCCAGCGAACCGCCCGAGATCGGTCCTTCGGGAAGGGAAGTATCGCCAAGCGCGACTTCAACCCTCTCCGGCGGCACGCCGGTCTTCTGCGATGCAAGCTGCGCCAGGATCGTGTACGTACCGGTTCCGATGTCCTGCGTGGCGCACGCCACGCGCGCCGTGCCGTCGTCACGCAGCTGCAGGTTCGCCGCCGCCGCGAAGCGCCCGGCGAGCCAGGCGCAGCCCGCCATGCCCCATCCCAGCGTCAGGCCGTCGCGCTTCATCGAACCCACGGCGGGCGTGCGCTTCGACCAGCCAAATTTCTCCGCGCCCAACTGGAAGCACTCCACCAGGTGGCGCGAAGAAAAGGGAAGTCCGGATCCCTCGTCGATCTTCGGCTCGTTCATCACGCGCAGCTGCACCGGATCGATCTTCAGCCGGTGCGCCAGTTCGTTAATCGCCGACTCGGTGGCGTACAGTCCCGGGACGGCGCCGGGCCCGCGCATGTCGGCGCCCGCGCCGATGTTGCGCTTCGCCCGGCCGAACGTAACCCGAAGGTTAGGCACGCTGTACTGGAACGGCGTGGCCTCGCCGCAATCCTCGTGGTGCGCGTCCAGCATGGACCGCTGATAGATGTAATCGTGCTGCAGCGAGAGCAGCTTGCCCTCGCGCGTGGCGCCGATCCGCACCCGCTGCTGCGTTCGCGGCCGATGCCCGACCCCGTGGAACATCATCTTGCGGCTCAGCACCAGCCGAACCGGCTTGCCGGCCTGCCGCGCTGCCGCTGCCGCCAGCGGACAATGCGTCCACGGAAACAGCTTGTCGCCGAAGCCGGAGCCGACGAACTTCGTAATGACGCGGACGTTCTCCTTCGGCAACCCGAACATCTGGGCCAGTACGCCCCGCAGGTTGACCACGCCCTGCGACGATTCGTACAGCGTCAGGTTGTCGCCGTCCCAGATCGCGGTGGTGGCGTGCGGCTCCAGCGGGTTGTGCGTCTCGGTCGGCGTTACGTAGGTCTCGTCGAGCTTGACCGGCGCGCCGGCAAACGCGCCGTCCGGGTCTCCCCGATGGCTGTCCAGCCGATGCCGCGGTCCGAAGCTGGTCAGCACCTGGTCGGGATCATCGTCTGCAACCAGGTGACGTTCTACGTTCGGTTTTTCCGCCGCGCACGTTGCCTGCACCGCGTCCGCCGCCGCCTTGGCCGCCTCGAACGTGTCGGCCACGGCCAAGGCGATGTACTGGCCATAGTAGCGGACCACATCGTCGTCGAAGGGCGGCCGGCGCTCTTCGCAGATGCCCTCGAATCCCGGCTCCACGGTCGATCGGAAGATCTTTCCAATGTTGCCGCGGTGAAAAATCGCGCGCACGCCCGGCATCTTCTCGGCCGCCGCCGTGTCCACCTTCACAATGCGGCCGCTGGCGATCGTCGCCCCCACCGGCACGCCGTACAGCATTCCGGGGAAGTGGAAGTCGGAGGTGTACTGCGCCCGGCCGCTCACCTTGTGCGCGCCATCTACGCGGACCGTGTCGCGGCCGATAGGAGAAACCGCCGGGGATTGTTCTGCTGTCGCCATCTCTCCTCCTCTGCCGCTCAGCCGTTGGCCGCGGTTTGCAGTGCGTGCGCCAGGCAGCGCTTGGCCAGTTCGATCTTGAATCCGTTCTCGCTTTGCGGTTTGGCGCCGCGCAAGGCAGCCTCGGCCGCCTTGCGGAAGTTCGCCGCGCTGGCCGCCTTACCCGTAAGCGCCGCTTCGGCTTCCGTTGAGCGCCACGGTTTGGTGGCCACGCCGCCCAGCGCCACCCGCGCATAGTTCACGTTGCCGCCGGCGAGCGTGATCACCACCGCCGCCGATGCCAGGGCAAACTCATACGACGAGCGGTCGCGCAGCTTCACATACACTTGCCGGCTTCCCGCCTTCGGCGCCTGCAGCGTAACGTGCGTGATCAGGTCGCCCGGCTCGAGAACGTTTTCCCGGTGCGGCGTGTTCCCGGGCAGAAGATGAAAGTCGCCAAACGGGATCGCCCGCTCTCCCTTCCTGCCCTGCACGTGAATCGTCGCCTCCAGCGCTGCCATCGCCACGCACATGTCGGAGGGGTTCGTGGCGATGCAATGTTGGCTCGTACCCAGGATCGCCAGCATGCGATTGCTGCCGGTGATGGCCGGACAACCGGTGCCCGGCTCCCGCTTGTTGCACGGCATTGCCGTGTCCCGGAAGTACACGCAGCGCGTCCGCTGAAGAATGTTGCCCGCCGTTGTTGCCATGTTGCGCAGCTGCGCCGATGCGCCCGACAAGATCGCCTGCGACAGCACCGCATAGTCGCGCTGCACCTTCGGATGGTGCGCCAGGTCTGAGTTGCGCACCATGGCGCCAACCTTCAGCTCGCCGTTCGGCAGCTCCTCGATCTTGTCGAATGGCAGCCGGTTGATGTCGATCAGCCGCTGCGGCGTCTCCACATTCAGTTTCATCAGGTCGATCAGCGTCGTGCCGCCGGCCACGAACCTTATCTCGGCGCCCTGCTGCGCCGTCTTGGCCTGCGCCGCCGTTGCCACCGCCGACGCCGCGTTCTCAGCTCGCGTGAATTCGAACGTGTGCATACCAGCCCCTCCTCGCCGCTAGGCGGTCTTCCGGACCTGCTGGATCGCTGCAATGATGTTGGCGTAGGCGCCGCACCGGCAGATGTTGCCGCTCATCAGTTCCCTCACCGCTGCGTCGTCGGGACCGCAGGGTTCTTTGAGCAGCGCCACCGCCGACATGATCTGGCCCGAAGTGCAGTATCCGCACTGGTAGCCGTCGCAGGCCAGGAACGCGGCCTGCATCGGATGCAGCGCCTCCGGCGCGCCCAGGCCCTCGATGGTGGTGATCTCCTCGCCCTCGTGCATCAATGCCAGGCTCAGGCATGACACCACGCGCCTGCCGTTCACATGCACCGTGCAAGCGCCGCACTGCCCGTGATCGCAACCCTTCTTCGTTCCGGTCAGGACGGCGGATTCGCGGATGCAATCCAGCAGCGTGCTCCGCGGATCGATGCGAAGCTGTGAGTCTTTGCCGTTAATGCGCAGCGTGATCGCGACTGCGCCCGCGGCGCTCGACGCCCCGGCGTCAACCGGGGCTTCGGCCGTTTCCACCGCGTTACCCGGCCGAGCATTGGCGTACTTTGCCATCACGGCGGCTGCCGCGCTGCTTCCCGTGGCTGAGAGAAATTTGCGTCGGGTGGATTTCAGCGGCTCCGGCTTTGACTGGTTCGGCATAGGTGGACTCCCTTCGAACCGCATTCAAGACATTACACCCTTCGATGGAAGGTGCATGAATGCGATGCACAAAAAACGTGAAATTCGTCGTGGCAGTCAAAGTCAGACTTCAGCAGGGTTGCGGGTGAGGCTGGTTTAAGCGGCGCGCTGTCGAATATCGGGCAACGGCTCGCGCAGCATCGTTCGAAGCCCGATGGCGAGCATCGTGTAGGTCCAGCCGCGCAGCACCAGCGACACGCCCAAGGCCAGGCCAAGGAACCACAGCCCGGACCACGGCCACTGCGCCCAGATCAGGATGCCCAGCGCCAGCGTGACGATTCCGTCGAACAGCGCCCAGCCCCATCCCGGAAACTTCAGGCTGGCGGACGCGATGATCCGAAACAGCCCGATCACGGTGAAGAACGACGCGAACAACAGCGTCCACGCCAGGGCGCCGGCCACCGGATGCGTGACCACGAGCAGGCCGACCCCCAAACCCAGAATTCCGCCCACGATGTGCAGAAACAGGCTGCCGCCGTGCTTGCGCACTCGAAATGCCTGGACCAGCTCCACCGCGCCGCTGAAAGCCATGACCCATCCCAGCACCAGCACGGCGGCCAGGGTCGCCACCGGCATCGTGAAGAACGCAACCGTCCCCGCCACGATCATCAGGATTCCAAGCGCCAGGAACCAGCCCCAGCGATGGCGAAGCCGTTCCAGGTCCATGAACATCGGAGTTGCCATTGTGACCATAAGGCCCCCCTCGCACCCATCTGCCTACACAGATGCCTCAATCCAACTCGGTGATCGCCGCGCGGCATGACAATTCGCGAATCGGATCAGGCAGCCGCGGGCGACGAAACACCCTCTGTCTGTTACAATCGACAAAATATTGTCGCGCAGCAACTTTGCGTGAGAATGGGATGCAGCTGGCGAATTCGTGGCAACCGACGGAACGCCAGTATCGCAAGGGTTTTCCGCTCACCCACCGCAAACAAAAGCGGGGACGTAGTTCAGTTGGTTAGAACGCTGCCCTGTCACGGCAGAGGCCGCGGGTTCGAGTCCCGTCGTCCCCGCCATTGTTTCAATAACTTACGAGCGCCGCACTCGACGGCATGGGTTCGGTTCTGCTTCAGCCGGCCGTTTTTTGCGTGAGCCATTCGTTCAGCACAGACGCACGAAAGCGCCAAAGCTTGCCACTTGCAAGCCTCCCTCACAATGAAATTTCTCAGTACAAAGGCCCAGATGCCTAATCTTTCTCCTCTGCGATATGCAGCCCGCACTCGGTTTTGCCGAATCCGGCCCAGCGCCCCGCGCGCGGGTCTTCGCCCGGCTGGACGGGGCGCGTGCAGTGCGTGCATCCGATCGAGGGATAACCGCGGTCGTGCAGCGGGTTATAGGGCAGGTCGCGATTGCGGACGTAGTCCCACACCTGCGGCGTGGTCCAATCGGCCAGCGGGTTGAGCTTGACCAGGCCGAACTTTGCGTCCCACTCGATCTTCTGCGCGTGGGCACGCGTGGGCGACTGCTCGCGGCGAATGCCCGTCACCCAAGCCTTCAGCGTGGCCAACTTGCGTTGCAGCGGTTCGACTTTGCGGATCTGGCAGCAGAGGTCGGGATCGCGCTGCCAGAGCGACGCACCGTGGCTTGCGGCCTGCTCGCTCGGCGAAAGCGGCGGCCGGATGCGCTCGACGACGATTCCATAACGGGCCTGCACGCGCTCGATCAGTTCGTACGTCTCAGGAAACAGAAAGTCGGTATCGAGGGTGAAGATGCTCAATGCGGGCCTGATTGAGGCCGCGATATCGATCAGGACCACGTCCTCCAGCCCGAAGCTGGAGGCAATCGCAATGTGCGGGTGGAAATGCTCGAATCCCCAGCCGAGCACCAGCACCGCGCTCCAGCCTTCCGCGACTTCGCGAGCGTTTTCTACTGTCTCGGTCACGCTGAATTCCTCCATCAGAACCTCGAGCAGAGCAGCGCGCATCCCAGATAGCCGGCAACGACTCCCGCGCCGCGCGTCAGCCACGGACGTGAGATCCGCCGCGAAAGGCGTGTTCCCAACAGCACTCCCGGAAGCAAGCCGATCAGCACCAGGCCAATGAGCGGGAAGTTGAGGCTGTGATAGCCGACATAGAGAAGAATGCTGGCGGCGCCCACGGCTGTGCCATAGAAGTTCGATACGGCGGCCAGTTCGGCCGGCTCCCAGTGCGTGACGATCAGCAAGGCTGGAATGAGCAAACCGCCAGCGCCCGCCGACGTGAGTGCTACGACCAGCGCAACTCCCGCACCCAGAGACAGCAGCAGCACCGGATGGCCCGTGAAGGGTGAAGCTCGGCGCAGCTGCGATCCCGCGCTTCGCGGGATGAGCAGGGTCGCGGCGACGCCCAGCAAGCCGACGCCGAGCGCAAGCTTCATGATCGTCTCGAATTGCACGTCCCAGCGACTGACGAATCGTGTTCCGAGGGCAGTCAGGGCGACGCCGCCCAGACCGCCGATGACGAGCGGCAGCGCACGGCGGCCGGGCAGGTGTCCCATTTGCCGATGAAGCTCGGTGGCGGTGAGCTTCGAGACCACCAGCGACACCAGACCAGCGCCGACCGCCGTTGCAGGGCTATATCCCGCCAGGATCAGCAGCGGCGCGATCAGCGACCCCGAACCGATTCCGGTAGAGCCGATCAGGAGTCCGCCGCCAAGTCCAATCAAGACCTCAATCACTTTCGATCTCCTTTCGAGGATTCTGTGAATCAAGACTTGAACGCCAGCTCCGCAGCTCGGAGAGCAACCCTTCCAGGTCGCCAGTGCCCGACGGCCCGCCTAGGAAGAACGTGTGCTCGAACAACGCCGCAACCGCTGTGCTCTGCGCTTTGCCGGCGGCGGATGCGGCGAAGATCGTCAGCGCACCTGCCAGTCCCATGGCCTTGGCTACTGTCAGCAACTCGCTGGGACGGAAGTCACTCGTCGAAATCAACTGGACCAGCCAGCCTTCATCGAACAGCGCGCGTTCGAGTTGCTCGGCGAGACGAGGCTCGCCCTCAATCCAGACGGCGGCTGCGCGGTGACCGAAGCGTGCCTGACGTTCCGCCGCGGAGACAGGTTTGGGGTGGCTGCTGAGTTTCTGCTCTGCCGCAACACTTCGCTCAATCATTCCCCCTGCTACCGTGGCATTTGAGATCGGATCAATCAGGATGAAGCTCCCCATGGTTCGGTTGAAGCGGTAGGGATCGAACCAGAGCGGCAACATGGCCTCGACTTCGGCGCTCGCAATGTCGTTGAGCGAAAGCGTCTCGGCGGGCGTCGTGGCAAACGTCTCGACGTCGATGCGATGAAGTAGCTTGGCGATGCGCGCCCGCACCATTCGGGTCGTGTGCTTCAGCAGGTAGAAGCGGTTGCGATCCAGCGGCTCGGCATGCATCCAGACCAAAGTGGCGCGGACGCGCCGCGACACCGCAGGCGCGGCCTGCGGGGAGACCAGTAGGTCGCCGCGGCCCAGATCGATCTCATCGTCGAGCGTTACGGTGATCGACTCGCCCGCTGTCGCCGATTGGCGATCGCCGTCGTAACTTACGATCGAGCGGATGCGCGTCTGCAGCCCCGACGGCAGCGCTAGGACGGCATCGCCTGGGGACAGGGTTCCAGCTGCGATTCGTCCAGCAAAGCCACGGAAAGATGCGTTTGGACGGATGACATACTGGATCGGTAAACGCAGAGGCGAGTCGTCGCGCCGCTGCTCCGCCGCGGGCAGGACCTCCAGCAACTCCAGGAGCGACGGGCCGCTGAACCAATCCATGCGGCGGCTCCGGCGCGCGACATTGTCGCCTTCGAGGGCGCTGACCGGCACGACGCAGGCATCGGGCAAGCCGAGCCGCCCGGCAAGGCCCTGAGCTGCGCTTTCGATGCGGCGGAAGACCGCCTGGTCGTAGCCCACCATATCCATCTTGTTCACCGCGAAGATGAGGTGCCGGATGCCAAGCAGGTTCGCGATGTAGGCGTGCCGGCGCGACTGGGGAAGCAGGCCTCTGGTGGCGTCAATCAGGACGACGGCGGCGTCCGCGGTGGAGGCGCCCGTCACCATGTTGCGCGTGTACTGCTCGTGCCCGGGCGTATCGGCGATGATGAACTTACGGCGGGGTGTAGAAAAGTAGCGGTAGGCGACGTCGATTGTGATGCCCTGTTCGCGCTCCGCGCGCAGGCCATCGGTCAGCAGTGAAAAATCGAGCGGTCCCGTCGAGCGATTGATGCGGCTCTTGCGCACCGAATCGACCTGATCCTCATAGACGGTTTGTGTGTCATACAGCAGGCGGCCGATCAGCGTGGACTTACCGTCATCGACGCTGCCTGCCGTCGTAAAACGGAACAGGCCGTCCGTTCGAGGGAGCGGAATCACGTCAGCTGTCGGCCCCCACTGACGTGGAAGGATTAGGTCTGCCATCAGAAGTAGCCCTCGCGCTTCTTCAGCTCCATCGAGCCCTCCTCGTCGTGATCGATGACCCGGTTCTCGCGCTCCGAGCGGCGAAACGAGGCCATCTCTTCGATAATCGCGGTGATCGAGTCGGCCTCCGAGCGGATGGCGCCACTGCACGGGGCGCAGCCCAGGGACCGCAGGCGGACCTTCAGTTTTTGTGTTTTCTCGCCTGGCAGCAGGCGGACGCCACTATCGAGCAACAGGATTGATTCGCCGCGCAGGACGACCTCGCGCTCCTTGGCGAAGTAGAGCGGCACGATGGGAATCTGCTCGGCCTGGATGTAGAGCCAGACGTCGAGCTCCGTCCAGTTCGACAGCGGAAAGACGCGAATGCTCTCGCCCGGCTGATGCCGGCCGTTGTACAGGCTCCACAGCTCCGGCCTTTGGTTCTTCGGGTCCCACTGCCCCTGGCGGTCGCGGAACGAATACACGCGTTCTTTGGCGCGCGACTTCTCTTCGTCGCGCCGCGCGCCGCCAAACGCGGCGTCGAAGCCGCCCGCAGCCAGGGCATCCAGCAGCGCGCGCGTCTTCAGCAGGCCGCAGCATTTCTGGGTTCCCAGCGAATACGGATTGGCGCCGTCGTCGAGCGCCTGGCGATGGGTGTGGACGATCAGCTCGGCGCCGATCTGTCGCGCGTACGAATCGCGAAACGCGATCATCTCGCGGAACTTGTAGCTGGTGTCGATGTGCAGCAGCGAGAATGGGATCGGCGCGGGGAAGAAGGCCTTCTGCGCCAGCCGGAGCATGACGGAAGAGTCTTTCCCGATCGAATACAGCATGACCGGGCGAGCGAACTCGGCGACTGCCTCGCGCAGGATGAAAATGCTCTCCGCTTCCAGCCGCTTCAGGTGATCGAGTTGGGTATGGGTCAATGCCATTTCTCTGCACAAACACAAAAGCCATCGCCGCTGCTGTCTGGCGATGGCCCTGATCTTGAAATCCCTGCTGGCTAGATCATCGGTATCGCCGTGGGCGTGTATGGGCACCTGCGCAACAACACATGGCACGACAGACACCGGCGCCCCCGGCGATCGAAGGCGCGATGGAGATCACATCCCCTGTCTGCAGCGGTGTGTTTTCTTTGCCGAGATAACGAACGTCTTCATCGTTGACGTAGACGTTCACGGAGGCGCGCTGCTTGCCGCCCTGATAAAGATGACGCCGCAAATCGGGATGAAGCCGCGTCAAGCGGGTAAGGGCCTCGCCGACGGTTTGGCCAGAGACCGCAATCGCCGCCTGGCCATCGACGTACTGACGTAGAGGCGCCGGAACATGGATCTTGAGGCCTTCAGTTGACATCGCGTGCTCGCTCCAAAAAGTAAAAGACCCACTCAGCCGGTTGTAGCGAGTGGGCCTCTTGAAAACCTGATATAGCTAAGGCTTAGGTCAGCGACCTCCACGCGCCGAATGAGATGGCAGGACAACAGGCGCAGGTGTGCATCGCTGCCGCTCGTCCCATCGTCTGGCGCGCATTCTTCAAACCGCCCCTCCTTTGCTATCGCAACCAATCTACAGAGTCTCCCTCGGACTGTCAACCTGCACTCGGGCCTTGGTGATGTCACGCGGCTTGTGTAAATAGCTTGAGGGTGCGGGTTTTCCATTCCAGGGTAAATCTCTGGAAAATGGAGTAGATGATTCGGTCCACGCTTTTGACGTTCACAAAGCACACCA